>Ga0137385_10003969_pt1 | contig 12909 bp, 14 predicted proteins | sample SagtaG_FD_104921 | JGI IMG/M metagenome (GOLD analysis project Ga0137385, IMG submission 104921) | Vadose zone soil microbial communities from Sagehorn Ranch, Mendocino, California, USA - Sage2_R_80_16 metaG | ecosystem: Environmental > Terrestrial > Soil > Vadose zone | place: USA: California...
CAGGGGTTCCAGTGCCTTGATCAAGCGATCCAGGTCGGTGGCGTAGCCCCGTAAGGTAAGGCTTTCGCTCTTGATCGCGATCTCGGTGAGCCAATCGGTCTCCGGGATGGCGGCAGATAGGCCGGCCAGAATTTTTCCTCTCGAAGCGGAATTGCCGGTTTGTTCGATTGTCGTTATGGCTTTGGATATCCTTTCTTCAAGACTGCGCTGGGACGCGAACGACTTGACCTCGGTGCGATAACGTTCGCGCCAGAGTGTGAGTTCTCGTTTTGCGGCCAGCCAGTCGGTTGCGAGGAACGCAACGATCAGGACGACTGAAATGAGAAGTGGAGCAGCTTTCGCGCTCATCAGACGGCCCGATGCTGGCCGAAGATCAATTTGATGCCCCCGAGCTGGACCAAGAGCCAAGAACGATGGCGAGAGCTGCACGGCGGCCAAGTCCGCTCGTAAGGTCTCAACCAGAACACGCGGAATCAAGCGCAGATCAATATCGCGGCGCGCGGGGCTATCAGTTCTCAATTCGGTCCAAGCTACATAGACCTCATCTAACCTATATGGCGACCACCGATCGATTTCGAGGCCAAGCAGGTTTTCGAACCTCGCCGCAGCAGAGGCCGGAATTTGGATGCGCCGCGACAGAATGGCTTCCTCAGACGGGAAAAGCCAGACCGGCACGTCTTCGGTCCGAGCTGTCCGGTCGCCAAATAAGTCAGCAGGCTCCATGCGCCCCTGGCTCAACCGGGCTTCCTTTAGAACCGAAGGTGGCCGGGTAAAGGTTAGGTTGACCCCATTGCCGTCTTGCCGCGCCTCTAACCTAGCTTGTTTCTTTATGCGCCACCGGACCGGAACGAACCAAACCAGTTCACGAATCCACCATGAGAGCAGTGGACCGCCCGAGGCGGCTATGCTCGCATTCATGCTCTTCCAAAGCGCCATGTTCATCGCGATGCCATACAGCGACCGGCCGGCGCGGATAGGCACAATGGCGAACTCAAGTACCCCACCGGGATAGTGAATTCCGTCGAAATAGCGTCAGAGCCGTGGCGTAGCTGGATGCGGACCAGGTCCGGAAGGATATCTGGCAAGTTCCAGCCCACAGCCCATCCACGACCAGCGCCAAAATAGGAGAAGCTAAGCTCGGTCTCCCGGCTCAAAATGCGACGGGTGACCGCTTTGCCCTGACTGCCCTGGGCCCACGTAATCTGAAGACCGCGACCATCCTCACCGGGCTCATAGGTTGTTTCGGTCGGTCCGGTCAGTCCGAGGGCTCGCGGGCCGTATGCTACCGCGACTAGCCTGCCATGCTCGCCCGAAAAGCTACCTTTGTCCGTGCCCACAACTTGCGAAAGCGTATCGATCAGCAATCGTTTTGTAAGCGCGACTTCATCCACCTGAGCGCCATTGGCGGCCGTTCTCGCGAAAATGTCTCTTCCGAAGCCGATAACCGAAGAGAAAAGGCCGAAAACGACGCCGACAATGGCCAGCGTGATGAGCATCTCGACAAGTGTGAAGCCATCATCATCCGCGGCGGTCATTTTTGCGGAACCTGTTTGAGTTTAAGCGTCGATAAGCTTTGTTCAACCGCCATTCCCGCTCGCGCTATCTTCACGTGACTATCGACCTTGAATAACTGGGTTTTGGCGGTTGTACCTGCGGGTTCGCTGTTGATGCTCCAGGTAAGCGTGCCACCATCAATTGTTGTGCTCTGGCGTGCCTGAAGCGGGAGATCCTCGCCGGCTCGGGCGAGAAGAGATTCGGCCAAATTTGCTGCCTCAACTTCCATGTCAGAAACCGCAGATCGGGTTGCGGCAAACCTGAACGTATCGATCGCCGTTGCCATGACGCCTGATAGTATTGCGATTGCGACCAAAGCCTCAATAAGCGTCATAGGTGTCCTTCCATCGCCTTAACGCGCCCGCTCAACCAATCGATCTCAATGGTGGCTCTCCATCTTTCATCCGCTAACTCAAGTGTCCCGCCGGAAGAGCCTCCGGCTCCGAAAAACACAATCACACCGAGTTCACTTGACGTTCCAGCCTCAGCAGCAGCTATCCATCCAGCTGACATCGGCGCGGTCACCCGAATGGTCTTCCGGCCGAAGGCAAACGTGGTGGAATGCTCGGACGGGCGTACGTAAACAACTTGGTCGCGTCCGGACTGCCGGGCAACATCTGCCGCGCGCGAGAATTCACCTTCCAATTCAGCCGCGATAGCCTCGAATTGAGAGCGGCTAAACATACTGCTCATCGAAAAGGCAAATGCTGCCGAAACAAGTCCCGCAATGCAAATGACGATCAGGAATTCCAAAATAGTGAAGCCCTGGTCAGTTTCGCTCGCTCCAGTTTGAAATATCGAGATTTTCACCGTCGCCTCCCGGCTGACCATCCGCGCCATAGCTCACGAGATCGTATTCACCGTGCTCACCGGGAAACTTGTAACCAAAGACGCGTCCCCAGGGATCATTGATCGCCTGTGCCTTCCGTAAGTAGGGACCTCGCCATCGGGCGACATCGGTGGGCCGGACGAGGAGCGAGTTGAGACCCTCTTGAGTTGTCGGTAGCCGTCCTACATCAACGCGATATAGGTCGAGAGCGGTCGAAAGCTGATCGAGCTGGAGTTTGGCCGTATCTGTGCGTGCGCCGCCGAGGTAGCCCGTAAGCTGAATGACTCCGACCACTCCCAATAGCCCAAGGATGGCAATGACGATCAGAAGCTCAAGTAGCGTGAAGCCGGCATCATGGCGCTCGGGTTTTGGGAACATTGGCCACTAAGCTCCGCGGGTTGCAATGGTGTTGACGGACAGGATCGCTGTCATGACCGCGTAGAGCACGAAACCCGCGACGATGCCAAAAATCAGCGTCATGGCCGGCGGCAGAATTGCGAGGGCCCGCTCAGTCATGATCGACACTTGGCGTTCTGCATCGTGCGACGCTTCCTCCAGTAACGGGCCGAGACGGCCCGTTGACTCTCCGATTTGCACGATGGCTATTACACGCGGGCTGAGGGCGAGGACGCTGGCCAATGCTTCGTGCAATCGACGTCCTTCGCGAAGCCGGACGATCGTCTCCTCCAGGGCGATACGCGAAATCAGCAGACGAGCGCCGTTTCGCGCCATTGAGACCGCATCAACGAGTGGAATTCCCGAGATCGCGAGCATCGCGAGCATCGTCGATATTTGCGCGGTCTCGATGGAACGAAGAAACTCTCCCAGCACGGGCATGCGAAGCGCGGCTTGCTCAAGCTTGACCTTGGTTTGGGGCACTTTGAGCAAGACAATCGGGGTGACGACGGTTCCAGCGAGAAGGAGCGCACTTGCGACGTAGTGAGTTCGAACCGTTTCGCTCATGGCTATCAAGAACCGCGTCTGCCATGGAAGATGAGCGGCGTGGTCCGCGAAGAGACCTTCAAGCGTTGGAACAACCACGATGATCAGTACCGCAATGGCGCCAAAAACCGCGATAGCGATGCAACCAGGATAAATCAGGGCGGTCTGAACCTGCGAACGAAGAGCTACCGACTTTCGAAGGTTGTCGGCGACGCGGATAAGTCCCGGCCCAAGAGAATTTGTGGTCTCGCTGACTTCAACAACCGCAATGATGTGGGCAGAAAAGATTTTAGGCTCGCCCCGCATGGCTTCGCTGAGGGAATGCCCCGTTCTCACCCGTTCCAGCATTTGTCCGACGATCTGCTGCGTCCGCGGAGGCCCCGTGGTTTTTACAAGGGTGAGCGCAGTCGCAACCTCGATGCCTGCGCTAAGCAAGTGCCCGATGTCATTCAGGAGCTGGGCAACCTCGGGACGCGAAAGTCCACGGAAGCCGACATCCGAATTCAGGATGCTTCGCAACGATCTCGATAGGTTGACGTCCAGGGGATATAGCCCCCGGTCAAGAAGCCGCTTGCCGGCGTCGGCCTGGTCGAGCGCTTGAACGACGCCTTCTTCGAGTTCGTCGTCTCTGTCGACCGCGCGATAGCGAAACTCCCTCATTGCAGGGCGCCTCCGCCGGTGGCGTGGAGGACCTCTGTTAGGCTTGACAACCCAGCGAACACCTTTTCCGCTCCTGATTTGAGGAGCGAACTTTGAGTATTCGTCCGATACAGCATTTCGATTTCTGAGGCGTCGGCACGACGAAGAATGGCCCGACGAAGGTCGTCGTTGGTGGTGATTAGTTCCGTGATCGCTATTCGACCCTTATAGCCGGACCCTCTACATTGAACACAACCGACCGGTTCCCTGACCCGGTCAGTCGTGAGCGGCAGCGAAGTCAAGGTAGCAAGGCCACTCAGTTGTTCATGCGTTGAGTCATTACCGTGAGGCAGAGGACGCGAACAAGCCTGGCACAGTCGCCGGATCAAACGTTGGGAGAGCACGCCCCGGATCGTCGAGGATAGGAGATAGGGTTCAAGCCCCATATCAATGAGACGCGGCAATGAGGCGGCGGCGGAGTTCGTATGGAGAGTTGCCAACACAAAATGTCCGGTCAACGCAGCTTGGTTGGCGATTTGGGCTGTCTCGGAGTCGCGAATATCTCCGATCATGATGACGTCCGGATCCTGACGGAGGATGGCTCTTAGCGCGGTCGGAAAATTCAACCCGATCTTTCGCTGCACCTGAATTTGCGCAACGCCGTCAAGTTGGTATTCGACGGGATCCTCGACGCTTACGACATTTCGTTCCGGCTTCACTATTCTGCGAAGCGCCGCGTAGAGTGTCGTGGTCTTGCCGGAACCGGTTGGCCCCGTGACAAGAAATATCCCGTGGGGTTCGCTAAGCACTTGAGCCAGTTCCTGCTCTATCTCTGGGGTGAACCCGAGAGAAGGGAGGTCGAGCTTGACAGCAGATCGGTCCAAGATACGCAGAACGGCGCCCTCCCCCTCAAGGTGTGGCATCGTCGCAATTCGCAGGTCGATTTCCCTTCCCGCGACGCCAAACCGAATACGGCCGTCCTGGGGAAGCCGACGCTCGGTAATATCGAGTTCCGCTAACACTTTTACCCGAGATATGATCGAGTCGTATGCCGTGGTGGACGGTGGCTCTTCATCTCTCAACACGCCGTCGACGCGATAACGGAGCCGGGTGCCGCTTCGGCCGCTGGAAAGGTGGATATCTGAGGCTTGCAGTTCGACGGCTCGCGCAATGATCGAGTTGACCAGCAGAATGGCGGGCGCGTCGGTGGCAAGGTCTTTCAGGCGCGTCAGGTCGGAGGCCGCGACGTCGGCGTTGGTCTTGGGATCGGGAACAACCGCATCGGCCGGATAGAGCCGGTCGAAAGCATCGCGAAGGTCGGAGGTTGGCGCCAACGCGCATTCAACACGGAGACCAGTCCGAGAGCGTATGGCCGCGAGCGAGTATTCATCGAGCGGATCGGCAACAGCAACCTTCAACATTGTCTCGTCAGAAAATAGCGGTAAGACCTCCGACGTCTTAAGAAACCGTCCGGTTAGCAGTTCAGCCAAAACCGGTTGCGACGGAAATTGGGTTAGGTCTGCCTGCGGTATTCCTGCAATGCTCGACCAAGCCTTAACAAAGGTGCGTTCGTCCAAGAGGCCGAGTTTGACCAACACCTTGTCAATTCTCGCGTCCGTTCCCGCGGCGCGGCGTGCACGTTCAACAGACGCTTCAGGCAAGGAATAGGAGCCCACCAACTCCTCCAGAAGGGTCTCAATTCTTCGCTCAATAGATCCTTTGATGGGAACTTGGATATTCATTACGCAGCCCCCTAGCGAGCGATTTGCCAGCACCAAATGGCGAAGGTGGCAAACACGATAAAGGGGCCGAAAGGAAGCCGATCAGTCCGCGAACGACGTCCACTGAGGGTCGCGACGGAAAGAGCGGTCAGTGAAGCCAACACCAAAAGGGTCGGAAGTGCTTGCCAGCCGATCCAGGCGCCTGACGCGCCAAAAAGCTTGATGTCGCCTCCACCGAGGCCGCTGCGATGCGTCGCGAGCTGGTATGACATCGCAATAAAAAGGGAAACCAAGACGCCCGAAAGCATACCCCCAATCGAGCCAATGGTGGAAACCGGAGCCGAACCTAACGCCGACCATCCCAATCCAAGAGCACAGAGTGGGATGGTCAGTGCGTCGGGCAACCGGCCGTGAGCGACATCGAATGCCGCGAGCGCGAATAGGATCCACGTAAAGGCAATCGCGATGGGGAGCTGCTGAGGCGATGAAAACCAAACTGCACTTGCGGTTAAGAGGACGATACCAATCTCTGCCCCCAACAGGCATGGAGGGATCGTAGCCTTGCAGCTTCTGCACTTTCCTCCCAGGGAGAGATAACTCAGGATCGGCACGAGATCGGCCGCGCGAAGAATAGTTCCGCAGCCATCGCATCTCGATCGACACCATGTCACATCGACGCTGTTCGGCATTCGATCGATGGCGCAGCAGATGAAACTGCCTAAGAAGGGGCTGGCAACAACTGCGGCCGGGCCAAGAAATCTCACATTTAGGTCCATTTTCATCCCTCGGAATCGAATGGAAGCCGCATTGCCACTCAAAAACGTTAGCCAGCTCGCGCATGGCATTATCTTCATTATGTATAATGTTTTTAGCAATTGAAAAAAATTCCATCGTGGTTTTGTTCACAGGATTATAATATTATTGTGCTGGAAGGCCGAGTGGGCGTCCGGACAAAGCGGAATGGTGCACGATCCGCCGTGCCCCGTCTCGCTGCGGCTGGAACAATCCGGCGCCGGTCACGCGCTGCATTTCCGTCCCACGACGAAGATTAGGAATTTTTTTCTGTATTCCGTGGGCGTAGGCGACTCAGGAACCGACAGATTCCCGGCGGTTCCCGATTAGCTGCCACATGTAAAATGATTAATTTTAGGTATCAAAATACCAACCCCCTCAACCAAGATTGAGTGTTGCGGGGGAGTTCACCCACAGGTGCGTTGCCAATAAACACGAATTTTGTCATCAAAATCAGTATTCTGACCAAATCTATGGAGTCGCCAATGAAGACGCCAGATTTCAATCGACTATCAGTCGACGAGCTTCTCAGCATGCGCGAGATTATCAACGAAATTCTCACTTCGAAAATCGGCGAAGAGAGACGAAATTTGGAATTGCGAATGGCGACACTAAATCGCTTTGATCAATTGGGGCGACCATTTACAGACGGCGTGTCAAAATTCGCCAAAATCCCCGCAAAATACCAAAATCCCGAGAATCCTGCAGAGACCTGGGCAGGACGAGGAAAAACGCCGCGGTGGCTCGCCGCTGCGCTAAAAAGGGGAAAAAAGAAGGAAGAATTCTTGATCGCAAATCCCCACTCTGAGAGATTTCCAAAGAGCCGTCGAAGATAGAATCTCTCGCTCGTCTTGACCTCACTTTTAGCGACCACGTGATGGTTGCGATACGACCGCGCGAAGCGCTCCGACTTAAATTCTACGATCTACATTCTCGATGGCACTTGCCCGCAGCCGAACCTGCTCCGTCGCCCAGCTGTCGCGTTCCTGAGAAAGCCAAAGCCGTCCCGGCCGTTAGTGACCGGGACGGTGAGTGAGTTATAACGAAAATGGCGGGTGTGAATTGGCGCCGAACTGAGCGCCTTGAACAAACGCTGGCAATTCCTTGTGGCGAACAAAGGAATCTGCGTCGGGGGTGGGGTCCCGATCGGCGCCGATGGTGACCCCATATCGACTCGCCTTTCTCAATTTCCTTCAGAGCGTTACTGCCGATATCTGCAACAGCCTGACCCCTGCGCCGATTCACACCATTATTGCTCGCCGATTGGCTTATGGATGCAATTGTGAGTGTGTACCAAATACGATCGCGTTAATCGAGGGCTGCGTCTGTTGGGACGGCCAACCTTCACACATTTCCAATGAGCGCTCGACAGAAGATTTGTGGCCTGACCTTGATCCCGCGGAACTGGACAAGCTGCGCAAACGGCAGGAGGCGCTCGCGCGCCAAAACGCCGCCTATGGCAACCTCGCCGAGGATGAATGCGGCCGTGTCGTCCTTGCGGTCAAATCCATTGCGGTCCCGTTTGTCGGCGTGACTGCAAGCACTCTTGTGGTGGCCGAGTTTTTGCGCGTGCTACTCGGCGGCCCTGCCTACGGCCCAAGTGAAGCTGCGATTGGCAACATCCAAGACCTGCAAGTGTCGCTACCTTGGGAACGATCGGCCCGAAGACGCGGCGGGTCTGAAATTCATCGAGGCCGCCTGAATCGGACCGTGCGCCGTATGCCTGGTTGCGCTACGGCTGAAATCTTCTCGGTGGCTCGATTGGTATGCCCCAGATGGAAACCGCGCCGTTCCAAATGTAGTTATCCGGCGGCCAACAATAGTGGGCCAGGCTTTCGCTTCCAGCCATTCGCCAGCCGAGCGAGCGCAAATGACTCAAGGCGCGGTTACGCGCGAACTTAGTAGTAAATCGAGCTTTGCGTCGATCGTCAGGAGTAATTTGGTCTGTTGCTCTTCCTGTTGCGCCGAAAACTCCAGAAATTGAAGAATGTACGCGATCGGATCCTCTCCCTCGGGCGACTCGGGAGGTTCCAGCAGCGTCAGCAGCGGCACCAATGCTGTCAGCTTTTCGCTGATCTCCCGACCCTGGTTGAACAGTTGCTGACCGATCGTCAGCGGTTCGCTCTCGGTGCTCGATTTCGGTTTTGCTGATTCCATTGTCATTCTCCAATAGTAGATGCAGTACTCCGTGCCGCTTCTTACGAAGCAGCCGATCCAACGCGCCAATGATATTTCCGTCGGCATCCACGACGAGCAGCACGTTGGTTTTTGCGCCAGCGATGATCGCTAAGCCATCCGCTCGGAGCGCCGCACGAAATGCGAACGGTTCTTCTTGCGAAAGCTGCCAAGCGGATACGACGCTCGCTTTCGCTTTCGGCAGGTCTACCCCAATGCGTTTCGCGCGCTGTCGAGTATTCGCCGATATTGCGGACCGCGGCTTTTCGGGATTTTCGCCGTGCGCGTCGATCATCCATTCGGCGATTTGCGGAGCTTCCTGCCTAAGCCGCTTGATGGAATACCGGTGTCCAGGGCCTAACGTACAATACTCTCCAAACTTGTATTCACATACTCTTGCAACCATTTCAGTGCGCCGTTTGCTCAGGCGATCCGTTAAAGGGACGCCGCAAAAGACGTGCCCGAGCAGAACGTGCGCATGGGTTTCGGACCCAACAACACCCCCTTCGGGCCCGACAGCAGCTTGGCGTTGTTTACCATGGATAACTACAATGTAAGGTCGCTGGTCATCCGGATCCAGCTCCCGGCGCATCGCATGTGCAGCCGCCAAAAGCTCAGCTTCGGTGTAGTTCCTTCCCGGGTTAATCGTGAGATGATGAAGCGAAACCAAGGCTGAGGACGAATCTCGCTGCAGTTGCATTTCTTGAACTACGTCATCTAGCGTCGTAGCTGACGAGTTGCCTATCTCGGCGATTTTGATGAAATCGTTTTCATCCGTTTTCAGGAGGTGCTTAACGACCGCGTCGCAATCCTTCTTCGACCGCCCGTGTGAGCTGCAGGTTACGATCATTCGGGTCGCTCGGAGGCGAACGTCAACAGCGCCTCACGCACATTCTTCAGCTCATCGAGAACTTCCCTGAGGATCGCAGGATCGACGTCAAACCCTGTGTGGTGATCGTGGGCTAGCTGATTGATGTTCGATCCGATTTTGCCGAGCTGTCCCAGAAATCGGGCCAGGACCTTGGCATCTTCGCCGGGCTTTCGGCGCGGTGGTTTAGAGGCTTTCCGGCCCGCCGCCCGGACCACCACCATTCTTGCATACGAACAAATCCCCAGGCCCTCGGCTGCGGCGACGGCGCTGATGTCGCGGTGTTCGTCGCCCGTCAGGCGGATCCGAAGCGCGCTGGTTCGGAGTTGTTCGGGTTGTTTCATCGGGGGGTTCCACAGGGGGAGTAAGCCCCCTTGGCCGAGAAGGCGGGCGTGGTCCGTTGGACCACCCGCCCCCGCTGGCTATCTCTGCTGTCTACTTTTCCCACTGCCTTTTGACCGTGTGCCCTGACTCCTTCATCGAGACCTCGGTGTCGGCACGCTGGACTCCGGCGTCTCTTCCTGGACCTGCGGCTCACGATCGAGGATAGGCTTAGGGCGATCGAGGATAGGCGTAGGGCGGCGGAGCCTCGCAAACCCGGTGTTGTCAACTCGCTGGCCGCCTGACTGTACCCACCACCAACCCGGCTCAAGCCGCCACCCGCACTCGTCGAGCATTGCTCGGCTTAGCTGTCCAATGGGATTGGGCTCGATGACCAATCCTCCAACGTTCGATTGGATATCCAGCGGCCCACCGCTGTAATCGATGGCTCGTAGGAAAACGCGTTCCGAATTCTCGTCCACGATGTGGACCCTGCGGGCTAACACGACCGACTTTTCCGACACCAGCCGTGCTGGAGCGCTTTCCAATGCTTCATTCGCTTCCTGTTTTAAGACTGCAGTGAGTGCAGGATGCAAATCCAACCAGATGTTGGACATGGTGGCCCGCATGATGGTAGCGAAGCGGTCAAGGTAGGGGGCGCGATGTATCACCGCCTTCAATTCCCCGTCGGTCATATCATGCGCGACTGGTAATTGTAGGCCAAGCCCCGCGAGAGCTTGCAGGTGCTCTCTGCCTGGCGGCTGGAATACGTTCCAGGCATCGCGCAACCATTGCGGGTGTGCGAAGTGAGAGTTCAGAACGATGTTAGCCTGCCGATCACTGATAAGCTTCAGCGCCTGGCGCGGTGAATGGTTCATGGTACTGCTCCCTCGGCTGCGGGCTTCCCGACGGTCTTGAGGGCGTCAACCAGGGCCGCCGTCAGCGCGCCGGTGCGTTCAATTTCCTTCGCGTGAATCAGGACGACCATCAGCCGCGCTCCCCCTGGCTCGTCGGTTCGGCCGGGGCGCCGATCTTGGCCAGCAGCCCGGCCTCGCGCACCGCGGACCGCTTGCGCTCGTCAGCCAGTGCGAGATTGTGGGCGGCTTCCATCGCCGCGCGGTGGCGCTCGTGCCGGGCATCCATGTCGGCCATGAGTTTTTCCAGGCGGCCGATCTGGTCGGCCATGGCGGCGGCGCGTGCGGTCAGGCCGGCGTTTTCGGCGCGCAGCTCCACCGTCTGGGCGACGGCCGCTTCCAGTCCCTGGCGCTCGTCCAGGAGGCGCGAAACCTCGGCGGAGTGGTGGAGCGTGCTCGCCTTCAGAGCCTCAACCTGCGCGTCCGCGGAGGCCCGCTGAACCTGGGCGAGCTGCTGGCTGTGCGCCGCCTGCTCTGCCCGTGCCACCGCGGCGTCGCGCTCCGAGGTCGCGGCCTGCAAGGCCGCACGGAGCTCTTCGACCCTCGCAGCGAGGTCGCAGGACTCCTCGCCGGTGCCAGTGGAATCCTTCTCCAAGCCGGCAATACGCTCACCGAGCGCCCGCTCCCGGGCGTCGGCAGCGGCCAAGTATTCGCGCTGGAAGCGCTGATACGTCTCTGCGAGCTCCAGCCCCTCCCGTGCCCTGCACTCCAGGACGGCGTTCAGCGCGACTTCCACGGCCTTCCCGACACCGTCGAAGGCGGTCTGGATGGCCGGCGGAGCCGGCTCCGAGGAATCAGGCTGCCGCGGCGCAGCAGTGCTACGCTTGGGCGGCTGATCGTTCTCTATTTCCTCGATGTGGCCCTGAAATTTCGACGCCGTGCCCACATGCGTGGTGCCGTAGGCATTCTTCAGCATATGGCGCGTGATGTAGACGAACGGACCAACTTTGATCCGCAACTTCCTGTACGCGTCCAGGAGCCCGTTAAACGTCGTCCGTTCGCCAGCGGACCAGCCGCGGTAGGTAGGTGTAGCCTTGAACTCTTCTTCGGTCATAACTTCCGGTTCCTTCCGGTAGCTACCGGTAGGTACCGGTAGGCCTCGGAAGGGCCGTGCAGGCGTGCTTCCGCGACGCCGGGGGCGAATTGATGAGACGGATGGCGGGATGGGGTAGCCGGGCGTCGTGCGGGGGCATCCAGGCGACAAGCGGGGACGACATGCGTCCCCGCCGCGTCGTCTTCCGAGCGGCCATTTTTGGGCCGGTCGCCACCAAAACGCGGACGAAGCGCCGCGCCCCCGCTGGGCTAATGGATTTCCGCGCCACTTCGCTACGCGAAGTGAGAACCCGGCGGAAGTCGGCTCTTCCGCCCGCGTGGGTTTGGCACCCTAAGTATCTCCTCAAGACTTATGCCAGTCATCTGGCTCATCTCAGGTCGGCGGAGCGATACCGAACCGGCTCCGCGACACGACCCTCCACACACCGGTGGACCAAGGATTGACGCAATCCTGCGGCCGACGGTGGTCCAAACGCAAGTCAAAACGCGTGACAGCGTAAATTTCCACACCGAAAAAGTTGACGAAGATCGTCGAATTTGTCTTATCGATTGTCACACGGGGTCTGTCACGCAACGACAGGCGCGCACGCCAACTTCTAAGTATTTTCAAGGGGTTTGGAGCAAATCGGGAGAGAATCCCTCCGGCTCCGCCACCCTTCGCCCTGCGGGCTTCGGGTGGCAGGCCACCCGGGGACTGCAGGGCGAAGGGTGTCTCCCGAAGCTCCGAAGGAGCGTAGGGAGACTGTCGCCACGTGTGGTACGTCTATTTCCTCGAGCTCAGTAACGGCGACATATACGTCGGTTCAACCAATGATCTTCGCCGCCGCTTTGCGTCTCACCTGCAAGGGCACGTCATATCGACGAGCATGTACCTTCCAGCCGTGCTCCGCTCTTATGTAGCGGTAGCCAATGAGGCAACGGCCCGCAGCCTCGAACGATATTTCAAATCCGGTTCTGGAAAGGCTTTTGCAAGAAAGCGTTTCTTGAGTATGGCCGAATAGCACAACGTTACTGCACCCGCGCCTTATCAGCCGACAATCGAATCGCCGACGCATTCTCATGCGCGCATGTCGAACTCGCAGGTGCCAGCGCCTATCGCGA
>Ga0137385_10003985_pt1 | contig 12889 bp, 10 predicted proteins | sample SagtaG_FD_104921 | JGI IMG/M metagenome (GOLD analysis project Ga0137385, IMG submission 104921) | Vadose zone soil microbial communities from Sagehorn Ranch, Mendocino, California, USA - Sage2_R_80_16 metaG | ecosystem: Environmental > Terrestrial > Soil > Vadose zone | place: USA: California...
GATCGCCGAGGAAATGGAAATCAGTCCAGGCAACCTGTACTACCACTTCCGCAACAAAGACGACATCATCAACAGCATCTTCAGCCAGTTCGAGCAGGAGATCGAAAAGCGTCTGCGTTTCCCCGACGACCATCGCGCGACCATCGACGAAATGTGGTCGTATCTGCAGTACATGGTCGATTTCACGTGGCGCTATCGTTTTTTATATCGTGATCTGAACGACCTGCTGGCGCGCAACCGCACGCTCGAGACGCACTTCAAGCAGATCATCAGCCACAAGGTGCGCTTTGCGAGCCAGTTCTGCGAGCAGCTCGTGGCCGACGGCGAAATGGTCGCCACGCCGCAAGAGTTGCAAGTCATCGCGACGAACATCGGCGTGATCGCCACCTACTGGCTGTCGTACCAGTTCGTGATGAACCCGCGCAAATACAACGAGCAGGAAACGATCCGCGCGGAACTGCATCAGGTGAGCGTGCAGATCGTGTCGCTAATGGCGCCTTACCTGCGTGGCCGCTCGCGGCAGATTTTCGACGACCTCGTCTCGGGCAAGCTGCCCAAACGCGAGTTTTACGACTACCTGCCGCCAAAAGAAGGCGCCGCGCCCCGCAACGAACCGAAGGACGTTTGAGCATGAAGTCGGTGTGTGTATATTGCGGCTCCTCCAATGGAGCCAAACCGTTGTATGCGCAAGCCGCGCGCGCGTTCGGCCGCGCGCTGGTGCAAGCCGATCTGGCGCTGGTCTACGGCGGCGGCAAGGTCGGTCTGATGGGCGTGATCGCCGACACGGTGATGGCCGAAGGCGGCCGCGCGATCGGCGTGATTCCCGAGCTGCTGGTCAACAAGGAAGTCGGCCATAACGGCCTGACCGAACTGCATGTCGTGCCGGACATGCACCAGCGCAAGAAGATGATGGCCGACCTGTCCGATGCGTTCGTCGCGATGCCGGGCGGCGCGGGCACGCTCGAAGAACTGTTCGAGGTCTATACGTGGGCGCAACTCGGCTATCACCAGAAGCCGGTGGCGCTGCTGAATATCGACGGCTTCTACGACCCGTTGATCAATCTGCTCCAGCACACGGTCGACGAAGGCTTCATGCGGCAAACCTATTTCGACATCCTGCAGATCGATGCCGATCCCGCCGCGCTGATCGGCAAGCTGCAACGCTATCAGCCGCCCGCCAGCGACAAATGGGCGATCAACCGCGACGCGGTTTGAGGTGCGCTTGTTGCGCTTCGGTGCATGCCCCCCGGCCGCGCCCTTCCGGGCGGACCACACCTGAACGATGAGGTTGCGATGATGAAAGCCGTCCTGATCACCGGTGGCAGCCGCGGCATTGGCCGCGCGAGCGCGCGTTTGCTCGGCGCGCGCGGCTGGTCCGTCGGCGTGAACTACGCGCAAAATCTCGCGGCCGCGCAGGAAACCGTCGCCGAAATCGAGCGCGCCGGTGGCCGCGCGCTGCCGATCGCCGGCGACGTCGCCAACGAAGCCGACGTGATCGCGATGTTCGACGCGCTCCAGCAGAAGTTCGGCCGACTCGATGCGCTCGTCAACAACGCCGGGATCGTGGCGCCCTCGATGCAGCTCGCCGACATGGACCTCGCGCGCCTGAAGCGCATGTTCGATGTCAACGTGCTCGGCGCGTATCTTTGCGCGCGCGAAGCCGCGCGGCGCATGTCGAAGGATCGCGGCGGCGCGGGCGGCGTGATCGTCAACATCTCGTCGGCAGCGTCGCGTTTGGGTTCACCGAACGAATACGTCGACTACGCCGGTTCCAAAGGCGCCGTCGACACGATGACGATCGGCCTCGCCAAGGAACTCGGTCCGCAAGGGGTGCGCGTGAACGCGGTGCGCCCTGGCCTCATCGACACCGAAATTCACGCGAGCGGCGGCAAGCCCGAGCGCGCCGCCCAACTCGGCGCGACAACGCCGCTGGGCCGGCCCGGCACTGCGGATGAAGTGGCCGAGACCATCGTCTGGTTGCTGAGTGACGCCGCCTCGTACGTGACGGGCGCGTTGCTCGACGTCTCCGGCGGACGCTAAGCCCCTCGCTTTTCTTCGCGCCGCACGCGGTTTCACGCGACCGCCTTCCGTTCTCTCTGGGCTGCGAATTCCCGTCGATTTGATGCGGAATCGGCGTCATGTGTCCTATTCGGCCATGCCTCAGGTTTTTCCGTAATCCACCGTAATAATCTGGGACTACAATCGCTGCGAATTGCGTGCAACTGCACGCGACGCATAGCCAAAGCATAGGTACGCGGTCCATGCCGCCACGTGCGGCGACCAGAGATTCTCATGCAAGAAAAGCCACTCGCGCCTTGGCGCACGGCCCCGCCGCCCGCTGCCGCAACGCAAGCAGCCGCGCCTGCGGGACCCGTCACGCCAGCCGGCCCCGCAAGTCCAGTCGATCGCTGCGCCCGTGGCATCAGGCGCCTGCGCGCGCTCGCCGCGATCCGCCCGCTAATGTGGCTCATGGCACTGGCGATCCTGTGCGCGTGGCTCTTGCCGGGCACCTTGGGCCACGACCCGTGGAAGCAGGATGAGACTTACACGTTCGGCATCGTCCAGCACATGCTCGAGACCGGCGACCTCGTCGTGCCGACCAACGCCGGTCAGCCTTTTGTCGAAAAGCCGCCGATCTACGATTGGGTCGCCACAGGCATCGCGTGGATGCTCGGCCGCTATCTGCCCTTGCATGACGCGGCCCGCCTCGCGAGCGCGCTGTTCGCCGGACTGACCGTCTATTACACGGCGCGCGCCGCCCGCCGCGCGGTGGCCGCATCGAGCTGGCTCGATGTTCGCGTGATCGGCACGCTCGCACTGTTCGCGAGCACGCTCGTCGTCATCAAGCATGTGCACGACATGATGACCGACGTCGCGTTGATGGCCGGCGCCGCGCTCGGCTTTTGCGGACTATTCGAACTGGTGCTCGTGCATTTGCGCGACGAGGCTCCCCTGCTGCCGGTCGACACGCGCCGCCGGCGCCACGCGATACTCAGCGGCGCGGCGATGTTCGGCGCGGGCGTAGGCGTCTCCTTTCTGGCCAAGGGCCTGTTCGTGCCGCTCGTGTTCGGCGCGACCACCATCGCGATGTTGGTGTTGTATCCCGCTTGCCGCACGCGCGGCTTTGCAGGCGCGCTCGGCGTCGCCGCGCTGGTCTGCGCTCCGCTCGCGCTGATCTGGCCGATCTGCTTCCATCTGCGCTCCGAAGCGCTCTTCAAGGTCTGGCTGTGGGATAACAACATCGGCCGCTTCTTCGGCTTTTCGGTGGCCGAACTCGGCTCCGAAAACGAGAGCCGCCTGTTCGTGCTGCGCACCGTGCTGAGCGTCGGCTTTCCGGTGGTGCCGCTTGCGCTGGCCGCGCTCGCCGGCGGCGCATGGCAGCGCTGGCGTGATCCGCGCGTGGCCCTGCCGGTGATCTTCGCGGGTACGGGATTCGCGGTGCTGCAAAGCTCGGCGACGGTCCGCGAACTGTACATTCTTCCGTTCATCGCCCCGCTCGCGCTGCTGGCGATGCAGGGCGTCGAATGGCTTCCGCGCCGTCTGCATGCAAGCTGGGACATGGTGAGCCGCGTGCTGTTCGGCAGCACGGCCGCGCTTGCGTGGATCATCTGGTCGATCATGAGCAACCCGGCGAACACGCATGCGTCGCTGCACCGGCTCGGCCGCTGGTTGCCGCTCGATTGGGTGCTGCCGACCAAACCGGGGCTGATCACGGCCGCATTGCTGATGACGTTCGTCTGGTTGTGGCTGCTGCCGGTCTTCAAGTACGCCGGCAAATGGCGCGGCGTGATGAGCTGGTGCGCGGGCGCGATTCTCGCGTGGGGCCTCGTGAGCACGCTGCTGCTGCCTTGGCTCGACTATGCGAAGAGCTACCGTTCGGTGTTCGAAAGCCTCGGCGCCAGGATGAACATCGAATGGAACGACGGCGATTGCATGGCCAGCACAGGGCTTGGCGAATCCGAGGCGCCGATGCTGTACTACTACACCGACATCGAGCATCAACCGACCGCGAACGCCGGAACGACCGAGTGCACGTGGCTGATCGATCAGAGCCGCCGCGATCACGCGCGCGCGCCGGCGGGCGAGTGGCGTCTGTTCTGGTCGGGCGCGCGTCCGGGCGACACTGATGAATTGTTGCGCGTGTTCGTGCGGACGCCGGCTGGCGCCGCAACTGCGCGCGGCGAATGAAACGTCGCGCTGCTTCGCCCCGGCCTGACCCTTCCGCCTAGAACGACGAGCCGGTCTCTCGCAGAAAAGCACTCTCTTCATCCGTCGAAGCACGCCCAAGCAGCGCGTTGCGATGCGGAAAACGCCCGAACCGCTCGATGACTTTCGCGTGCCTCACCGCGAACGAGTAGTAAGACGCGCCGCCCGGTTCCGCTTCCAATGCTTCGAAGAGGCGCAGCGATTCCTGCTGGCTGGCGAGCGTTTCGTCATGTTCGAACGGCAAATAGGCGAACGCGCGATGATGCGCGGTAGGCAATAAACGATCGGCTCCGGTTGCGATCATCTGCTGCGCTGTGTGCAATGCTTTTTGATCGGCGGCGAATGCGCGTGACGTATTGCGATGGCAATTGCGCGAGAATTGATCCAGCACGATGATGAGCGCCAATGCGCCGAGCGGCGTTTCTTTCCAGCTGTCGAGCATGCCGTCGCGCGCGGCATCGATAAGGGTACCGAAGTGTTCCTGCAGCATCGCGTCGAAGGCTTTGTCGCGGGAAAACCAGAGCTTGCGCGCGTCGCCGAAGCCCGGTGCATCTGGAGCGCCGAACCAGCAATCGAGGACAGCGCGAGCCTCCGGAGCCAGCGCGGCATAATCCGCCGAAGCCGTGTAAGGCGCCTGATCGAAACCCTTAGCCATTGCGATTGCGCATCCAGTCGGCGGTCTCGAAGAACGACGCGAGCAAGCGCTCTCTCAGCGGCTCGGGGAGCCCGACGTCTTCCATGGCCCACGCCATGCACCTCAACCACTGATCGCGCTCACTCGAAGCAATCGCAAACGGCAAGTGCCTCGCGCGCAAACGCGGATGACCGAAGCGGCTGATGTAATGATCAGGGCCGCCCATCCATCCGCACAAAAACCAGAAGAATTTATCGCGCGAGCCGTCGAGCGACTCTGGATGCAAAGCCCGAATCCCGGCGAATTCCGCTTCGAGATCCATCAAGTCGTAAAACCGGTCGACCAGTTCGCGTACGCGCGCTTCGCCGCCGACCAACTCGAAGGCCGTCGGCTGCGCCGCGGACACTTCGTCATCCAGATCACTCATACCCACTCACACATCAAAAGAAAAATCACGCGTCCCGCAGCGATTGCAACGCGGGCCGCGACAACACATGACGCAAGCTCAGCCAGCCGCCCACACCGGCACACACGACGCCGGCCAGGATGCCCGCCGGCAGCAGCCAGGGATTGAAGCTCAGATAAAACTCGAACACGCGGGTCGCCAGCACCCAGCCGATGGCCTGCGCGCCGAGCGCCGCCATCAATCCGGCAAGCGTCCCCACCGCGACGAATTCGGCGATCTGCACCGCGCGCACCTGGCGATGCGACGCCCCCAGCGCGCGCAGCAGCGCGGATTCTCGCATACGCTCATCGCGCGTGCCGGCGAGCGCCGCGTAGAGCACGAGCACGCCCGCCGCGAGCGTGAACGCGAACAGGAACTGCACCGCGCCGATCACCTGCTGCAACACGCGCTGCACCTGCGCGAGAATCGGAGCGGTGTCGATCGCCGTGAGGTTCGGATACGCGGCGATCAACCCGTCGATCGTCGACTGTTTGTCCTGCGGCAGATGGAAGCTCGTAATGAACGTCGCCGGGAAATCCTGCAACGCGGCCGGCGGCATCAGCACGAAAAAGTTGACCTTGAACGAACCCCAGTCGAGCTTGCGCACGCTCGTCACCGGCGCGTCGATCTGCAAACCCGTCACGTCGAAGCGCAGCACGTCGCCGGGCTTCACGTTGATCACCTTGGCGAGCCCCTGCTCGATCGAAATCTGCGGGGTTTTGGTGTCGCCGTACCACGTGCCCGCAGCGAGCCGGTTGTCCTCGGGCAGTTCGGTCGTGTACGACAAATTGAATTCGCGGTCGACCAGCCGCCTCGCATCTTCGGCCTTGAACGAATCGGGATTCACCGGCTTGCCGTTGATCGCGATCAGCCGCCCGCGCACCATCGGCGAGAGCACCGTGCCGGGCACGCCGTGCGTGCCCAGGTATTGCGTGACGGCTTCGCGCTGATCGGGCTGGATGTCGATGATGAATTCGTTCGGCGCATCGGGCGGCGTCGATTTGCGCCAGCCGGCCACGAGATCGTTGCGCGTCATCGCGATCAGCAACAGGCACATCAGGCCGATGCCGAGCGCGGTGATCTGCAGCGCGCTCGCGCCGCTGCGCCGCTCGAGCGACGCCAACGCATAACGCCAGCCGATCCCCGCATTCACGCGCTCGCTGCGCACAACGCGCGCAGCGCCCCACAATGCGAGCCGCGCGATGCACGCGAACACCAGCAGACCGCCGGCGAAGCCGCCGGCGACGATTCCGCCGAGCTTCAACTCGCCCGCCGCGACGATCAGCAACGCGGCGAACAGCACGATGCCGAGCGCGTACGCGGCCCACGCGGTGCGCCCCGCTTCGCCCCACTCGCGGCGCAGCACACGTACCGGCGGCACGCGCGTCAGCGGCAACAGCGGCGGCAACGCGAAGCCGAGCAACAGCACGAGGCCGGCGGCAATGCCCTGGAGCGCCGGCCATGCAGTCGGGTAAGGCAATGCGACGTCGATCAGACTGCCGAGCCACGTCAGCAACGCGAGATGTCCAAGATAACCGAGCGCCACCCCAAGCGCGCCGCCGATCAAGCCGATGCCGACGAATTCGAGCGTGAAGAGCGCGCGCAGCGTGGCCTGGCTGACGCCGAGGCAGCGCATCGCCGCGCAGCCGTCCAGATGCCGGCGCATGTACCGATGCGCGGCCATCGCGATCGCCACCGCCGCGAGCAATGCGGTGAGCAGCGAAACCAGCGTGAGAAAGTGGCCCGCGCGGTCGAGCGTCTGGCGCACTTGCGGCTGGCCGTCCTGCAACGATTCCAGCGCGACGCCGCGCATCTTGCCGCCGTCCACCCTGCCGTGCGCGAACTGCGCGAAATGCGCGACTACATCGTCCGCACCCGCCACCAGCAGCCGGTACGTCACGCGGCTGCCGAAGGTGATGAGGCCGGTCGACTGGATGTCGTCGGCGCGCAGCATCAAACGCGGCGAGAAGTTGACGAACGAAAAGCCGCGGTCGAGTTCGCGCGTGATCACCGCACCGATCGTGAAGCCGCGATTGCCGACCTTCACCGTGTCGCCGACTCGCAACTTCAATGCGTCGAGCAGCGCCTGATCGACCCACACGGTGCCTGGCGGCGGAATCGATTGCGCCGGATGGTCTGCCGCGCCCGGCGCCGAGGCGATCCGCAACGCGCCGCGCAGCGGATAACCCGGCGACACCGCCTTGATGGCGGCCAGCCGTGAGGCCGGCTGCGCGCCGGTCGAATTGATCATGCTGGGGAAAATCGCCGTGGTGGCGGTGTTCAGACCGAGCGCCTTGGCCTGGGCGGCGAACTGCGGATCGACCGGATGATCGGCCCGCACGATGAAATCGGCGGCGATCATGCGCCGCGCGTCGCGCTCGAGCCCTTGATGCAAGCGGTCAGCCAGAAACCCGACACTCGACAGAGCCGCGACGGCCAGCACCAGCGCCAGCAGCAGCATCGTCAGTTCGCCCGCGCGCCAGTCGCGCGCCGTCATGCGCATGGCCTGGCGCAACAGATCCATGCCGCCGAACCGGCGCGCCGTCCCGGTCCCCGCAGTCGCTGAGGCGGCGCGCGCCGTCGCAGTCCTTACCGTATCGCTCAATCGTGCCTGCTCCTCGCCAAACGCGACACCATATGCGTCGCCATGCCGCGAAAACCGCCCTGCACGCCGCGCCAGAGCCGCGGCAACGCCCAGCCGGCCAATATGATGAAGCCCACCATCAGCACCAGAAACACGAGCGGCACGAACAGCGCGAGGAGCATGCCGCCGAACACGAGCCCGTCTTCAGCGGTCGAGGTCACGACATTCGAGACCGGTTCCGGCGACAGATTGATCAACGCGCGCGTGCCCGCTTTCGCCAGATGCGCGGTGCCGGCCAAGGTACCGCCGGCGAGCGCGGCGACTGTCAGCAGCGCCGGATCGGCATGACCGAGCGCACCGGCCGCCAGCACGGCGCCGGCCGGAATGCGGATAAAGGTATGGATCGCGTCCCACAACGAATCGAACGCGGGAATCTTGTCGGCGAGAAATTCGGTGAGCGTCAGCACGCCGGCCACGCCGATCACCCACGGCGAGGACAGCGCGGACAGCGTATCGGGTAGATGGATGAGGCCGAGGCGGGCGAACACGCCGGCCAGCAGGACCGTCAGGTAGAGGCGCAGGCCGCTGCCCCAGGAGAGACCCGCCGCAAGCGAAAGTGATTCAAGCATGGCCGCCTCCAGGCGCGCTGTGCGTGCCGGGCGCTTCGACGGGCAAAGCAGAACGAGCCGCCGCCGCACCGAAGTCGTCAGACCCGCGCCAAGCCGGCCGCGCCCAATAGGCCGCGGGCAAATTCAGGTTGGATTCAATCTCATTATAGCCACGTTAATTCGCAGAACGCAGAGCGGCGAACAAATGGCGAAATCTGGTGGGGCGGCGGGCGGCACGCCCACGAGCGCGCCGAATGAATCCCGCAATGGGGATTCAATGCCCCGACGAGAGTTTCAGCCCGATCAGTCCGATCACGATCAGCGCCGCGCTGGCCACGCGCGCGGCGGTCAACGCCTCGCCCATCATCACGATGCCGAAGATGAACGCGCCGACCGCGCCGATTCCCGTCCACACGGCGTAGGCCGTGCCGAGCGGCAACTGGCGCATCGCCATGGCGAGCAGGACGAAGCTGCCGAGCGCCGTCACCAACGTGAACACGGACGGCCAGAGGCGGGTAAAACCGTCGGAAGTCTTGAGACCGGCCGCCCATGCGACTTCGAGCAAACCGGCAATCAGCAGAAGAATCCAGGACATAAGACAGCTCCATGGTCAGATGGGGCCGTCCCCGTTCGTGAATGCGTAAGGGCGTCCTTACAGTCCGTAATTGTACCAAAACGGTGCATCGCTATCGCGATGGCCCGTCGCAACCGCGTTCGCGGGCGCTACCCGCCCGCGAAACAGCCTTAGACCGCGCCGACCAGCCGGTAGCCGACCCCCGTTTCGGTGACGATATGCTCCGGCTGCGCCGGATCGCGCTCCAGCTTGCCGCGCAGATGCGCCATATAGATGCGCAGATAGTGATGACTCTCGACATGCGACGGCCCCCACACGTCGCGCAGCAGTTGCCGGTGCGTGAGCACCCGGCCGGCGTGGCGCACCAGCGTCGCGAGCAGGCGGTATTCGATCGGTGTCAGATGGACGGCGGCGCCGTCGCGGCTCACCTGCCGCAAGGCCAGATCGACGGTGACGGCGCCGAAGCGCACCTGCGGCGACTCGCTCGCGCCGCCGTGATTGCGCCGCCGCATATGCGCGCGAATCCGCGCCAGCAATTCGGACACGCCGAACGGCTTGGTGAGGTAGTCGTCCGCGCCGGCGTCGAGCGCGGCGACTTTTTCGCTCTCCTGGGTGCGCGCCGACAGCACGATCACCGGCAGTTCGCTCCAGCCGCGCAGTTCGCGGATCACGTCGAGGCCGTCGGTGTCGGGCAGGCCGAGATCGACGATCACCAGATCGGGCTTGCGCGTCGCGGCTTCCACGAGACCCTGCTTGCCGGTTTCGGCGTCATGCACGACGATGCCCTCGCCTTCCAGCGCGGTTCGCACGAAGCGTCGAATCTGCTTTTCGTCTTCGATCAGGACGACGGTGATGCCGGGGTCACTCATGGGTAGGCCTGGACAGCGGGTCAAGTGTCGAATCGCGATGGATCAAGGGATCGGCGAAGGGATCGGCGCCCTCGTCTTCCAGCACGTCCGGTGCGTCGGGCGGCGTTTCCACCGGCAGCGTGAACCAGAAGCGCGCGCCTTCGACGCGGCCGTCCGCCGACATCCGGTTGAGCGCGCCGATTGTACCGCCGTGCGCCTCCACGATTGCGCGGCAGATCGCGAGGCCCAAGCCGATGCCCGGCTTGGCCGACTCTTTCTCGCCGCGCGTGAATTTCTCGAAGACGCGCGCTTCCATGCCGGCGGGCAGGCCCGGTCCGTTATCGTCGACGGTGACGCGCACGAACGATTTGCCGTCGGCGTCGACAGCCTGCGCGCCGATCGTCAACGGCGTGTGCGGCGCGGTGTATTTGGCCGCGTTCTCGAACAGGTTCGAGAAAAGCCGCTCCATCAACACGGCGTCGAGGTGCAGCAGCGGCAAATCCGCGGCCAGTTTGACCTGCACAGGATGTTCGGCCAGCACGCGTTTGCATGCCCGCAGCGCGGCGCCCACGGTTTCCTCGAGCAGCGTCCATTGCTGATTCAGTTGCAGACTGCCTGCCTGCAAGCGGGCCATGTCGAGCAGATTCGTGACGATGCCCGTCATGCGCAGCGCTTCTTCGTGGATCGCTTCGATGAGATCGTCGCCGGGCCGCGCCTCGGCATGCGTGTCGCGCGATTGCGCCAGCATCGACGAGAAGCCGACGATGGTCGTCAACGGCGTGCGCAAATCGTGCGAGATCGCCGACAGCAGCGAATTGCGCAAGCGCTCCGATTCCATGTTGACGAGCGCATCGCGCGCGATATCGACGTAGTGCACGCGTTCCAGCGCCAGCGCGATCTGCGCGGCGAACGCGTCGAGCATGCGCTGCTGCTCGGGCACGTTCAGCTCGCGCTCGTCGCGCATCACGACCGCGAGCACGCCGCGCGTGCGCATCGGCGCCTTCAGCGGCAGGTACAGCGCCGCGGCGGCCGGCAGCGTGTCGGTGCCGTGCCCGGCCGGCTTCTGCTGATCGTAGACCCATTGGCCCACGTCGATATCGAGCCTCTCGCCTTCGAGCGTCTCCCAAGGGGACTTCCTTCCGGGCGTGATCGCCGCGTCGGGGTCCTCGATCTTCTGCTTCACTTTATCGACGCTGTCCGGCAACAGCATCGCGACGCGCGCGCCGAACACCTCGCTGACATGGCGGCTGCCGATCTCGACGATCTGCTCGGTGGTGAGCGCCGCGGCCAGTTCGCGCGCCATCGCGTACATCGCGCCGGTGCGCTGCTCGCGGCGGCGCGCCACGCTCGCCTCGCGGCGCAGGCTCGACGTCAGATGGCTGATGACGAGCGACGTGAGCAGCATGCCGAAAAACGTCAGCAGATACTGCGTATCGGAAACCGACAGCGACATGCGCGGCGGCACGAAGAAAAAATCGAACGCGGCCACGCTCATGAACGACTGCATCACACCCGGCCCGCGCCCCAGCTTCACCGCCGTGAAAATCACGCCGAGCAGATACAGCATGACGAGGTTCGTCAGATCGATATGGCCGCTCAGCTGGCTCGACAGCAGCGTGATGCCCGCGCAGATCGCCAGCGCAAAACCATACGCGCGCGGCGGGGAACGGCGTTCGCGCGCCGCGCTCAGCGCGTCGCGCCACGCGTTCGCCGTGGTGTTCAGCAAGCGCCTATGCTCGCCGCCGTCGCGTTCGGACGACGCGCGAATCAGCGTGAGATCGAGTTCGCCCGCATGTTCGGCGATGCGCTCGCCGAGCGGCCTGCGCAGCCGGCGCATCACGCCCGTGCGGACCGACGCGCCGGCCACCAGCTTCGAGACGTTGCGAGCCTGCGCATAGCCGATCAACGCGGTGACGGCGTCGGCGCCAGCGAGCGTCACGGTTTCGGCGCCGAGTTCCGCGGCCAGCTTCAGCGCGTTGAGCGTGCGCTCGCGACGCGCGTCGGGCAAGCGCTGCAGCGCGGGCGTTTCCACATAGACGGCGATCCAGTCGGCCTTGAGGCTGGCGGCGAGGCGCGCGGCGGCGCGCACCAGCATCGGCGCTTCCTGGCCCGGCCCGACGCAGACCAGCAAGCGTTCGCGCGCCTGCCAGATGCGCTCGATCGAACGGTCGGCGCGGTATTCCCGCATCTGCGCATCCACGCGATCCGCGGTGCGGCGCAGCGCCAGTTCGCGCAGCGCGATCAGATTGCCCTTGCGAAAGAAGTTGCGCACCGCGCGCTCGGCCTGCTGCGGCAAATACACCTTGCCGTCGCGCATGCGGTCGAGCAGTTCCTCGGCGGGCAAATCGACCAGCGTGACTTCGTCGGCGCGATCGAACACGCGGTCGGGCACCGTCTCCCAGACGCGAATGCCGGTGATCTGGCCGACCACGTCGTTCAGGCTTTCGAGGTGCTGGACGTTGACCGTCGTATAGACATCGATGCCCGCGTCGAGCAGTTCGTACACGTCCTGCCAGCGCTTCAGATGCCGTGCTCCCTGCACGTTCGAATGCGCGAGTTCGTCGACGAGAATCAGTTGCGGTTTGCGCGCGAGCGCGGCGTCGAGATCGAACTCGCCGAGCTTGCGGCCGCGATATTCGATCTGCGCGAGCGGCAGCACGTCGAGCCCCGCGAGCAGCGCCGCGGTTTCGCCTCGGCCATGCGTTTCGGCGATGCCGACCACCACATCCGCGCCTTCATCGTGACGGCGGCGCGCGGCCTGCAACATCGCATAAGTCTTGCCGACACCCGCCGACGCGCCGAAGAAAATCTTCAGCCTGCCGCGCTGACGTTTCTCTTCGTCACGTTGCAGCTTGTCGAGCAGTTCGTCAGGATCGGGGCGGTTCATGCTCAATGATTTTCATAGTTAGGCGAGCGGCGGTGTGTGCATGGTGGCACGGCGGCGGCCCGGCCGCAAATGGCGGGCACGCCGCGAGCGGTGTAAAAGCCAA
>Ga0137385_10003989_pt1 | contig 12884 bp, 18 predicted proteins | sample SagtaG_FD_104921 | JGI IMG/M metagenome (GOLD analysis project Ga0137385, IMG submission 104921) | Vadose zone soil microbial communities from Sagehorn Ranch, Mendocino, California, USA - Sage2_R_80_16 metaG | ecosystem: Environmental > Terrestrial > Soil > Vadose zone | place: USA: California...
CCACAAATCCCAGAGGTTTTTTTACCCACACCCCCCCCCCCCACCCCCCATTCCCCAGGCCCCCACCCTGGGCCCTTTGCGTCTTACCCCCTCCCCCCCCCCCCCCCGCGTCTTCATTGCTCACATCCGTCCAGAATACCGCTCCGCTATCTTCTTCAACACACCAGAGCAAGAGGCTGTTGCCCGTCGTGTGACAAAGGAGGTGCAAGAGAAGCACTTTACTCCAAAGGGTCAGAAGATCGTCACTACCATAGAAGCTGCAGGAACCTGGTATGACGCTGAAGAGTATCACCAAGAATATCTATTCAGGAACCCCAGTGGTTACCAGTGTCCTACTCACAAGCTCCACTGGTAAGATAGATGGCGGTGTTTAATGAGGCTGGGGATATCAACTACTGCTTTACGTATATGCAACTAATTCGCTGTCGCCTCTGTAAAATGCACTGTCGAGCATTGAGGACATGAGTGGGACCCATCTTGTACAAAGGAACGCGTATGATGATGTGACCAACGATTCACCCTCACGACCAAAATTCACAAAGACGCCATCAGAGGTATAAAGCCCGTCCCTTTAATGTAACAAGGTAAGGGTGTGCCGAACGGGCGATGTCACCGCACGTCCCGTCCCTAAGGAGGGTCGCACTCGTCGCTCTGCACTACAGTTCTCATCACCGGCGATTTTGATCGTGGAAGAATCAGAGAAAAATCCACGACACGAACCCGGCCGTTATATATCCTTGATTATGTCATCACGCGCCTATCTACTATCACGCCTTTTCATCTGAGTCCGGAACCCTGAGATGAGTGAGGAGTCAACGAGAGCACTACCATGGCCTCAGAGAAGAGCCTAATAAATGTCCTCAACATCTGCGACAACTTCCGCCCGCACCTCTCCCCAGAGCATCTTGTGCCGTTTCTCTTCTCCCAGAACACCCGTCCCGCCCTTGGCCTCCTCCGCCCGTCCGTCGTCACCGCCCTGCGAGCTGACAATGCCTGGCGCGGCGCCCACGGCCATCTGCTCGCATGGGACATCCCCGAGCCTGAGCCTGAGCCCGCAGATGCACTCTCACCGAACACCGAAAGCGACAACTCCCCTCCGCCGCCACCGTACATCGCATTCGCGCCGTCCCTTGCGAGCGGAACACCCGCCGCGCGCACGCTCGCGCTCGCAGAGACCCTCGAGCGCTGGCGCGCCGCGGCCAACGGTGGTTGGGACGGCGACGAAAGCTCGCCCGAGCCCGCATCCGCCTTCGCCGGTGCGATTGGCGGCGCGCGCTGGCGCGCTGAGTGGTACGACGTGTACGCCGCCCCGGGCGGTGCGCTGCGCACGGACGGGCGGGACCCGCGCACCGTGCTCGAGGCGCCGCGGGGCGCGAGCGGGTACGTGTTCTCGATGGAGCGCTCGGCGTGTGCGCTCTTTGGCGTGGTCACGTATGGCGTGCACATGACCGTGTACGAGCGAGACGATGAGGGCGACGGCAGTGATGGTGATGGTAGCCGCGTGCGGGTGTGGGTGCCGCGACGAGCTTTGACCAAGCCGACGTGCGTCTTTCATTGCACTCGCCCACATACGCGTATCGCGCGGACATCGTCCTGTATTCGTATACTTATGTGCGCGCATCTAAAGCTTCCCCGGCATGCTCGACAACTCGGTCGCAGGTGGCATTCCTGGGGGGACGACCGCGTTCGACTCGATCGTCAAAGAGGCCGCGGAGGAGGCGAGCCTCGACCCCGAACTCGTGCGCAAGCGTGTGCGCGCCGTCGGCGTCGTGACATATTACTATCAGACCAAGGCCGGGTGGCTGCAGCCCGAGGTCGAGTATGTGTATGATATGCGCGTCGAGCCGGGCGAGGTGCGGCTCGCTCCGATGGATGGAGAGGTTGAGTCCTTTGAAGTCCGTAGCCTGTCCCATTTTCTTTCCCTTTCGGTCGTCGAGTAATGGTGGGTGTACAGCTTTTGCCGCTCGATGAGGTGGTTGCGCGGATGCACGCGGGGGAGTTCAAGCCGAATTGTGCGGTCGGTGCGTCACGTTTCCGTTTCTGGCTCAAGTGCATCGCACTCACGTAGGCGCAAGTTCTCATCGACTTTATGGTGCGACACGGACATTTGACGCCTGAGAATGAGCCACGATACCTTGAGATCACCCAACGACTTCACGGACAGTTCGATTTAGAGCGCTGGTGAACGGTGTCGCATTACGTATTTCCACATAGACAACCTTTGGCCGGCCCGTTCGAGCATGAACATTTTGTCTGTAAGCACGACGTAGATCGTGACAATACCCAAATCATGTCTTCTACTAAGAAACGTGCGAAGCTATATTCTTGCTGCTAGTCAGGCTGAACAGCTCTCTCGTTTCATCAAGCTCTCCCATTCTATGTCACTTTCACCGCAGGTGCCATCGCCGGTGTCTCTGAAATCCTCACGTTCTATCCCTTGGGTGAGTGTGCATTCCGATGGGGGTTCCTAGACGCTCACCATCGCGAACCATCTGCCACGTGTGCACTCTCCTCAGATGTTGTCAGTGCTTTTCCTTTTTTCTTCCGGATCTTGTGACAGGGCGCACGCAAACAAAATATATCGATGGTAACTTGTACATACTCCAGGTCAAGACCCGCATGCAACTTGAACGTGGCAAGTCTTCTACCGGCCTTCTCGGATCTTTCCAATCCATCATTCGCGAAGAAGGGTGCGTCCACAGCTCCGTCCTCGATCACCCTCCTAGCGGGCATTGAACCCTCCATATCTACAGCTTCGGGCGTCTTTATCGCGGTAGGCGAACATCTCGCCTCAACTAGGCACACTTGACAAAATCAAAATTTTACGGTCACAAGGTCTCGTCCCTCCACTACTACTCGAAGCACCCAAGCGTGCAACAAAATTGCACGTGTTCTCTCAACCTAGCCCTGCCTCGTTTTGAGCCTCGTAACCCCAATTCAGTGCCGCAAATGATTTTTGGGGAAAGACTTTTAAAAATTTGTCCGGCGAGACCGAAATGACGCGACAGCTCTCCATCGTCACGGGTTGTAGCGCGGGTGCGACTGAAAGTTTCGTTGTTGTACCCTTTGAGCTCGTCAAGATCAAGTGCGCCGGCTCCTTTCCATTACGTACCGGCATTTATTGACAAGCATTTCAGGTTGCAAGACAAATCCCTGGCGAGTACCTACAATGGTCCCATCGACGTTGTTCGGCAGATCGTCCGCAAGGACGGCATCCTGGGACTGTATGCTGGCATGGAGGCGACGTTCTGGCGGTACGTAAACCCGCCACGGCGTTGTTCCATGTGCGGCTTAACTTCGCATTGTGCCGCCGCAGGCACTTGTGGTGGAATGGCGGCTACTTCGGATCTATCTTCCAGGTCAAGTCGATGCTTCCAAGAGCTGAGGTATATTACTACACTCGTTCCACGCAGTGGGTCGCTAAATGCGCCTTCAGACACCTCAGGGAGAACTCTTGAACAATTTTGCATCGGGAACTGTTGGAGGTTTTGTAGGAACGGTCATTAATACCCCGTATGTTAAGAGCTATCCTCACCTCCGTCGCAGTGCTAAACTCCATTACTAGATTCGACGTCAGCTGCACCCTTTTTTTCGTCTAAAACGACAACTCTTGCTCAATTTCCTTCTCCAGGTTGTCAAGTCTCGCATCCAAGGCACTGAGAAATTACCCGGTGTTATTCCGAAATACAACTGGACGTATCCCGCGTGAGTAAGAGTTGGCCCCGGATTCTGAGGCTCCCTCACTGTCGTTCTCTTACGTCTGCATAGACTTGTTACCATTTTCCGTGAGGAGGGACCAGCTGCACTGTACAAGGGCTTCGTACCGAAAGTACTAAGGCTAGCACCAGGCGGTGGTGTGCTATTACTTGTGGTTGAGTTCACGCTGGGCGTGTTCCGGAAAGGTGTGTTTTCGCGATGCAGTCGTTCAGCACTGACTAAGGTTACTTTCTAGCGTTGGGTCCGCCATATACCTGATGTAATATATAGACGGACAGCCGTACTAGCTTTGCTTTTACCGCTTCATTCGAGGGCCCATACCTGACGTCGTTCTTTAACTTGGTCATTTGCTATCTGCCGACTCACATCGTGTCAAGGGTATTTGGATCACGAACTAATGGGAATGGTCTTTCTACCGCAGTCGTATGAGAGTAAACGAGTCAAAATAGTTTAGCCTCGAAAGTTCATCTGGAGAAAGGATGCAAATGCATGACTGCCTGCGTAAATAGGCGCTTATGACGCGCGACCACCACCAATGCGGCTAATCCTCACCTAAACTACTCGGATGTCCCATCGCAAACGCAAACATCGACAACGTTCGGACACCTACAACAGTCAGTACGATCAGTCGGAGGGTCCTTCACTCGCTCGCCAGGATCCCGCCCTTTTCATAGTCGCCCATGAGGCGGACATCATCCGAGGTCCGCAGGCTGCACGCACCGCAGATTCACTAGAGGTCTTCACAAACGTCGATGGGAAAGGGGGCTCGCGCATTGGCGATGGCTTGCTCAAGTGGGAGGGCAATGCACGTGGGGAACATGGTGATATGTGGGTAGACAGGTATGTACGTCTCTTTCGTACCTGTCGAACGAACACCCTGCACCTGTACCCACTATCGGTCTACGAGAATGGATCTCTGGGCGTCGTATCCCCGCTTTCCCTGTTGTGCGATCCCTGACGCATGATGCATGATCCCGCGACAGACGACGAGTGTGCCGTTACTGTACATATCGTCCAACTCCCTGGTACTTTTCTTCCGCTTCGCTCTCGCCTCCAACACAGGCACCTCGCGCTCACGCGAAGAACGTCCCATACAGATACGATGCGCGGCTCCTCCTCGACGCACTCCCCACCGTGACCGTCGGTACCATGCCTCCACACCCACCGCCCGACTCCCCAGGCGGCGGGTGGTCCGACCTCCCCTCCGACGCCGAAGACACCTTCTTCCTCACGCCCGACGAGACCGCCGACCTACACCGCACAAAGCGCATGCGCCACCTCGACGCGCTCCGCACCGCACGCATGCGCGCCCTCTCCCCCGCGCCCGACGACGACGATGCGGACCCGTGGGGCGGCAGCGACGAAGAGGTGAGCCATTACTTTCTCCCGACGCTCATCATTTTTCATTTTTATTTTGGATGCGGTACAGCCGGACGCGGCACAGGCGGAGCTCATGCGTCGCACGGCGGCACACGTAGCGCGCGCAACGAACGACGCGCAGCTGCGTGCGCGCATTCTCGCGCACCATGGCGCCGATGCGCGCTTTGCGTTTCTCCGCGGGCGCTGGGGCCTTGCGTGGGCGCGTGCGCAAGTGGACGCGCGCCGCGAGGTGCTTGCGGAGCGGGAGGCGCAGGGTGCGGGTGCGTTGGGTGGGCTGACGGGGTACGGGAGTGGAAGCGAGAGCGAGGGCGAGGGCGAGCCCAGTGGAGGTAGTGAGGGCGGAGATGGTCGTGATCATGCCGGTGGTGGCGATGATGGTGTGCGAGTGGTGATAGCTCGGGCTGCCCAGGAACATGAGCCTGAGGAACCCGCAGCCCGTGCGACGCAGGAGGCGCGGCGAGCCAAGGCTCGAGAGTGGGTCCAAAAGCGGCGGGCTGAGCAGGCGGCGGGGGTGGACAACCAACAACGCACTGACATAAGTTCGAATTTAAGCCTTTCTCAGGAACCTCTATTTAGCGAGTAAAGAGAAGTAAAATGCGGTAGCGGAACAGTCCTCTGTATGTGACCGATGGGCCCTCTCTATTGTTCCTTTTTCGGCTCACTCTTTTCGAGCCCCTCACCGCCGTACTCCAGTGCCTTGAGCCGCTCCGTCAGCGTCGGGTGGCTGTGATGATATGCCGAGTACAGCCAGTCCACCCAGACTGTGGACAAGTTTTCCACGTGCAGGTTGACGAGCGCCCGACCGAGACGGGTGCCCATGTCCTTCATCGCTTCTTTCTCTGACACAGAGTCGACGTGGAGGATCGCGGGAAGCTCGCAGGCGAAGCGGTCCGCCTGATACTCGAAGCGGCGTGAGACGGCGTTCAGGGCCATGCCAACGACGGCCTCGAGCGGCGTCAGCAACATCTAAATATGTATGATGAGCCAAATGTCTTCAGGGAAGAGGGGGGGAGCAATCATGCCTGGTAAAGGAGGAACGCGATGATTGGCGGTGGGCGGGAAGCGACTGACTCTGGGAACCCGAAAGAACGGAGAAGCGGCGGCGCGTTGAGGAAAGCTGGGAAGAGGGCCAGGATGGTGAAGAGGTGGAACTGGGACACGAGGAGGAGCTTGGTGGGGTGGAGGTAATACCAGTGACCAAGCTCATGCGCGAGAACGGCTTCGACTTCTTCGGGTTTTGATTGCTTGATCAATGTGTCAAAGACGACAATGTGTTTGCTCTGCGAAGTGTAAGTTTAGAAATGACGTCGGGTGACGTGCGTACCCAAGGAAGTCCGAAAAAGTACGCATTGGAATGAGAACTTCGCTTCGAACCGTCGATCTCGTAAAGGTGCTTGAGAGGGAACTTGAGCTTAGACGCGAGCGTCTCGATGCGAGTCCGGAGCTCGCCCTCTGGGAGAGGCGAGAGTTTGTTGAAGAGGGGTTGGATGACAGTTGGATAAAGGATTACCATCGAAAGCTGGAAGACAAGCCTGGGAAACGAATTGAGCAAGGGACATGGGGGTGGGGAGGGGTTGGGAAACTTACAGAAGCATCATGACCCAGGGCACGAAGCGGTCGCCAGCCCACTCAAAGATGTAGAGGAAGGCTGCGAGAAGGGGTGTGCCCAGAACAATGCCAAGAGCCCAGCCTTTGATCATGTCGATAAAATAGAGGGAGAGTGTAGTCTTATTGAAGCCATGCTGTTCCTCAAGTACGAAGGTTTGATACAGACCGAGAGGCAAAGTTGGGAGAGTGGAAGTGAAGGTTAAGAGAAAGACGAACAAAACCGACTGAGAAATCTACGAGGGAGTGATGTCAAGCTGTGATCCAGAAAAGTCAGTTCACGTGGACATACCAGGTACTCTGGGCCATATCCAGCCAGCCCCAGAAGTCGACCAGAAGCACTCCACGCCCAAGGATAGTAGACGCCCGAGGCGAGCTGAAGGGTGTCGATGACTTGCTTATACAGGCCCGAGATGATAGAGAACTTGGCCTTGTGTTTTCCGTATTTCTGAGATTTCTCGAATACGTCTGGCGCAAAGTGTTCTGCGAGGACAGAAGGGGGCGCTGGTTTCGAATAAAGCGGATATTGCCGCAACCTGCATAGTCGTAAGGGTGTGGGGGAGAAAGGACACTGTGGTGTATACGTACAGAAGATAAGACTCGAAGAAACATATTCCCCAGGAGAAAATGAGGACGTAAGTCCTCCAGTCGATTGGATCCTCTTGTACAAACGCAAGGCGGTGCTGAATAGCCGCGAGTTGAGTGTGCAGGATATCCATGTCGACTACTCTTGATCCAATCAACTTCGAGTTGGCTTTATTTTATGATATGTTCTTGTTGGTTGCCGGTGTCTCAGTCACACTCGAGTGATTCGACACGACCCTTGAACTAGGTCACGTGTAATACTCGTTCTTTATTACACCAACGAATTTTCTGATTGGCTCGGCGATGTTCGCGAAACATTCAATCTCCGCTCTAATACCCTCACACGGACATCGGTTGCGACAGTCCCTCCTCGTCACTGCGCCCGACGCCGACGACAACCACAGAGCAAAGCGCATTCCCTTGCCAAGGGCGCAAGGCACCCTTAGCGATACTCATTATATTTTTCTTTTCTTTTTGTTGACTCAGAGAATGCTCAGACTGGTTTCGGCCGCGTCGCGGCCAACGTCGAATGGCTGGTTGTCCCGCTTTGCCTGTTCAGATTGTCGGAATAACCGTATGTTCATCTGCGTTTCTATTTTGCGCCCGGTTTGATCGTCTATGCAATTGCGTGGACAGGCCGTCGATCATTTTCCTCAACTTCTGCGCGCAAGGCAGATATTATGCTGACAGTCGATGGGAAAGAGGTCACTGTTCCCCAAGGTGCGGCACCCGTTCTGCGGCCTCTGCGGCCTACAATATCGACCCCACCGCATAGGTTCTGCGTTGATTCAAGCATGCGAAGCCGCTGGCGCGGCTATTCCACGGTGCATGCGATTCCGACCGGAGTTGCGCGACTTGCTTACCGAATATATGCACAGGTTTTGCTATCACGATAGACTTGCAATCGCGGGGAACTGTCGGTGAGCACAGGCATTTACATGATCGCCTTTCCCCCCCTTCATCCCCTCCAGAATGTGTTTGGTTGAAGTAGAGCGCTCCCCCAAACCAGTAGCATCATGGTACGCCAGTTCTCAGTTCCTTCTGCTCCGGTCCTCTTATCAATTGCGTTGGACAGTGCAATGCCCGCAATAAAAGACTCAAAGGTATTTACGAACACGCCCTTGGTTCACGAGGCAAGGTAACGACCGCATCCACTCGGATTTCCGTGTTTAGTCTAATGGATGCCGCTTTTATCCCTAAGAGAGGGTGTCATGGAATTTCTTCTTTCTAATCACCCCCTTGACTGCCCAATTTGCGACCAAGGTGGTGAATGCGACCTCCAGGACCAGTCCATGCGATACGGGTCCGATCGGACGCGTTTCCACGAAATTACCGGCAAGCGTGCAGTCGAGGACAAAGACCTCGGTCCCTTGGTTAAGACGTCAATGAACCGGTGTATCCAATGCACACGTTGTGTTCGCTTTGCCAACGAGGTCGCTGGTGTTGAAGAACTCGGTACCACAGGCCGTGGGAACGACATGCAAATTGGCATGTACGTGGAGAAGACCATGGACTCGGAACTCTCGGGCAACATCATCGACCTGTGCCCCGTCGGTGCTTTAACGAGCAAGCCGTACGCGTTCCACGCGCGTCCATGGGAACTCAAGAACACCGAATCCATCGACGTGTTAGATGCCGTGGGGTCCAACATCCGCGTTGACTCCCGCGGTGTACAAGTAATGCGCATCCAGCCTCGCACAAACGATGACGTCAATGAGGAGTGGATTTCGGACAAAACGCGCTATGCATACGACGGGTTAAGGTTCCAGCGTCTCACAACCCCCCTTGTCAAGCAAGGCGACCGTTTTGTCGCCGCTTCGTGGGAAGACGCTCTCGCTGCCATTGCGGCAGGGCTTGCAAAGTCTGGGGCGAAAGGCGATGAGGTTCAGGCTGTCGCTGGCCATCTCGCGGACACAGAATCCCTCGTCGCCATGAAGGATCTACTAAACAAACTTGGATCGGACAACACCGCACTAGATCAGCCAGGCGGCAATGCTCCCCCAGCCGCTGGAATTGACGTACGGTCAAACTACCTCTTCAATACGACGATCCCAGGCGTTGAACAGGCAGATGCCATTCTGCTTGTTGGTACAAACCCGCGGCACGAAGCGGCCGTGCTCAACTCGCGCATCCGCAAATCCTGGATACACACCGGTCTCGAAGTCGGCTTAATCGGCGAACGCGTAGACACGGCGTACGGGTACGATTATTTAGGACAGGACACCAAGGCGCTGGCAAACTTCATTGCGGGCAAGGGCGAGTTTGCTGAGAAGTTCGCCGCAGCGAAGCGTCCCCTGATTATCGTCGGAAGCGCAATCGGGGAGCATGTGGACGGACCGGCGGTTTACAATGGATTAGCGAAGTATGTCGAGAAGAACAAGAGCAAACTTCTTACGCCCGAATGGAACGGCTTCGCTGTTCTCCAACGGGTATGCTGTGCGCTTTTCGCCATAGTCTCTATGCTCACAGCTTTCTTAGGCCGCCTCTCGCGCTGCAGCGTACGATATCGGCTTTGTTCCATCTAAGAAAGCTTCCGCGACAAAACCTAAGTTTGTATATCTTCTCGGTGCTGATGAGGTTGATCCCGCTTCGATACCGAGAGACGCGTTCGTCGTTTACCAAGGCCACCATGGGGACCTTGGTGCACAGCTGGCAGACGTGTGCCTCCCTGGTGCAGCTTATACTGAGAAGTCGTCAACATGGGTGAACACTGAGGGTCGTTCGCAATTGGGCCGAGCCGCAGTACCTCCGCCAGGCGCTTCCCGCGAAGATTGGAAAATCATCCGGTACGAGGTCACTTCGCTTCCATTACCGGAAGTGGGGACTGAAGATGTATCTAGCGCGCTGTCAGAGATTTTGGATCATCCATTACCATATGACGACGTACTCGCGCTTCGTGATCGCATGTGGGAACTCTCACCCTCACTTGTTCGATACGACGCATTAGAACATACGTCGGCGGATATCGCGTCCGTGGGGCTCAAGACTCTCGCAACGCACACCCTGCCCGCGAAGGTGAGCGGTGCGCAATTCCCCAAGCCGATCGCGAACTTCTACCAGACGGATCCCATCTCACGCGCGTGCGTCTTGTCCACTTTTTTTTTTCATAATTTTCCCAGAGCTGATCGGAGGCGTGGTGGGACGTGCAGGTCGGTGACGATGGCACAGTGTACACGAGCGTTCGTCAAGGGCGAGCATTACGGGTTCTCGGAGTCGGAGAAGTCGTCACAGGCTGCATATGCATAACACAACGCCCATTGTGCGCGGGGGTAGAACATAGTTTTTCGATAGACGGGTTCCCAAACACAACAAAAAGAAACACTTTCCTCTATTGCGCCTTGTTGAGCCCCTGTTGATTCCAAGGTAGGTCCATGTGTGATAAACGAGTCCGCGGGGTGCAAGTGAGAGAAAGAGATTAGCGGTCACTAAGTGCGGTTACAGTAAATAGCCGAAAGGAACAGTATTGCATATTTGAATAGCACCATGCTGCAGTGTCGTAAGAAAATAACGATATCCTCATGAATTCAGACAGGCTGATTTTGAGCCAGATCTCACCGACATCTTTGCTCAAAGGGTTGTTCAAAGGGTGGTTGGTTTGTCTTGAGAATCAATTCGGCAACTGATTCGACTTAGTATGACCGTGCCAGCCACGAGGCTACTAGAACGAAACACTGTTTTACATGTCGCACACAACAATTTCCGTACATACAAGTGTATCGAGAACACGACTATATCAACCGGGACACTTCAAGAAACAATATTGATATTGTAGAGAGAGGAGGCAGTCAAAAGTGAAGGTGGGTGAGATGTTCAGGTGGCTTACTCTAAGCGATCACAACTCGGACCGTCAGGTCATTGCCGTCGGCCACAACGTACTCGAGCGAATACTTGCGACCATGCAAGTCGGCGACCGCGTACGCAGTCAGCTGCTTCTCCCTCTGCCACTGCCTTTCAGGGGAGTGTTGGCTGTAATACTCTGGGTTAATGATGCAAGCGGTTTGATCGTTCGTGAGGTTCGTGACGATGTCACCCCATCGCTTGTGATTGTGGACGCCGAGAGTGACGACGAAACTCTCGCCTGTGTTGGAGACAAGGCGAAGGGAACCGGACGTCCCGCTCCCGCCCATCTTGAGCACGTGGTAACCGTCGACCCCGTTCCAGGTTCCACCGTTGGCGTGTTTCCAAACCGTCTTCTCGACGACACGAAAGTATCCGTTCTTGCTGGGAGTAGTCTGGTAGATAAGCACTTTGATCGAATAACTCATTTCTTGTGAGATCACAACTCGGACCGTCAGGTCATTGCCGTCGGCCACAACATACTCGAGCGAATACTTGCGACCTTGCAAGTCGGCGACCTCGTACGCACTCAGCTGCTTCTCCCTCTGTCTCTGCCTATAAGGGCAGTCATTGCTGTAATACTCTGGGTTAATAACGCAAGCGGTTTGATCGTTCGTGAGGTTCGTGACGATGTCGCCCCATCGCTTGTAATTGTGGACGCCCAGAGTGACGATGAAGCTTTCGTCTGTGTTGGAGACAAGGCGAAGGGAGCCGGACGTCCCGCTCCCGCCCATCTTGAGCACATGGTAACCGTCGACCTCATCCCAGGTTCCACCGTTGGCGTCTTTCCAAACCGTCTGCTCGACGACACGGAAGTACCCATTCTTGCTGGGATTAGTCTGGGAGATAAGCACGTTGATCGAATAACTCATTTATTGTGAGAAAACAGGTGAGCTTCGAAAGAGAGCATGGTTGTCAGCATCGAAGAGATGCGGCCCAGGAGCCAGCGCACCTTTGTATGACTCTGGAGTAAGAGGCCTACTGGTGTAAGTATCACGCCACTGCGGGGCGCGGTCTTTGGGTTCAGCGATTACAATGGTTCCCTGCCTAAGGCTAAGGGGAACAATCTCTGAGTAGTTGTTAGAGCACAACTTCACAAGATTCAGCAGGGTGGGCAGAATGTATGGGCCAGTCATCAGCAAGAGCTGCCAGTGGTGTTGGAGGAAGTATCCTTACATAGCCTAGTAAGCCTGAGGGAAAAAAAGGTGTAGTGCACAGTCGCTCGCAAGGGGGACCCCCCACGTAGCCCGCAGGTTTGTCTGGGAAGTTCGCCGTTCTGAGGCGGAGTGAAGAATGAGCGTTCAGTGCTCGGCGCTCGTGGTAACAGAGAAACCGAGGGAAACTGTATGATGACCCGAGTTCAATTCGAACTTGAACACGATCGTATATTCCGTTACACACTATGTACTGTCACTAATTGGGAGATTCAAAACTTTGACCAAATCGTGAATAGAAAAACATCGGCACCACATTTTTCCAATCGGGCTTTTGGAGTCGACGTGATAATATATGAACTGTCCCTCTGTAAGTGTCTCTCTGGAAAAAGGTGGGTGGATGGTTGTGTTGGAAGGAAGAAAGCCGAGTGAGGGGGTGCCAAAATTGGGAGTTTCAAAACTTTCGTCACAGATTGTCACGCTGACAGTTGTTGACTTTTCGCAGGCTGTAACGCTCTCAAAAAGGAAGGTTCGTAAACGTAAGCTTTGATGCGTCGGGCCTTCCCGCTTAGAATTACAACTCAGAACTAGTTTGTTTTTGTCAGC
>Ga0137385_10003993_pt1 | contig 12876 bp, 10 predicted proteins | sample SagtaG_FD_104921 | JGI IMG/M metagenome (GOLD analysis project Ga0137385, IMG submission 104921) | Vadose zone soil microbial communities from Sagehorn Ranch, Mendocino, California, USA - Sage2_R_80_16 metaG | ecosystem: Environmental > Terrestrial > Soil > Vadose zone | place: USA: California...
CTCAGAGCTCGGCCCTGAGACCATCCGCCGCGCCGCCGCCGTTCACCCCATCGTCGATCTGCAAATCGAATATTCGCTCATCAGCCGCGGGCCAGAAGACAAAATCTTCCCCGTGCTCAATGAGCTCGGCATCGCCACCACCGCCTACGGCGTCCTGTCGCGCGGCCTGCTTTCCAGCTCCCAGCCCGCCTCAGCTGGAGACTTCCGCGCCTATCTGCCGCGCTTCACCGGCGACAACCTCGCCAAAAATCAGCAGATGGTCGCCCAGCTCAATCAGATCGCCGGCGACCAGGGAATCACCCCGGTGCAATTAGCCATCGCCTGGGTCCTCGCGAGGGGCAGTTCGATCATTCCCGTCATCGGTGCCCGCAAGCGTTCACAACTCACCGAGAGCCTCGGCGCTATCAACGTCGATCTCACGCCTGATGAGGTCGCGGCCATTCAAGCAACTGTTCCCGCCGAGGCCGTCGCCGGAACCCGGTACGACAGCAACCAGATGCGCATGCTCGACAGCGAGAAGTGACAACCAGAAGTGATAGCTAGGACAATCGGCGCGCCGCCGTTTTATTCCGCCGCGTCCCCGGCCGACTCCAATTGCCTTGGATCTTTCACAAGAACGGAATCTCTGCGAGGCAAAACAAAACCCTGTTCCGCCCATTTCGAAAGGATTCGACTGATGGTGTACAGCGTCGTACCGGTCATTTGACCCATCTCCTCGCGGTTAAGCGAGACCTGGATACCCTCTTCAGTTTGCTTGCCGACCTGCTTGAGAAGTCTGAGCAGCGCGAGAGCGAGCCGCCTCGCCACTTTTTCCGTGGCCATTTCACGGAATCGTTCTTCAAGTTCCTTCAGGCGCCCTGCCAGAATCTGGCTGATGTTGTAACTGATCTGCGGATATTGAGCCAGCAACGCCTCCAGTCGCGCATAGTCCCATACCAACGCTCTGCACTGCTCAATCGCCCGTGCCGAGCACGAGTGGCCGCACGACGTTCGGTCGGCATGCACATCCACAGCTTCGCCTGACCCGGTCATCCGAAGCAGCACTTCATTTCCGCTTGCGCCCAGCTGTGTGTGCTTTACGCTCCCCGATTGGATAAAAATCAGATTGCGCACCGGCTGGCCCTGCGAAAACAAGAGTTCGTCGCGCGCAAAAGTGCGCATGCGTCCGCAGGAGGCGATCTCGTTACACTCCCGCGGCGTAAGGCCATTAAAGAGCGCTGAGGCGCACATGAGCACCAGGTGCTCAGCAAGATTTTGACTTCTGGGAGACGAAGCCGCTATGGCGAATCTCGGGTTCGCCCCACCGCGTGTATCGGCCGCCATACTCACTCACCATGACAACTTGATCGAATCAATCCAAACTGCCAGTATCGATCCGCACTCTACGCCGTTTTATGCGCGCAAGATGTGAGCGAGAGCACAATTCACAGGCCCGATGATTTGCTAGTTGTTATTCATTCACCCGTGGAAAGATCTTGCCCAATCGATTCCCCTCATCCGGCGCTATAGCGGAACCAGAGTCGATGTATCCCGAAACCACAGCATTCAAGTCGACGCGACCATCAGGGAGCGGCGACCCTGAACAAAACTCAACAGGACACAGTTACTCTGGTTCCGCTCTAGAGGATTGAAGGTTCCCAAGGCAGTCGAATCTCTCGAAGGTCACTCCGCCAGTCAAAAAACACCCTGCTTTGCAGAAAATAAACCTCGATCAGAGCACAATAAGAAGTGGAGAGTCCCGCAACAGAAGAGCCATGTCTTGGTTCACCCTCGAAAAAGGGGTACCCCGATGCAAGCCAAGTTGGCATTTACAGCACTTTTGCCCCTTTGGACCGCTTTCCGCCGAACAATTAGAGCTGGATGTGCCACAAACTAAAAGGTTGGGTGGCCTACATTGCGCAGAAAAGCGTACCCTCCCCCTCCCCCCAGGTGGAGCGATTCAGCGTCAGTTCGCCTTTTTAGCCCTGCTCAGTCCCATTTCAGCCAAGCCGCTTCGATCAAATAGAATGCTGCGGAGATATCTAACCGTCTAATCGGCAAGGAGAAGCGATGCGTATTGCTGCACTTATGGCTCTTATTGCAGGCTTGGCAGCCGTGGCTGGCGCGCAAAACACCGCACATTGGGAATATCAGGGCAAGAACGGCCCACTCAACTGGAGCAAGTTCGATCCGGCGTACAAAGCCTGCTCGCAGGGTCACGAACAGTCTCCCATCGACATTCGCGGAGCACACCTCAACAAGGCTCTCAAACCGATCGAGTTTCACTACATTGCCGCATCGGTCACCCTCGAAAACAATGGGCATACGGTGCTCGTTCATGTGAAACCCGGCAGCTACATCGTGGCCGGGGGCGTGCGCTATAACCTCGAGCAGTTTGACTTCCACCACCCCAGCGAAGAGGCCGTCAAAGGCAAACTGGCCGACATGGACGTGCAACTGCTGCATCGCAGCCAGGACGGCAAAATCGCCGTCATCGCCGTACGCCTGAGTGAAGACCGCGGTGACGCCAACGCCACGCTCGCCAGGTTGTGGGAGCACTTGCCCGCAACCACCGGCGCCACCGAGAACATAACCAACATGGTCAATCCCGGCGGCCTCCTGCCCGGTGATCGGGGCTATTGGACTTACACCGGCTCGCTGACCATACCGCCGTGTACCGAAGGCGTGCAGTGGTTTGTAATGGAGCAGGACCTCAGTATCAGCCGTGCCCAGCTACGCGCGTTCGCGGCCATATTCAAGATGAACTCCCGGCCCTTGCAAGACCCGCACGGACGCCGTATCGAGGCGAACGAATAGACTACGGCATTTTCGATTTTGCTCTATACAGAAGCCCGGAGGCCGAGTGGTTTTGCCTTAAGAAAGAGCCACCTTGCACAATGCCACAACGTCAACACGTGAATCGGAAATGCCCTGACTAACGGCTCAGCGGCGTGAATCGAAGCGCCAGGCCCTCTTCACCGGGCAGCACTGAAGCAGAAACGCCAGTGAGATCCTTGACCAGGTAATCGGCTGAATCCAGGTTCTCAATTGCGTGCGAAAACGTGGTTGCGATCACCGTGCAGCCGGCGGCGTCTCCAGCCGCCGCACCCGATGAAGAATCTTCGAATACGACGCACTCTTCCGGCTTGAATCCCAGCAGCGCCGCACCGGCGAGAAACGGTGCCGGATGCGGTTTACCATGGGCGACGGTATCCGCGGTCACAAGGCGTTTCGGCACAGGCACCCCGCTGTCCGCCAGCCGCATGCGCGCCAGCCGCTCCGTCGCGCTGGTGACCACCGTCCAGCGATCTTTGGGCAGCGCGGCGATCAAAACAAGCACGCCGGGAAGAACCGTGAGCCCCTCGCCGTCCGAAAGTTCGATATCTTCGATCAATCTGAGTTCGGCTTGATCGTCAAGGTCAGGCCGCAGTTCTCTCACGCTTTCAATCGCGCGGCGGCCATGCACGATGCTGATCGCATGTGCCGGATCGACATTACGCATCTGGGCCCACTTCGTCCAGCTGCGCTCCACTGAGCCAAGGGAGGAGATCAGTATCCCATCCATGTCAAAGAGAATGCCCTTGCAGCGAATCTCCACCGGGGAAGAAGCGATAGAAGAAGCCATGCACCATTGTATCGAGACGCCGCTGAGGCTTACCGCTTTGCGGATTCGGCTTCCTGCGGCTCGCCGAAGGTCACTCGCGGAGGATCTCCCAGAGCCACGGAACCCTGCACGGAGGACTTCTTTGCACCCCGCCTCACCTGGTTTTGCTTCAATGTAATGGCCCCGTCCGCAATCGCAGCGTCCGCCGTCCAAAGATCAAATCGAGACAATGCCGCCGGCGCCGTCGGATCCGTGCCGCCTGCCACCGATCCGTGCCGCCACTCGAAGTGCAGTGTCCCGTTCGCCGAGTCGGTGATGTCCTTATCCGTGTAGCCTGAGAGCGCCACTTCACCCGCGCCGTCAAGTTCACCGCCCGACCAGGTCATGCCGAGCAACTGCCCCACCTGCGCTGAGTCGAGGTTGGTGAACTTCCCTTCCAGCCGGTAAGCGGGCTTCGACTTGGTAATGATCGTGCCCGTCCCATGGACCTGCCCCCCCAGCAACCCCGCATTCAGGGCGGATATCTCCGCGCCGGTGGGCCCAATGCGAATCGATGCCGAAGCATTGGTGAGGGTCACTGGGGTCAGCAGGAGCGAGTCGGCCTGCACCGTGCCCTCAAGAGGCGGCCACGATGGCGCGGAGGACGGGCGCAGCCGCTCGATCAGCGTGGACAGAAGAGTGCCCTGCTCACGCGCGCCCAGAATCGCTTCCTGCAACGCGGCAGCGTCAAGCGACCCAAACTTGAGCGTGAAGCGCGGCAAACAGGGGGCCGGAGCTTCGCACGATGCGGGTGGTTCCAGCGTGGCAATTCCTTTCACCGGCCCATACGAAAACAAAGTCGGGTCCCAGCGGTAAGTGCCGTCTTCCACCTGCAGAGTCGCCGACGAAATCATCACGGCATTGGCGAGGAAGTCAGACTTCCAATTTGCGTTGTGCAGGGTAATCGTCCCGGTGAGCTTGTCTGCCACGGTATTTGCGAAAACGGGAGGAACCGGCGAAACAGCAGCGGCGCGCGATGCGCTTCCAGGTGGAAAGCTCGCACCCGGAGCGGCCAGCCACGGACCCTCCGCACTCAGGTCAACCGCCGCGGGCTCTCCCGCAAACTGGTCCAGCGCGGCAACCTCCCCGGCGCCGGCTATTCGCGCAAACTCCCGCACGCGCTGTAAAGATGTCGTTCCACGGACTCCCAACTGGTAGCCGGTCAAGCTCAGCCTGGCGGTCACCGTGAGAGGCCCTGTGCCGCCTGCGGGGAACGCCACGGTCGTCGACAATGCTGCCGGCCTGCCTTGCTGCGCTGGAACCGGATCAAACGTCATCCTGGCAATCTGGATCGGCTTGCTGAGCCGATCGCCTGCCAGTTGCAGACCCGCTACGGTAAAGCTGCCGGAAAGCGAATTCTGCACCGCTGGATGAAGCGAAGCGTGAATCCCGCCTCGTCTCGCCGAACCGCCAAGAGCCGGCGCCGCCGTATCAACACTTGCTGCGGTGGGATCGTAGCTCATTTTGCCGCTGACCGTACCCTGGGCCTCGAGGTCCGGATCGAGGTTGTTGCGAAGCGTTCTGAGAGCGTCAAACCCCACTTGGGCCGGGATCCGGTCTAGTTCCAAGATCAGTCGCGGTGGCTGATCGCCGCCCGGTACATCGCCGGTAAGACGGGCCTGTCCGCTGCCAATCGGGGAGTTGCACACCAAACTCCGCACCTCTCGCGCCGCATAGCGAAACACGAAACCGCAGGTCGCGTCAAAGTCGATAGGAGAGGCCGGGGTGAATTCAGCGCGGTGCACTCCCGAAGCGCGCAACCTGGTCTTTACCTGGGCAGAATCGGCGGTACCCTCTACGTGGATCTCGCCGGTCATGTCGCCACGCCACCCCTGGTCTGATCCGAGAATAAGCCGCGAAAGCTGGCCCAGTTGCGCATCGCGCCAGTCCACGTCGAGCCGAATCCGCCGCTGCCGCAAATCGGCGGCCTGACCGAGGGTGGCTTCCATTCGCACCAGCCCCGTATCGGGCAAGTCGAGGCTCACGTCGGTACGGGCGGGCTGACCCCGTAGCCTCACCCGCCACGGCCCACTTCCGTCGTGCCACAGCGACAGATCGGCTCCAAGCAGTGAAAATGGCAGCTTTTCGACCCCATCCTTGATGTTGATACGGGAGTTGGTCGCTTCAATGTATGGCAGAGGGATCGCATTGCCGGCGCCAGCGCTCGGACTGGCTGCTGCACTATGAAGCAGCGAATCCAGGTTCCATTGCCCGCCCGGCATCTGCACCAGGTTCAAGCTTGCCTCATCAACACTGATGCGGTTGATCTGAAGTTGTCCACGCCAAAGCGGAAGAAGCCAGATGGACGCCGTAACGGTGTTGGCATGAAGGATGGGCTCCGCCCCAAATGCCGGGTCCTCTTCGACAATGAGGTCGGTGAGCACGAAGGCCGGACGCGGAAGCATACGCAACTCGACGGAAGAGAGTCGCACGGGGCGTCGCAACGAAGCCGACATCAGTTGCGTGATCCGGTTCTTGTAGCGGCCGATGCTGACCAGAGGCGGCACGATCAGCAGAATCAGAAGGGCTGCGAGCGCTGACCCGGCCAGCCACAGCTTGATGTTCCCCCGGTACCGCTGCGGCACTGTTTGCGTTTCTGGTTGCGGATCTGGCCTCATCGTTCCTAATCGTATTCCGCTTTGAGCGCCCGTTGCTTAGTGAATGAGCTTGAGAGTCCGCTTCCAGCGCGTTTCGGTGATGAAGTGCACCGCCACGTGTCCCATCCACGAAATCTTGTTTACGAGGCCGGGCTCCTCGTACTGATTTTCCGGAGTCTTGAACGACCAGTAGTTGAAGAGCGGGCGGCCCACGATATTTTCCCGGGGAACAAAGCCCCAGTACCGCGAATCGAGGCTGTCGTGCCGATGATCGCCCATCATAAAGTACTTGCCCTGGGGAACAACCAGCTCATCGTTGAGAATGTGGTTGGGAGCGTCAACCGCCCAGGACTCCGTCGCACTGGGATCCATGGCCGGAGGAATGGACGGGAATTCGTCCAGGAACACCTGCTCACTGGGAATGGCGGGAGATTCGAGCGCGGTCTTCGGAAGATCCTGCGCAACGCCGTTCACATAGACGATGCCGTTGCGCAGGTGAATGCGATCGCCGGGTATCCCGATCAGCCGCTTCACGAGGAACAGATACTGCGGGTTGCCCTGCGCGTCAGGATCGGGTACCGGCTTCACAAACACCACGATGTCGCCATTCTTCGGCTCGCGATAGTGCACAAATGGCATCCACTTCGCCGGCGGCGCGAGGGTGATGCGATCGACCAGCAAGTGGTCGCCCACCAGCAGGGTGTTCTCCATCGAGCCTGAAGGAATTACGAAATTCTGGCCGAGAAAGGTAAGAATGAACAATCCCACAACCAGCACGGAGCAAATGCTGGCGACCGCCTCAAATGGGGTCTCTTCTACCTTCGTTTTTGCGGGGTCGGTGGCAGGCTGTTCCTGGGTCGAGGTCTTTTTGTTCGTCATCCTGTCGTCCGTCTTCGAGCCGATACGGCACGGCTGAAGACGTGCCCTTTCAAGACATTGCTGTAAACCAATCGCTTGGCTTTACAGGCTGCGGAAAAACTCTGGTTTTGTAACAGTCCTCCACCGGCAGTCGTGCCGTAAGTGACTGAAAATAAGTGGGGCTTTAGCCCCTGCGGGATGCTTTTCAGCCCCGAATATGAGTTTTTCCGCAGCCTATTTAGCCCCTTCGCCCGTATCCTTCGTTCCCTGAAAGTTCTGGCTGCGGCTGTTTAGTGAACCACGCGGAAGATGCGCTTCCAGCGCGCGAACCCCGCCAGCTTTGCTGAGAGTTCCCTATCGTGTCCGAGTCTATCATCCGCGGCCTGTTGTACATCCGTCGCTGATGGCCGGCTGACCGAGAAGTAAATCACCAGCGGCCGCGCTACGATTGCCTGCCTCGGCACAAAGCCCCACGAACGCGAATCGTAGCTGTGGTTACGATTATCCCCGAGCATGAAATACTTGCCCGCCGGCACTACCAACTCGCCATCGTGAGTGAGGCTCTGCAACTGCTCCCACCACGCCGGATCGACGGCCGGATCGGTATAAATCCGGGCCGGAAAATTGTCGCGGAAGGGGTTGGGAGTAGCAGGCTCGAATGCCGCGTAGGGTTCATTGAGTATCGCGCCGTTGACTGAGACACGCCCGTCTTCGATGCGAAGGTGGTCCCCCGGTAGCCCTACAACCCGTTTTACAAGGAACCGGTGCGGATCCTGCGGGAAATGAAAAACCACCACGTCGCCGCGGGCTACATCGCGGTAGGGTAAGAGATTCCTTAGCCAGCTTCCCGGGGTGCCGGCCGGCGCATAGACCTGCTTGTTTACCAGCAGAAAGTCACCCACCAACAGGGTGTGCTCCATGCTTTCCGATGGGATCAGGAACGGCTGCAATACAAAAGTCAGCAGAAACAGGGCTACCACCACGGTGCGTAACAGCGAAGCTCCAGCCTCAGGAAGCGTGGGCAGATGCAGCCTCAAGAGCGACATCTGATGGTGGGGTTCGCTGGCCAATTGAGCCGGGGTACTCATTGCGCCGTTGCGTCCTCCTGTTCCGGATCTTCGATCGTGGGGTCGAGGGTGCCGTTGAATGCATCACTCGCATCGGCAGTGCCAGATGCAAGCCCGGCCAATGCCCGGCGGGCGGCGTCCTGCTCGGCGTGCTTTTTGGTACGGCCCAGGCCACGTGCCAGAGGCTTGCCCGGCTCGCCTTCGCCGGCTTTCAACCGTACCTCCACAAGGAACTTCTTGCGGTGGTCAGGGCCGCTCTCGCTCTTTACTTTGTACACCGGCGTACCCGCCCCTGCAGCCTGCAATTGTTCCTGTAAGGCCGATTTATAGTTGCCCAATGCTGCACCGGAACGCAACTCCCGGGCTAGCTGCTTCTCGGCCTCCCCCATCACGTGCCGCCGAACAAACACACGCACCGGATCCAGTCCGCCATCCAGAAAAAGAGCGCCGATTACAGCCTCCATAGTGTTCGAGAGCACGGTGCTCTTGCGCCGCAGTCCGCTTCGGTCCTCGCCGCGGCTGAGACGCAGATGCCGGCCCAACTCAATCGATTCCGCCACCTCCGCCATGTGCTGCCGGCTTACCAGCTGAGCACGCACCCGGGTCAGTTCACCCTCACGCCACTCGGGATGCAGCAGAAACATCGCCTCGGCAACCACCAGTCCCAGCACAGCGTCACCCAGAAACTCGAGACGCTCATTATCGCCGGCAGCTTCGTCATCGCCCTTCTCAAGAGCCTGTTCGTTAGCCAGTGACCGGTGGGTGAGCGCGCGCGTCAGCAGTTCGGGACGCGCAAAACTGTGCCCGAGAGCTGCCTCCAGATCGCTGAGAACTGCCGCCACATGTGCCTCAATCACAAAGGTTGACTAGAGGAGCGCCCTCACTCCCGTCACGCTGCCACGGTGCGAATACTGCCGCCGATGTCTCTATTAGACGCCATGCCCGCGCAAATGCGTGCTCTGCGACCGGTTATTGAGGCTGCGGGGATACATTTTGACCTGGAACCGTTCCAGGCTTGGCTGACTCAGCACCCGGCTTGGCTGGAGAAGCACCCGGAGCATCGTCCGCGTCCTCTTCCTCGCAGCTATGGCCCCTGATGGCGTACGCCGCCTTTACGCCGTGCTCGGCCGCCAGGCGCGTATCCTGCTGCCCGTCCCGGTTTTCCAGCGCCAGCTTGTACTCCGACAGCGCCTGATCGCGCTTGCAGTCCAGGTCGAGCATTCGGCCGAGATAGATATGTGACCACGCCAACAGGCGCGGCTCCTTGGTCGTAGCCAGGGTGGTCTGGAACCGGCTGATGGCTTCTCCTGGATGTCCCATCATGACTGCCGCACGGGCAAGGATAAAATTCGCGCGGGCTGTGTCGGCGACGGACTGAAGAGTATCGGCGTGCACCGCCAGCGCCTGTCGGGCCAAAGCGCTCGCCGTTCCAATGTCGCCGGAAGCCAGCCGTGCTTCCGCAAGGTCCAGGCCCTCCAGTTTCCGTGGCTTTGTGCGCTCCAGCACGTCGCCATCAGCCTGCTTGTCAAACTCAATCTGGCGGGCCCGATGTACTTGCTGGTCGATGTCCATTCCATAGACCATCTCGCCAATTGAATCCTTCAAGCTTGCCGGATCTTTCTCAAAATTCAGCAGTTGCTCGTAGAAGTACTGCGTCAGCACAAACCCCTGGGTCAGGTCGTGGTGCACAGTTGCCAGGCGAATGGTGTCGACCTTCTGCTGATAAGCTTGCCGTTCGCGCTCGTAGCGTGGCAGATCTGACCGCTCCACTCCAGCCGGCATCTTGAACGCCGGAACTCCGGTGTCCATGGTGCGCGCCTCGATTGCCTTGATGAGGCATTCAATAGCTAGGGGCACAGAGTCTGAACGGAACCTGAAATCAAGCGGAGCCTCGCGCACTTCCTTGAGGATGGGCTGCATCCGGTCGACGGCGTTAGCGCGCGCAAACAGCAGGGGTTCGATCAGGTAGTGCAGATACGTATGGCGTACGTCGTTCATGCGAATCTCGCCAGCGACCGGCGAAACCACGACGACGTAATCTGGCCCGTAGATGCGGGCGTTCACCGTCCGCGGAGACAGCATCGGTTCCATCACCACCACAAAGCGGCGTCCGTTGTACGTCGAAGCAGGCATCTTTAGATAAAGATTCGTCGACACGATCATCTTCGACAAAGGATCGTGGAGTTGCGAGGTCTCCTCGTCGTAGGTGTGGCGCACCGCAAGCCACGTCCCGTGCAGATCTGTAGCACTTACAAATTGCCGCAGAAGTGGCAAAAGCTCCACCACCTGCGTTGAATCGGGGGGCATCTCTGCCAGTTCGGCCGATGTCTCAAGTTCAGGCGGCGGAGTGAGATAGAGGGCTAGCGAGATGTATTGCGCCACGTCGCGCGAAGTGCCCGTCATTCGATGCTGAGCGATGAAGAGGCACATCTTGTCGCGAGCCTTGCGAGCGTCCTCGTTGCGGGCCAGTGACTTGTTGATCTCCTCGCGAACCCGCGTTCGCACCGGCGAACTCTCGTCCAATCCTTCGTCGTAGCCGCACGCGTTCAGGGCCGACGCCATAAGAAACACCGGCTCCAAGCTGACCAGCGAGATCGTTGGGCCAGCTGGATCGACCAGCGACGGCGCCTTTTCTTGCTGAGCAGGGGTGGAAGAGGAGGAGCCCTGCTGGGAACTGCTGCTGGATGACTGAGGCTGGGCTGCTGCGGATGCGCGCCCCATACTGACGCACAAAAGACCGGCGCCGAGAACGGCGGTGAATCGAAGCTTGCTGAACGACATGAAAAGACCCTGTCTGCAGTCTAGTTAGACTGGCCGACAGGGTCAAACGAGAGGATCTAATTTTGGGGTACTTATCCGCGAACAGAAACGCCGGAGAACGACAGCACCGCCAGGCCGCGTACCGGTTGGCCGAAGAAGCGGGCCGGCTCAAAAACGCTTACAAGAAGCAGGTTCTCAACCTGCGAACGGGTCGCCGCGTCGGTGGGCCCTGAGACGATCCGATAGTCATAGACTTGGCCCGATCCGTTCACGTAGGCCTCGACCACTACCGGGCCCGAAACCGCGCCGATCTGGTTGTCGCCGGCACTGGACAACGAATAGAGCAGCCGCGGCGACGTCGCCATCCCCAGAGGCTCATCGCCCGTAGCTTGCGCCGTCTCCGGCTTGGCCACAATGCCTACCAGAACCACGACCGTACCCAGCAGTAAGACTGCACTCGCAAATCCTGCTGCGGCTTGCAGCAGAAACGGACCCACCGTGTTGCGCCATGCGAGGTTCCAGCCATGGAAGGGGCTTTTGCGGCTCCGTGCACGCTCCTGGCTCACAGCCACGCGAATACGCAAAAGCAAATCGTTTGGCTCCTGTACCGGCCCGAGGGCGGCAAGCGATGACTGCAACTGGCGCAGAGATCTCCACTCTCCGGCGCACGGCCCGCACCCCTCCAGGTGGGCTGCGATACGCTGCATCTCCCGTCCGGTCAGCCGGCCGTCAAGATATTCCGAGAATTTTGATTGCATTCCACTGCAGCCGTTCATCGCGCCTCCTCTCCAAGGGGCATTTCGAGTCCCGTATGCGAAGGCCCATGACATTCGCGTGGTTGAGACGTCAAGAGCGCTTTGAGACAAGCACGTCCGCGCACCAGCCGCGACTTCACCGTTCCCAGATTCACGCCCTGCATCTCCGCCACTTCCTCGTACACAAACCCTTCAATGTCGCGCAATATCATGGTGGTGCGGAAAGGCTCGGGTACCTGCGCCAGCGCTGCCTCTACACGAGCCCGATTCTCCGCATGAACGACCATGTCAAAGGGCGATTCTGCGGGATCCACCAGCATCTCTTTGAGCCTGACAGGCTGCGAACAGTCGCCATCCGTCATCTCTTGCTCGATCGGGACCTCCTGCTGCTTGTGACGCGCCCACCAGCGCCGCTGGTTCGAGGCTTCGCGCAAGGCGATGCGATAAATCCAGGTGCGCAGAGATGACTCGCCATGAAAGCTGCCGACACCCCGAAAGACCTTTACGAATACGTCCTGTGCGAGATCGGCGGCATCGGCGCGATCCTGCACCGTGCGGGCCAGAAGAGAATAGATCGGCTGGTGGTAACGCGCGATCAGCCACGCAAAAGCTTCTTCCGAACCGGCCCGAAGTTCAGCGATGAGGGCCGCTTCGTCGGATTGAAGGGTTAGCGCGCTAGCCAGATTGCCCATGGTGAGGTCCGCCTGCAAATCAGTGTCCTCCCACATTACCGCAACTCTCGCACAGTTGGCACCTGCCACCATGCTTCCAGATCAAAAACCTGGCGATCAGTCGCGGCCACTTGCCCAAACGGCCAAACCGGGCCGCCAGGATTCAGTGCTGCATCAAGTGCGCGGGAAACGGAATCATCTGCTGAACTTTGCTAAATGTCCCGCGCGCCTATTATCTTAGACACCGGTACCCCCCATAAGTGTTCCCGGTCACGGTTACTCCGCCCAAGGATTCATGCTGTGCCCCGCTGCCAACTTATCTCTTGGCGCGCTGCACCGTTTGACGAATCCCCGCCCTAGCGGAGACAATACAAAAGTTGCATTCCTGCAGCATGTGGGCCTGTGGCGCAGCTGGGAGCGCGCTTCCATGGCATGGAAGAGGTCATCGGTTCGATCCCGATCAGGTCCACCAATTCTTTTCAAGCATTTAGCAGATCCCCTCCCAAACCGTTTGCCCGCATTTTGCCCGCAAATTGCAAAATCTTC
>Ga0137385_10003995_pt1 | contig 12873 bp, 10 predicted proteins | sample SagtaG_FD_104921 | JGI IMG/M metagenome (GOLD analysis project Ga0137385, IMG submission 104921) | Vadose zone soil microbial communities from Sagehorn Ranch, Mendocino, California, USA - Sage2_R_80_16 metaG | ecosystem: Environmental > Terrestrial > Soil > Vadose zone | place: USA: California...
AATCGGCGGCGGTTCGTCGTTCGATCCTTCGACGGGCAAGATCACGAACCCGACGTTCAACATCGGCGGCGCGACGATCACGAACATCGCCGGCGCGATCACGAACCTCGACAACCGCGTGTATGCGAACGCGACCGACATCACGAACCTGCAAACGCAGATCAACGAAGGCGGCATCGGACTCGTGACGCAGGACTCAACGAGCAAGAACATTCTCGTGGCATCGCAGACGGACGGTTCGATCGTCGACTTCGCGGGCACGAAGGGTGCTCGCAGGCTCACGGGCGTGGCGGCGGGCAACGTGAACGCATCGAGCTTCGACGCGGTGAACGGCACGCAGTTGTATAACGTGGCGGCATCGACGGCCAGTGTGATCGGCGGCGGTTCGACGGTGAAGACCGACGGCACGATCAGCAACCCGACGTACATCGTGGGCGGCTCGACGGTCACGACGATCGGCGGAGCGATCACGAACCTCGACGCCCGCGTGTACGCGAACAGCACCGACATCACGAACCTGCAAACGCAGATCAATGAAGGCGGTATTGGTCTCGTGACGCAGAACGCGACGAGCAAGAACATTCTCGTTGCATCGCAGACGGATGGTTCGATCGTCGACTTTACGGGCAAGGACGGTGCTCGTGTTCTCTCGGGCGTCGCAGCCGGTACGGGTGACAACGACGCTGTCAACAACGCGCAGTTGAAGGCGGCAGGCATCATCAACGGCGATGGTTCGATGAAGAAGGCTGTGACGTACAACACCGTGAAGGACGACAGCGGCAAGGAAGTCACCGACTTCAGCAACATCACGCTGGGTGACGGTACGCCGACGTCCAAGCCGGTGGGGATCCACAACGTTGCAGCGGGCGAGAAGGACACCGACGCGGTGAACTACTCGCAGTACGCGGACCTGGTGTCGAAGGTCAACAGCATCAGCAACGCGGGCACGGGTGTCGATACGTTGTTCGTCGGCGATGGCGACCGCAACACGGAACAGGCGAAGGCAGGCGGCACGCACGCTACAGCAATGGGCGCGCTGTCGGTTGCGAACGGTCTGCAATCGGTCGCGACGGGTTATGCATCGAATGCAACGGGCAGCAACGCCGTCGCAATCGGCGCGAACTCGACAGCGAGCGGCAACAACTCGGTCGCGCTCGGCGCAGGCTCGGTGGCGTCGGAAGACAACACCGTGTCCGTCGGTTCCGCAAGCCAGCAGCGTCGCGTCACGAACGTCGCAGCGGGCACGGCAACCACCGACGCAGTCAACGTCGGCCAGTTGAACGACGCGATTACGAACGCCAGCAACAACACGGTGAACCAGGCGAACTCGTACACCGACAGCCAGTTCAACAAGATGAACGACAAGATGAACTCGCTGGGTGCAGCGGCGATGGCAGCGACCTCGTTGATCCCGAATGCGCGCGCGGAAGGCAACTTCCAGATGTCGGCGGCAGCCGGCACGTATGGCGGGGCGGCAGCCGTCGCCATCGGCGCGAACTACTGGGTCAACGATCGCGTCCTCGTGAACGCACACGTGACGCGCGCCACGGGCAATGGTGCCAACACGGGCGCGTCGGCAGGCGTGACGATCGGCTTCTGATGGCCTGATACGTCCGCCGCGCGATGAGCGCGGCGGACGTGGAGAAATCTATGAGAAAACCAACATTACGCGGAACCGCGCGCTTCACGTTTGCTGCGACGCTCGCCGCTGCGCTGACAGCGCCTGCGTTCGCGGCCGGCATCAAGAGCCAGGCCGAGGCGCTCATGCCTGCCGCGCAAAAGATCGCAGATCCCTACCGTCGAGGTGTGGCGGAAGGCTTCCTCGAAATCGCTGAGCGTCAGGACAGCCACGTGCTCGTATCGCGCGTCCATAACAATGCCGCGCAACGGGCATTGGGCAACGCGCGCTACCTGATCGACCAGAGCGTGCCGTGGGAGCCGCTATACACGGCAAAGAACTGGCCCACACGCGACAAGTGGGTGCAGGCGATCCGCGCGATCGAAGCAACCAACGCGCGGGTGTCGGCATCGACGTGCAAGGGCGAGTCGGCGGGCCGCTTGCTTGCCCTCACCGACGAAGTCTGGAAGGAGCAGGACGAAACGCACGGCACGCGCTGGGTGCACGGCTGGGAAGCGATCGAGCGCGCGCAGAAGCTGAGCGTGCAGGTGAATCAGGAGCTCGATCACTGTGCGCCTCCGCCGCCTCCGCCACCGCCGCCTGTCGTCGAGGCCGCCACGCCGATCTCGTTGTCCGCCGACGCGCTGTTCGATTTCGACAGCGCGAAGCTCAAGGCGGATGGCACCACCGCGATCGACGCGCTCGCAACGGATCTGAAGCGCGCGCAATCGATCGATGTCGTCACGGTGATCGGCTACACGGACCGCTTCGGCTCGGTCGCGCACAACCGCGACCTGTCGCGGCGTCGTGCGCAGGCTGTAGCGGACGCGCTGAAGGAACGCGGGCTGAACCCCGCGCGCTTCGACGTGCGCGGTGCGGGATCGACTGCGCCGATCGCAACCTGCCCGGGACGGAAGTCCGCTGCTGTGATCGCGTGTCTGGCGCCGAATCGACGCGTCGAGATTCGCGTGAGCGGGCAGTCTGTTTCAGCAGGGCCGGCTGCTCCCGCCGCTCCCGCCGCGCCGCAGTCACCACGGCCGCAGCAGATGAAACAGGAGCAAGCGCAGCCGCAAGCGCAACAGCTCCAGTTGCAGCAGCTGCAACAGCCGCCGCAGCGACAACAGTGGCAGATGCCGCAATCGCTGCAAAAAGCACCCGCGCAGTAATAGCGCTCACGCGGGCCGCCGACGTCGAGGCGGCCCACAAGCCAAACGGCCCGGTCACGCAAATCACCGGGCCGTTTTTTTCATGCGCGAGCGCAATGTCAGGCGTTACTTTGGTCCGCTCGTCCAGAAGATCACATCGTCGATCCGGTCGAATACATAGACTTTCAGCGCCATCTGCTCGACCTGGTTGAGCTGGTCGAACTCGATGCCGTGCGTGGCGGGATCGCCGGGTTTTGAGCCGGGCTGCACGTTGCGGATGATCGCCGTGGTTTCGATCGGCGTCTCCATGTCTTTGGAGCGCAGCGTGAACGCCACGCGGATGCGCTTGCCGATTTCGCCGACCGTCCACGCGGCGGAAAACGACATGCCCAGCGCGCTCACGCTCTGCACGAGGCCGAGGCTTTCGTAGCCCGTGCCTTGCGCTTCGACGCTGAAGCGCAGCGGCAGGCTCGCGCGCACGCGCACCGACTTGCGCTCGCGCAGCCGGCGGACCACGCCCGGCTTCGACAGCACGAGATAGTGGAACGGCACCTGGCAGACGGAATCGACGGTGCACACGAAGCGGAACACCGCCTGGCTCGCAATCGCGACGATCTCGACGTTCTCGCCGACGGACAGCGCCATCGGCTTGCCGTCGACGAGCGGCGGCGTGACGAACAGCGACTCGTTCGGCGCAAAGCCGATGATGCGCGACGGATGCATCGGCGCGCCCATGCCGACCTGCGAGCGCACGCCGATCAGCGCGCCGATCGTCAGATGCATGTCCTTGAGCGCGAGCGCTTCGGCGTCGCCTGGCTTGGCTGCCGCCTGCGCGGCGGGCGTGCCGTCGTCGTACGCGGTGTCCAGGTCGCCGCGCTGCGGCTTGAAATGCTGGAACAGGAAGCGGTGCTCATCCGCGCCGATTACGATCGCGCCGCGATCGAAGAGCAGCGCGCCATCGCTGTCGATAATCGGAAACTCGAGCGGTGTGCCTACGGGTACGGCATCGGGCGAAAGCTGACGCGCAGCGGTGACAGGCGCGCTCGCGTCTATGTCGACAGTGTCTTCACTGGTTTGCATGATGGGCGAATGAAGCGGTGGCCGGAGATAATCGTTGTATACGTCGCGTTATGAAAAAACTTTAGTTTATTTTTCTTGCGCGGCCGTAATTCACCTTTCGCCGGCTTTATTCAATTTCAATAAATGGCCGGTCTAAATCGATGCAAACGTTTAAGCGGCTCCTATTCGTACCAGCGCGGTGTGTAAACCCATTCCCGGCCGCGCCCGGCGGGGCGGAACACGCGGGTCGTCGACGAGCCGATTATTACCATTGTCCGCATATCGACATCGGCGGATTTCAGCTCGGCGAGCGTCGTCGTTTTCAATGTCGCGCCGGGACGGCCAATATCGCGGCCGAGCACGACGGTCGTCGAGGGCGCGCGGCATTCGCGCACGATATCGAGCGCCTTGTCGAGTTGCCACGGACGGGCGCGCGAAATCGGGTTATAGAACGCCATGACCAGATCGGCCTCAGCCGCGTGCCGTAGCCGCTTTTCGATGATCGACCACGGTTTCAGATTGTCCGACAGCGACAACATGCAGAAATCGTGGCCGAGCGGCGCGCCAGCCTGCGCCGCCGTCGCCAGCGCGGCGGACACGCCGGGCACGATTTCCAGTTCGACACCGGCCCACGCCACGTATTGCCCGTCTTCGCGCACTTCGTCGAGCGCTTCCAGTACGGCGGCTGCCATCGCGAACACGCCGGGGTCGCCCGACGACACCATCGCCACGTGCCGCCCCGTGCTCGCCAGTTCGAATGCATGGCGAGCGCGCTGCATTTCCTCGCGATTGTCGGTGCCGTGCACGCGCTGGTCCACGCGGAACGGGCCTGCCATCTTCACGTAGGTTTCGTAGCCGAGGATGTCCGTGGCCTGCGTCAGCGCTGTGCGTGCGGCGGGCACCATCAACGACGCGTCGCCGGGTCCGAGGCCGATCACGCTCAGCTTGCCGCGCGCGCGGCCGACTGTCGCGGAATCGAGCGGCGCGTGCGCGACGGCGAAGGCGATGGGCGCGTCGGCGTTTGCATCGAGCGCTTTGTGGGGCACGCGTAAGGTTTGGCGAAGCATCTCTGCCGCGTCGTTGTCTTCACCGCTGCCGACGGCGAAGCGCAATGCGACCTGCAACGCATCGGCAGCCTGTTGAAGCGCGGGATCGCCCGTCAGCGAAGCAGGCGCGAGCAGCACCGCCAGCGATTGCGCCGCCAGCCCATACGTCTGCGCCGCTTCGAGTATCCGTTGAGGCAACGAGCCGTCATCCGATCCCGTTGCATGGACGGCGACGACGACACTGCGTGGATGAATCACCAGTTCGTCTGTCGCGCCATTCCAGGCCAGCGGCGTGACGCGGATCGCGCGTTGAGCGTTGTCGGCGCGCGGCAGTTGCACGCTGTCGAGCCACGGCGCGTCGCCTTCGATGCGCGTCGCTTCGCCCGCGAGCAGATCGGACACGAAGCGCTTGCCCTGGTCGATGCTCGCGAGCGTGTAGCCGTCGGGCGGATTCAGAACGCACGCGCCGAAGCGCAGCTCGCCGCTCGTGGTGATCGCGGGCGGCACGTCGAGCGCGGCGGCGATTTCGCGCGCCATCACGTTGACGCCCGACAGCCCGCCGAGCAGCGGCACGACTGCGCTGCCATCCTCGGCGACGGCCAGCACGGGGGGCTCGACGCCTTTGTCCGCGAGCAGCGGCGCGATGCAGCGAATCACGATGCCCGCCGCGCATAACGCGATGATCGGCGTGCCGCTCGCATACAGCGCGCGCAAATGCGCGTTGAGTTCCGTGTAGGCGACATCGGCGTCGGCGACGCGGCCTTGCAGGCCATGCACCTGCGCGCCGTCGTAGAGGGATTGCACGCGCCGCGCCGTGTCCAGCGCGCCGACGCCGAGGATCACGATTGCGGGTGGCGTCGTCAGCCTTGCCATTTTTCCCCCGGCACGACGAGAAGCGAGAAGTAGGGCGACGCCATCGGATCGACTTCGGCGAGCGGCACGATGCGCTGGTTCGCCATCGTCGCCCGTTCGACGTAGAGCGCGCGCTCCGCGAGTCCCAGTTCGTCGAGCACGCGGCGCACCTTGTCGAAATTGCGGCCGAGCTTCATCACGACGGCGGCATCGGCGGCGGCGAGACGGCGCTTGAGTTCGTCTTCGGGCAACACGCCTGACAGCACCGACAGCGTCTGGTTGCGATATACGAGCGGCTGGCCGAGCACGGCGACGCCGCCGAGCATCGAGCACACGCCGGGCACCACTTCGCCTTCGAAGCGCGGTGCAAGCCGGTTGGCGAGCCGGTCGTGCAGGTACATGTACGAGCCGTAGAAGAACGGATCGCCTTCGCAGATCACGGCCACGTCGCGTCCCGCATCGAGGTGCTTCGCGACCACTTCGGCGGCCGTGTCGTAGAAGTCGGCGATGATCGCTTCGTACGACAGCGGCGGTTCAAGCGCTTCCGTCGTCACGGGATAGACGAGCGGCAACTGTTCCTGCTCGCTCGACAGATGCGACTCGATGATTGAGAACGCATTGCCTTTCTTACCCTTCGCGACGAAATACGCGACCACGTGCGCCGACTTCAGCAGACGCAGCGCTTTCACCGTGATCAGCTCCGGGTCGCCGGGGCCGACGCCGAGACCATAGAGACGCCCGCGCGTGCTGTTCGCCTGATCGGCCATTATTCGTCCTCCGATGCGAGCGCGTTCACGGCGGCTGCCGCCATCGCGCTACCGCCGCGCCGGCCTTGCACGGCGACGAACGGCACGCCGCGGCTATTGGCGGCGAGCATCGCCTTCGACTCCGCCGCGCCGATGAAGCCGACCGGGAAGCCGAGAATCAGCGCGGGGCGCGGCGCGCCGCTATCGAGCATGTCGAGCAGATGAAAGAGCGAGGTCGGCGCATTGCCGATCACGACGACGCTGCCTGGCAGATGTGGCCGCCACAATTCGAGCGCTGCCGCCGAACGCGTGTTGTTCATCTCGCGCGCGAGCGCGGGCACGGATGGATCGGCCAGCGTGCAGATCACTTCGTTGTGCGCGGGCAGCCGCGCGCGCGTGATGCCTTCGGCGACCATGCGTGCGTCGCAGAGTATCGGCGCGCCGTTGGCGAGCGCCTGGCGCCCCGCACGGCCCGCGCCCTCCGAAAAGCGCAGATCGCCGACGATATCGACCATCCCGCACGCATGGATCACGCGCACGGCGAGTTTTTCGAGGTCGGCGGGAATGCGCGTGAGGTCGGCTTCCGCGCGTATCGTCGCGAACGACTGGCGATAAATTTCCTGTCCGTCGCGGATGTAGTCAAGCATCGAATGGCTCATTAGTTGGGGGAAGGGCGGACGCTTGTAGCACGTCCGCGGCTTCGTCGATCGTCAGACCGCGCGCGATGCATCGGCCGAAGCCGTTGGGGTCGCGCGGGTCGTGTGTCTGGTACAGGTCGTAGCGACCGTCGGCCACTGCGAGCAGCGTGTAGGGCGCGCGGTGCGCGGCTGCGCATGAACGCGGGCAGCCGCTGAGATGCACTTGCGTATGTTCGGGCACGTGTGCGGCGAGCTTCAGGGCATCGGCCTTCGTGTCCGCGTGGCTCTTCGCGCAGCCGGTTGAGCCGGTGCACGCGATCACGCGGGTTAGCGGATTTTCCGAAGTGGTGGCGAGGCCGAGTGCTTCGAGCTTCCGTAACGTTGCGTCGAGGTTCGCTGGGTCGATATCGGTGAGCAGCACGCTTTGCCACGGTGTCATGCGCAGGGTTACGCGTTCGTTGCCGTGCGTGAGTTCGGCGAGGCCACGCAGTACCGCGCTGTTGATGCGGCCCAATGCGGGCTGGGCGCCGACATACCAACGTTGGCGGTCGTTTTGTCGATGCGCGCCGAGCCTTCGGGATGCATCAGCCGGTTCGCGGCGCCAGCGTTCGATCGACGCGTCGCGCAACGCCTGTACGCCGCATTTGCGTTCGGCGTGCTTGATGATGCTTTCGATGGAATGCGAGGTGAGCAGATCGCGCATGCGGGTATCGTCTGGCGCGGCGAGGTCGAGGAACGTGTGCACGAGCGCTCGCGTGAATGTTGCGAGATCCGAAGCCGTAACGGCGGCTAACGCGCTCTCATGTTCCGCAACAACGGGCGGACATCCCGCGAGGCCGAACGCGAACAACACGTCCGAACGCTCGGGATGCGGCATCGCCGAAAACCAGATGTCGTGCGGATGATCGAGCATCATCAGACGTTCGCCGCCATCGAGCATCAGCGAAAATTTCGGCGAGAGCGCGGTGAAACGCGTGTCACTTTGCAGTAGTGTCAGCAGATCGCCAGCGAGCGCGGTTGCGTCGAATAAGGCGTTCGCATCGCGGCCCGTCGCTGGGCTGATCATTACGTTGCGCACGTCATCAGCGAATGCGTGCTCAATGTTCTGCGGGCCGAGGCCCGCGTCGAGCAGCGCCGCAATGAGCGCGTCTTCATGACCGTGCTTGACGCCGCGCAATTGCAGATTCGCGCGATTCGTAATGTCGACGATACCCGACGCGTGTTCGTCGATCGCCCCAGCGATGGCGAACGCCTGCGTTGCGCTCAACTCGCCGCCCGCCAGCTTCACGCGGCAGATGCCGCCGTCAAGCGCGGGCACGATGCGCAACAGCCCCGGACAAGCCGAAGGGCGCAAGGCGGAAGCGTCGGACGAATGGAAAGCGTGGCTCAAGACATCACCGGGTTAACGTCGCGCGACGGCCCGGGCATCTCGAAGGAGAGCGGCTCGGCATCGGTACACCCCGCCCGATGTTGGCTGGCACGAACTGTTGGCCGGCAGGTGTCCTGTGTCGACCAGAGTTGACGCTTTAGCGTCTTACTCTGGTCCCATGCAAAGCACTCACAGGTCGTCCATGCCGGGCCTTCCCGGGTTTTCCAGTGGCGCGCGTTGGCGTGGACTCGCTGCATACAGTTGCGGGGGCAGTCACGGTCATCGCAGTGATGTGTGTTCCCTCTTAGGCCCCGAAAGGCACCGGCGAACGGGTATTATGCCTTTTTTCGAACAGCACAACGATGCCGCAGCCTTGAAACACGGCCCGCAGCAGCGTTTTCAGTACAGCAAGCAGATGAGGATCGACGCATGTCGGCGTGGCTGACCGTGGTGGGAATGGGCGATGACGGTTTTGCCGGCCTGGGGAAAACGGCGCGGCGCGCGCTGATCGACGCGTCGGTGATCTATGGCGGCGAGCGGCATCTGGCGATGCTGCCCGTGTGCCTGAACGCCACGCGCGAGACTTGGCCGCATCCGTTCGACATCGCACCCGTGCTCGCGCGGCGCGACACGCCCGTGTGCGTGCTGGCGAGCGGCGATCCGATGTTCTACGGCGTCGGCGCGACGCTCGCGCGCCACGTTCCCGCCGATGAATTGCGCGTGCTGCCGGCTCCCTCGTCGGTGTCGCTTGCGGCGGCGCGTCTTGGCTGGACGTTGCAGGACGTGGCGACCGTGTCGCTGGTCGGGCGGCCGCTTGCCGCGTTGCAGATGCATTTGCATGACGGCGCGCGCGTGTTCGTGTTGAGCGCGGATGGCGCGACGCCTGCCGCCGTCGCCGCATGGCTCGTCGAACGCGGCTTCGGCGCGACGCGCATGATCGTGATGGAGCATCTGGGCAGCGCATCCGAACGCCTGATCGACGCTCGCGCGCACGACTGGTCGATCGGTGAGACGGCGTCGCTGAACGTGATCGCGCTCGATTGCCGGCGCGATGCGTCGTCCGATGCGCCACGGCTCGCGTTGACACCGGGACTGCCCGATGACGCCTATCGTCACGACGGCCAGTTGACCAAGCGCGACGTGCGCGCGCTGACGCTCAGCCGCCTTGCGCCCGCGCCCGGCGACCTGCTATGAGACGTCGGCGCAGGCTGCGGGTCGATCGGTATCGAATGGATGCGCGCGCACGCCAGTTGCCGCGCGATAGCGATCGAAGCGAACGGCGAGCGTCAGCGTTTCATCGAGCACAATCGCGACGCGCTCGGCGTGCCGGGACTGCAACTGATCGCAGGCAAGGCGCCTGACGCATTGCAAGGCCTGCCCGCGCCCGACGCGATTTTCATCGGCGGCGGCGTGACCGCGCATGGTGTGCTCGACGCCTGCTGGCGCGCGTTGAAACAAGGCGGGCGGCTGATTGCGAACGCCGTCACGCTCGAAGGCGAGGCGGCGCTCGTCGCGTGGCGCGCGCAGTATGGCGGCACGCTGACACGCATCGCGCTCGCCGAGGCGCAGGCGCTCGGTGGCTTCGAGACGTGGCGCTCCGCGCTGCCGATCACGCTACTCGACACCCGCAAACCGTGATGCGCGACGAAACGCCCGAACAACCCGCGCCGCTGCGCAGCGGCTACACGACGGGAAGCTGCGCGACGGCGACGTCGCTGGCGGCGGCGCGTCTGCTGCTGTCGGGCGTCGCGAGCGATGTCGCGGAAATCGTGCTGCCGAAAGGCCAGCATGTGCCGATGCAACTCGTGTTCTGCCGCCTGATCGACGGCGGTAAGGACGGCGCCGAAGCGGGCACCGTCAAGGACGCGGGCGACGATCCCGACGTCACGCACGGCGCCGTGGTGTTCGCGCGCGTGCGTCTCGCCGATGAACCCGGCGTGCGTTTTCATGCGGGGCCGGGCGTCGGCACGGTGACGCGCGCGGGCCTCACGCTGCCCGTCGGCGAGCCGGCCATCAACCCGGTGCCGCGTCAGATGATGACCGCGCATCTCGCCGAACTGGCCGCCGAGCATGGCTACGCGGGGGGCTTCGAAGTGACGATTGGTGTCGAGAACGGCGAAGCGCTGGCGCAGAAGACGATGAATCCGCGCCTGGGCATTGTCGGCGGTCTGTCGATACTCGGTACTACGGGCATCGTGCGGCCGTTCTCGTGCTCGGCGTATATCGCGTCGATCCATCAGGGCATCGACGTCGCGCGCGCGAACGGCTATCGGCATATCGCTGCGTGCACAGGCAATGCGAGCGAAGACGCGATGCGCGCTTACTACCAGTTGCCCGATATCGCGCTGATCGAGATGGGCGACTTCGCGGGCGCGGTGCTCAAGCATCTGAAGCGCGCGCCCGTCGACAAGCTAAGCATGTGCGGCGGCTTCGGCAAGCTGAGCAAACTCGCGGCGGGGCATCTCGATCTGCATAGCCGCAATTCGAGCATCGACTTGCCGCAACTCGCCGCGTGGTCGGCCGGACATGCCGCGAGCGACGCCGCGTTGCAAGCCGCTATCGTCGGCGCGAACACGAGCCAGGAAGCGCTCGCGATGGCACGGGAAAAAGGCGTGCCGCTCGGCGATATCGTCTGCGCACTTGCGCGCGATGTGGCGCGCGACATCGTGCCCGCGTCGGTCGAAGTCGAGATGTTCGCGATCGACCGGCAGGGCAACATCATCGGAGTGGCGCGATGAAGCGCGTGTTATTGCTCGGCGGCACGGGCGACGCATTGCAGATCGCGCGGCAAGTCGGGCCGCGGCATATCTATAGCCTGGCGGGACTTGGACGTGTGCCGGAAGGGCTGGCGTGCGAAGTGCGCGTCGGTGGGTTTGGCGGCAGCGACGGGCTTGCGCGTTTTATCGAAAGCGAAGGCATTGCGCTCGTGATCGACGCGACGCATCCGTATGCCGCGCAAATGAGCGCGAATGCGGCCGCGGCGTGCCGCGAGGCCAAGGTGCCGTGCTGGGCGCTGCGCCGCGCGGGCTGGACCCCGCAAGCGGGCGACGACTGGCGCATGGTCGACGGCTGGGATCAGTTGGTCGATGCGATCCGTCCGTTTCGTCGAGTGCTGTTCACATCGGGCCGCGAACCGCTTGCGCATCTCGACGAAATACCACCGCATCAATACTGGATCGTGCGCTGTCTCGACGCGCATCCGGGCAACGGGCGTGCACACATCATCGACGCGCGGGGCCCGTTCGATATCGACGGCGAGCGGGCGCTGTTCGCACTGAATCACATTGATGTGCTGGTGACGAAGAACAGCGGCGGAGCGGCGACGCAGCCGAAGCTCGAGGTCGCGCGCGAACTGAAGGTGCCCGTGGTGATGATGCGGCGTCCTTCGCTGCCTGAGGTCGATCGCGAGTTCGACAGTCCGTCGCAACTGCTGCGCGCATTGAACGAAGAAGATTGGAGTGCTGTGAAATGACGGTGTTTTTTATCGGTGCTGGACCGGGTGATCCTGAACTGATCACAGTGAAGGGGCAGCGCCTGGTGCGCACGTGTCCGGTGATTCTGTATGCCGGTTCGCTTGTGCCTGAAGCTGTGTTGAGCGGCAATGTCGCTGAAAAGGTGGTGAACACGGCTGAGCTTGATCTGGAGGCGATCGTTGGTCTGCTTGCTGAAGCGCATGCGAAGGGGAGGGACGTCGCGCGCGTGCATTCGGGCGACCCGTCGTTGTATGGCGCGATTGGGGAGCAGATTCGCCGCTTGCGGGCGCTTGGGATTCCGTATGAGATCGTGCCGGGTGTGACGGCTACGGCGGCCTGCGCGGCCGCGCTTGGGGTTGAGTTGACGTTGCCGGATGTGTCGCAGACGTTGATTCTCACGAGATATGCACGGAAGACTTCGATGCCTGAAGGGGAGCAGCTTGCGGATCTTGCGCGGCATCGTGCGTCGATGGCGATTCATCTTGGGGTGCGGCATATTGCTAGTATTGTCGATGAGCTGACGCCTCACTACGGTGGCGACTGTCCTGTCGCGGTGGTTTATCGGGCTAGTTGGCCGGATGAGGAGAAGGTTGTTGGTACGCTTGCTGATATTGTTGAGAGGTTGCAGGGGATGGATATTCAGCGTACCGCGTTGATACTGGTTGGGCGGGTGCTCGATGCGGAGCATTTTGCGGATTCGACTTTGTATTCGAAGTAGAAAGGTTTTTTTTTCGCGGCGCGGGCTGGATGGTTTGTTTGTGGTTTGCGCTGGCATCCAGCGTTATGCCTTCGTGGCTCGGCCGGTTTGGTTTTTTTGGGGTTTTCGCTGGCATCCGCGTTATGCCTTCGTGCTTCACGCGTCGCCCCTGTGCGGGGCGGCACCTACTTTTCTTTGCCGCCGCAAAGAAAAGTAGGCAAAAGAAAGCG
>Ga0137385_10004000_pt1 | contig 12862 bp, 10 predicted proteins | sample SagtaG_FD_104921 | JGI IMG/M metagenome (GOLD analysis project Ga0137385, IMG submission 104921) | Vadose zone soil microbial communities from Sagehorn Ranch, Mendocino, California, USA - Sage2_R_80_16 metaG | ecosystem: Environmental > Terrestrial > Soil > Vadose zone | place: USA: California...
GCGCTGCCCGGAAGACGGAATCATTGAAGCTTTGGAGGGAACATCGCCCGATCATTTTGTGGTGGCGGTGCAGTGGCACCCCGAGCGGTCGTTTGAGGATGATGAGAACTCGCAGGCACTTTTCCGGGCACTGGTGGAAGCGGCGAGGCAAAAGCATCTGGAACTGGTGGGAGAGTTCGAAGGAAGGCAAGAATCCTGAGTAGTGAGCCGCGAAGTGCGCAGAGAATGCAGTCCGGGGCGCAAGCCCTGGGTTGAAAGCGAAAACATGGCAGGCCCTGAAAGAGCGAAAGAAGAGCCAAGCCTCGCGGGCGAGGGCGCCCACGCCACACAAGATCAAATCTTCAACACGACTTTCCCGAAATTCTTCCTATCCAGCAATAGCTGGTACGCGTCTACGGCCTTCTCCATCGGTAGGACATCGCCGACCACTGGCCGCAAATGGCCTTGCGACGCCCATTCAGAAAGCTGGTTCCATGCCTGCTGCATCAGCTCGCGTTTGGCGGAAAGATACGTCAGCCAAAGTCCATGAACGCTGGCCCCCTTCGCATAGAGAGTTCCAACGTCGAGCTGGCCCCTATGTCCGGTAGCGGCGCCATAGACGATGACACGTCCAAAATCCCGTAGGCAGCGGACGCTCTTGGCCGTGTGCTCGCCACCTAGCATTTCAAAAACAACGTCAACGCCTTCGCCGTGAGTCAGGTCTCTCACGGCTCGCTCGTAATCCTGATTCTTGTAATTAATCGCGTACCGCAAGCCGAGTTGCTTCATGCGATCGAGCTTCTCATCAGAGGACGAAGTGCCGTATATCTCGACGCCGAGTAGTCTCCCGATCTGCACTGCTGCCGTGCCGACTCCACCAGCGACAGCATGGATCAGCACACGCGCACCCTTTGATTCACTAAGCAAGCCTCCTTTCCAATAGGCGAAGGATGCGGTGAAGAAATTGACCGGGAACGCTGCGCCTTCCACTGCACTCGAGCCTGCGGGCACCGGCCAGAGTAGGGCCGAGCGAGCGGCGACGACTTCGGCGAAAGCTCCCCATTGCGTGTAGCCCATCACGCGCTCGCCGTCACTGGCCCGAGTTCCGCAAAACTCGCGGCCGGCGACCAGAGGAGGTTTCGGTGTGCCGGGATAGCCGCCTTGCGCAGCCATTGTGTCGGCGAAGTTGACACCGACGGCCTCGACTCGTACCAGTTCTTCACCTGCGCCTGGCGCAGGCTCAGGAACGTCGCGAATCTCCAAGACCTCAGGACCGCCGAGGCGGGTAATGACGACTGCCTTCATGGGAAGAGTGTAACAACGGGACTTAGCTTGTGCTTCGCATTAGAGCACACTGGAAAGCGCCGTCCTGGAGGATTATCTTTGCAGCTTTACAAGCAGGTATATACTTTTGCGATAACGATGTTGCCCTCGCCGTAGCAGGGGCACGGAGCCTATTTAATCTCTATTATCAGTGGCTCCGAATAAAAACACCGGCTAGTTTGGATATGGCTGTTTGCGGCCGGTGCGGGACGACCGTGCTTTCAGCGGCTGTCCCCGGGGAGGTTTCGTGGATTTAATTCTTATTCGTTTTATTTTTATTATTTTCGTAGCCATTACCTGCTATCTCATTCGTCCTTTCGGCCTGACTCTCAAGTATTACGCCGCGACTGTGGGCGCGCTGCTCGGACTCGCCATCGTCGTTTTCGAATGGCGTTTGCGGCTGATGAGCTTGAAGCGGCTGATCGGCGCGGCCATCGGTAGCATCCTGGGAATTTTCGGCGCATACCTGTTTGCGCTGGTCATTCGCAACAGCCTTCCCGAGGGCGCAACTCGCAGCTTCCTCCAGATCATGGTCATGCTGCTGATGGCGTATGTCGGACTGATTGTCGGTGCGAATAAGGGAGACTTGCTGAACCTGGCTGCGCTAGGTGGGATTTTCGGCGGCGAAAAGCAGCTTAAGAAAAGCTACAAAATCCTGGATACGAGCGTCATTATCGACGGCCGGATCGCCGACATTGCCGAGACCGGTTTTCTGGACGGCATTGTAGTCACGCCGCAGTTTGTCTTGCGCGAACTGCAGCTGGTCGCAGACTCTGCCGATTCCCTCAAGCGAAACCGTGGCCGGCGAGGTCTCGACATTCTCCAGCGACTGCAGAAAGTCCCTTCCCTCCAAATCCAGATCGTGGAAGACGACTTCCCTAGCGTCCGCGAAGTGGACTTGAAGCTGATTGAATTGGCCAAGCTTTATGAAGGCAAGATCATCACCAACGACTTCAATCTGAATAAGGTTGCTCAGTTGCAGGGAGTGCAGGTCCTGAACATCAATGAGCTGGCGAATGCGCTGAAGCCCATCGTGCTCCCCGGCGAGAGCATGCGAGTGTTCATCCTGAAAGAAGGGAAAGAATACAACCAGGGCGTAGCTTATCTCGACGACGGGACCATGGTCGTGGTGGACAATGCGCGAAAGATGATTGGGAAAACGATTGATGTCTGGGTCACGTCGGTGTTGCAGACGACTGCGGGGAAAATGATCTTCGGTAAGTGGGACGAACGGCGCGGCGAAGTAAGGCCCGTGCTAGGCGCGGCGAACCATGTCGCTACGGCAATAGCGGAGCCCAAAAAGCAGGTTGTCGTCGTGGAGCAGCCCGGGGAGTGAAAGTTAGGCGCGTCAGAAGACCGGAGCGGCTGAACTGACCAGAATGGTCTGGCCTTGACGAGCGCCGGTTACATTCACCCGCTCGCCGGCGAGTCTGCCGAGGATGTCTTCTCCGCCAGTCAATATGTAACGGTGTTCGCCGTCCACCAGAACGTAGCTCGCTCCCTTTCGAACACAGGCTCGGGCACATTCAGCCGAGGCTAGGTGCGAGTTTCTGAGGTGACGGGCGCCACAATGGGAGTCGGTGATCATTCCGTTGAAGGTGCTGCCTCCTGAAGGAACCGGGGCCAAAGGCGGCGTATTCTGGGCCTCTTCTGAATTCTGATGACCGGCAAGGGCCACCGAACCGCCAGCGACAATGAGGGCAAATGCGAGTGCGGCGCCGAGGACCGTCAGCAGGCAAAACCCGACGAGTGAAAGCAAGGATTGCGGGTGCTTCACGGTACCTCCCACTGCGCGGCGCTGCGCCGGCTTGGATTGAGAGTGGCGTAGTTTTGTTGCGTAATCCTGAATACCGGTTGCACGCGCGGATTTGAACTCGCCTCGGGCAACTCGTATATACTGTTCGCCCGCATGAAGGTAATCGTTATTATTCCGGCAGCAGGGCTGGGCACGCGGATGGTTTCCGCCGCTGCAGCCAAGGGCAAGAAACCTGCCGCGAGTAAGCAGTTTGCGGAGTTGGACGGGACTCCGGTGCTGATCCACACGCTTCGCAAGTTCGCACTGAGCCCCGAAATAACCGAGATATTCGTAGCACTTCGCAACGCCGAGATCGCTCCCTTTCACGAGCACCTAGAGAGGAAATCACCTGAGATCCTCAAAAAGAGGACTGTATTACTGGAGGGTGGTGAGCACCGGCAGCACTCGGTCGCCAATGCACTGGCTTCGGTGACGGCTTCAGCAGATGACATAGTTTTAGTCCACGATGCGGTGCGACCTTTTGTAAGCGAAGAGATGATTCACGAGGTAATTGCGGCGGCAAGAAAGTATGGTGCCGCTATCGCCGGTGTGCCCGCAATGGACACAGTCAAGCAAGTGGAACGCACCGCTGAAGGAGCGCTGATCAAATCCACGATTCCACGCGAACGAGTGGTGATGGCGCAAACTCCGCAGGGTTTCCGCTACAACGTGCTCAAGAAAGCATTTGATGAAGCCACTGCCGACGGTTTCACTGGAACCGACGAAGCATCGCTGGTGGAACGCTCTGGACACCCAGTTGCCGTGGTCATGGGTTCTCCGCGCAATATTAAGATCACAACACCAGCCGACTTGGAACTGGCTGAGTTTTTCCTAAAACGGTAGGAGCGGCCACGGATTTACACGGATGACGCCGATCGGTCAAAAATACGGAGCTTTAGCAGAGTGGGTTTCCTCATGAAAATCGGCTACGGATGGGACTCGCACGAATTCAGAAGCGGAGTTCCACTGAAAATCGGGGGAATCGAGGTCCCGCACTCGAAGGGGCTGGGCGGCCACTCCGATGGAGACGTTCTGCTTCACGCCATCACGGATGCCCTACTGGGAGCACTTGCGGCTCCGGACATCGGCACACTTTTTTCTCCTTCCGATTCCCGCTGGAAGGGCGCCGATTCCGCGCTATTTCTTGCGGAGGCGCTGCGACAAGTGAAGGCCGCCGGTTACAGAATTGTGAATATAGATTCCACTCTCATCCTTGCGGGACCGAAAATTGGGCCTCATGCGGCCGCAATCCGCAAACACCTTTCCGAGCTCATGGAAGTTGCTCAGGATTGTATTGGCATAAAAGCCAAGACCCCGGAGGGCATGGGCACGGATAATGCCGCGATTGCGCATGCCGTTGTACTGCTCGAAAGTGTGTCCCGCAAGGTTCGGCGCAAACCACAGAAAAAATCCTCCCGCTGATTACCTCCGGAGTTGCTAACAACAGAGTCGCAACTTCGTCCAACCGCCAAGCGCTCTCGTTAAAGAACTCAAAAAGTTAGCGTTTGCGTATTGAGGTGAAGAGAAGCAGAGAACGTTCTGCAGTTCGAGCCACCTGATAACAACAGGGTAAGGGACTGGCTCACGCTTGGGTTTGGCGGCCAGGTGAGCACAATCCCCGCGCAAGAGAGCACGCCTTCGTGCAGGCGGACTCGTTTGCTTTACCCGAGGCAGCATTGTAGGCCCTACGGGGAAAAACGCAACCCCTGGCAGGGAGAGCGGCCGCCACTAACCGTTTTCCTGACGTTTTGGGAAAAGAGGAGGATTGGTGAACGCATCACGCAGTGTGAAAAGCATTTTCCTAGCAGCAGTAGTCCTGGCTGCCACAAGTGGGTTCGCAAGCAGCAAGGGTTCGCTGGAACTGCAACATCCGACCAATGTTGGCGGAAAGAAACTAGCCAGCGGAACCTATAAGGTGCAGTGGGACGGCACAGGCGACCAGGTTGAGCTAAGAATTTACCAGGGAAAGAACGTTGTGGCATCGACTTCGGCGCGGCTGGTAACGGTAGAACACCCGTTCCCCAGTGACGCCGTCCTGGTAAGCACAAATGGCGATGGCAGCATGTCATTGTCGCGAATCAACTTTGGCGGGAAGAAATACGCCCTGGAGATCGCTGGCGAGGCCGGCGCGTCAGGTGCCGGCGGCGCAGCAAGATAAGCTTGGACCTTCCAATGAAGAACATTGGCGTGCGAAGGGCAGAGCTGTTCTGCTGTTAGAATCAGAGCAATGGTTCTGCCTTTCGTCCGCGATTTGTTTGCGGACGTTGAAAAACTGCCGGCTTTTTCGCGTGTTACCTCCCACCTCCGGGCGAACACGGGTCGGATACGTGTGTCCGGGCTCAACCCTTCCGCGAAGGCTCTATTGATTTCGGAGCTGCAGAAGGCCGCTGCGCGGCCATTGATCGTAATTGTCCGCAACAATGAGACTGCGGATGAGTTCGTGCCTGTGATTCAGGCGTACTGCGAGCTGGTTGGCGGCGCCCCTCCTGAAAGCGTTGTTGCGCTGCCCACGCGAGACGTCCTTCCCTTTCAAAATCTTTCACCGCACCCGGAAATTCAGGAGCAGCGCGCGATCGCGCTGTGGAGAATTGCGACCGGCGCAGCCTCCATCGTGGTCGTACCCGTTGCCGCCAGTGCTTTGCGGCTTGGCGCGGTGGAATATTACTCTGGCCTGGCACGCACCGTCCGTCGTGGCGAGAGCTTTGATACCAGCGATCTATTGGAACACCTCAACTCAGTCGGCTACAACTCGACAGACGTCGTCGAGATGCCGGGCGAATATGCGTTGCGCGGCGGCATTCTTGACGTTTATTCGCCTGAAGCAGACAGACCAGTCCGGATTGAATTTTTTGGCGATGAAATGGAGTCCATCCGAAAATTTGATCCCACGACCCAACGCTCGTCTTCTCCTGCCGATGAGGCCATATTGCTTCCGCTTTCCGAGACTCCGGTCAGTGAGGACCTGCTGGGGGCCATTCATGTGCGGCTCTCAGGAAGGCGAGTCAGCGGCTCGGGAGAAATTGTCGAGGAGGCGGTGCGAGCAGGCGGAGTAACTACTTTTCCCGGATGGGAATTCTATGCTCCGGTCGCTGGCGCCTCGGGAACACTCTTCGACCTGATGCCGAATGCCTCGGTGATTGCCGACGAACTCGAACTTCTGAAAATCGAATCCGAACAATTTTGGGCAAGGATCGAGGAAGCCCACGAGCGCAGCGGGATCGGAAACCTGGTTCGGCCGTCCGATCTGTATGTTCCACCCGAAGAGTGGTGGCACAAACTTCATGCCCTTCCCGGCGCCGATGTTGAACATCTGGGAGTAACGCGCGCGGAGGACTTCGATTCTGTTGAATTCCATTCGCAGCCAAGTCCGCGGTTCCACGGCTCGATTTCAATGATGCTAGAGCAAGTGAAAAAACACATTGGCGAGAACCATCGTGTCCTGGTTGCTACGCCGAATACGGGTGAACTGGAACGGCTGGCGGATTTCTTCACCGAATACGGAGTCTCATTCCGCCTTGGCAGCCGAACTCGTGGCGGCGAGAGTTACGCCGATGAAACCGCGTATTTCGCAGGGGAGGTGCTCACCACGACTTTGGTCAAGTCCTATATCCCGGATGGAATGATCCTCCCCGATGCAGGCTTGGCCGTCTTTGGCACCCGCGACCTGTTCGACGAATCGGAGTCGGTGGTCTCGCGGCCGCAGCGGCAAAAATCGAAGACCTCCGCGTTCCTTTCGGATTTCCGCGATCTGCAGGTAGGGGACTATGTTGTCCACGTGGAACACGGGATCGGCCAATACCAGGGCTTGAAGGAGATCAACCAGGGCAACGGTGATGCGGAATTCATGCTGTTGGAATATGCAGAGGGGGCCAAGCTTTACGTTCCCCTGACGCGGCTCGATCTGGTACAGAAATACCGTTCTGCCGAAGGCGCCAAGCCGGTGCTGAGCCATTTGGGCTCGGCGACGTGGGCCCGGACGAAGGCGCGTGTCCGCAAGGCAATGCAGGACATGACCGAGGAATTGCTGAAGCTCTATGCCGAGCGCAAGACCGCACAAGGCCACAGTTTTCCTCCGGACAACGAGTGGATGCGTGAGTTCGAAGATGCTTTCGAATACAGCGAGACCGAAGATCAGGCGCTTGCAATTACGGACGTGAAGCGCGACATGGAGTCCTCGCTTCCGATGGACCGTCTTCTCTGCGGCGACGTGGGTTACGGCAAGACAGAAATAGCAATGCGCGCCGCATTCAAGGCCATCAACGATAACAAGCAGGTGGCTGCTCTCGCGCCCACGACTGTCCTGGCGTTCCAGCATTACGAAACATTCAAACAACGCTTTGCGGCATTTCCGGTCTCGATTGAAATGATCAGCCGCTTTCGCAGTCCGAAACAGCAGAAGGAGATACTTCAGCGAGTGGAGGCGGGCAAGGTGGATATCCTGATTGGCACACACCGCCTGCTCTCCAAAGATGTGAAGTTTGCCGACTTGGGACTGCTGGTGGTCGACGAAGAACAGCGTTTTGGCGTACGCCATAAAGAGCGGCTGAAACAAATGCGAAAAGAAGTTGACGTTCTGACCATGTCGGCGACCCCAATTCCGCGCACTCTGCACATGTCGCTAGTCGGATTGCGCGATATGAGCGTGATTGAAACGCCACCAAAAGACCGCATTGCCATCCAGACGGTGGTGGCGAGCTGGGACGAGAAGCTGATCCGCTCGTCCATCGAGCAGGAACTGGAGCGCGGAGGCCAGGTCTATTTTGTACACAACCGCGTGGACACCATCTGGGAGATCGCCGCGAAGCTGCAAACACTTGCGCCGAATGCGAGAATCATCGTCGGGCACGGGCAAATGTCTGAAGGTGAGCTGGAAAAGGTGATGTTGAAGTTCATGCGTCACGAATCCGACATTCTGGTGGCGACGACGATCATCGAGAACGGACTCGACATCCCGCTTTGCAACACGATTCTGATCAACCGCGCGGAACGATTCGGGCTTTCAGAGCTGTATCAGTTGCGTGGCAGGGTGGGGCGATCAAACCGTCGGGCTTATGCCTATTTATTGATTCCCTCAGACATCGAACTTACGCCGATCGCGAGAAGACGGCTGGCGGCGCTGAAGGAATTTTCCGATCTGGGCGCGGGCTTCAAGATTGCTGCGCTCGACCTGGAACTTCGCGGCGCGGGTAATCTGCTGGGCGGAGAGCAAAGCGGTCACATCGAGGCGGTCGGATTCGACCTTTACACGCAGATGCTGGAGCAGGCAGTACGGGAGATGAAGGGCGAAGCCGAGCCGCAGCCACAAGCCCAGCTTAACCTCGGACTCAACATCCGGATTCCCGCTGAATATGTTCCAGAGGAAAACCAGCGGCTGCGGATGTACAAGAGGATCGCCGGAGTTGAGACTGAGCGCCAACTGACCGACGTGGAAGCTGAGCTAAGAGACCGTTACGGCGAGCCGCCTGTACCTGTGCAACAGCTCTTGCGATACGCAGCCTTGAGATTGCAGGCGGTGCAGGCAGGGGTGACCGGAATCGAACGGAAACGCGATCTGGTCAGCTTGAAATTCCGCCAGGACGCTCCGGTTGATGCGGAAAAACTGGCGAGGTTCGTTTCGATGCAACGAGGCGCGCAATTTCTTCCAGATGGCACGCTCAAGTTCCTCGCCAAGGGACTAGGCGCGACAGAGCTCCTGGAACAGCTGCAACATCTTCTGGAAAATTTGTTTGAGCCGAAGGGCTCGCCTTCGGTGGCGTGAGCCGTCTCAGTGTCAGCTCACTTGCCAACAGCCAGGGACCAATAGCCAAGACCCGAATTTGTGATACGGTTTGTACCGGAACTCTATGAACAAAACCTGCTGGATTATTTTTTCCGTCGCCCTCTTCGTGTGCGTGGCTATGCCAATGCATGCCCAGCCGGCGGATGCCACTGCGGCCTTCAACGCACTTGTAGACCAGTATTTCGATTTTTACTTTCCGTTCCACCCCACGCAAGCGACCCAATCCGGTTTTCACCAGTACGACTCGAAGCTAGACGACTTTTCCGCCGCCGCACGTAATCGCGAAATCGCGGGCTCCAAGGACTTCCTCAACAAGTTCGCCGCGGTGGACCGCTCAAAGTTGCCTCCGGATACGGCTGCCGATCTCGACTGGATTGTCAGTTCGATTCATTCCGACTTGCTGGAACTGGAAAATATTCAGATGTGGAGGAAGGACCCCGACAGCTACACCTCTGGAGTGACGAATAGCGTTTTCGTTCTCATGAAGCGGAACTTCGCTCCTCCCGAAGAGCGGCTGCGTTCAGTTATTGAGCGTGAGCGGCAATTGCCTGCGGCGTTGGAGTCCGCGCGCCGGAACCTGCAAAACCCACCACGAATTTATACAGACATTGCACTTGAACAACTGCCGGACGAGACTGAATTCTTCCGCAATGACGTGCCTCAAGCGTTTTCTGAAGTGAAAGACGCGAAATTGTTGGCCGATTTCAAAGCAGTGAATCAGACAGTGATCGATGCATTCGGAAGCTACCAGAAATATCTGCAGGATTCAGTCTTGCCCCATGCGAATGGAGACTTCAGGCTGGGAGCCGAGAATTATCGCAAGAAGCTGTTATATGACGAGATGATGGACATCCCAACCAGTCGGCTGCTCGAAATTGGCTATGCCGATCTGCGCCGAAACCAGCAGCAGATGAAAGTGGTCGCCGCGCAAATTGATCCCAAGCATTCCGTGGAGGAGGGGCTGGCAGAACTTCAGAAGAATCATCCGCCAGCGGGCCAGCTCTTGCAGGCGTTTCGCGATACCCTAGGCGGCTTACAGCAATTTATCGAGGAAAAGAAGATCATTAGGATTCCTGCAGGTGTGCCTCCCCTCCTGGAAGAGACCCCGCCATTTATGCGGGCGACGACCGAAGCCTCGATAGACACTCCCGGCGCGTATGAAACTAAGGACACAAAAGCTTTCTTTCATGTGACTACCCCTGATCCGAAATGGACGCCGGACCGAATTGAAGAATGGATGAAGACTTTCAACAACAGCATGATTCCGGGCACGGCAATTCATGAAGCGTTCCCGGGTCATTTCGTACAATTCTTGTGGATCAATCAATTGCCTTCAAAGGTCCGGAAGCTGGTTGCTTGCGGGAGCAACGCCGAAGGCTGGGCGCACTACTCCGAGCAGATGATGCTTGATGAAGGCTACGGCAATGGCGATCCCAAACTGCGCATGGGACAACTGGAAGATGCCCTGTTGCGAAACGCGCGCTTCATCGTCGGAATCAAAATGCATACCGGCGATATGACTCTCGACCAGGCGAAACACTTTTTCATTGAGGAGGGCTACCAGCCGCCTGCCGTGGCCGACGTCGAAACCAAGCGCGGCACTGCGGACCCTACATACCTTGTCTATACACTAGGCAAGCTGCAAATCCTGAAACTGCGCGACGACTACCATAAAATGCGTGGCAAGGATTTCAGTCTGATGGAATTTCATGACCGGCTGATGCAACAGGGCGCGGTGCCGCTCAAGATTGTGCGGAGAGCGATGCTGGGAAATGATAGCCCTACCCTGTAAGCGAAATCGGCATCGAAAGCTTTTCTTCAATTCTGTCGAAGGCCAATGATGAGCATGAAAGTTTGCAAAGCGGTATTTCCGGCGGCTGGTCTGGGTACGCGCTTTCTTCCTGCCACCAAAGCTCAGCCGAAAGAGATGCTGCCGCTCGTGGACAAGCCAATTATCCAGTATGGCGTGGAGGAAGCGCTGGCGGCGGGCTGCAACCAGATCATTATGGTCACCGGCCGGGGCAAGACCGCGATCGAAGATCATTTCGATGTCAGCTTCGAGCTCGAGCGAATCCTTGAAGAAAAGGGAAAGACGGAGCTGCTCAAAGTAGTGCGTCAGATTTCTGACATGATCCATGTGGCGTACGTGCGCCAAAAGGAAGCGCTGGGCCTCGGACACGCCGTGCTCACGGCACGAGAGCTGGTTGGCAATGAGGCGTTTGCGGTGCTGCTTGCCGATGATGTCATTGACGCCGCAGTGCCTGTGCTCAAACAGATGATGCGGGTATTCGAGCAGACCCAGTGCTCTGTGATTGCGACCCAGATTGTGGAAGGAGCGGCGATTTCTGCCTATGGCGTGCTCGATGTGAAACCAGCGGATGGCCATCAGGGCGGACGGCTCTATGAAGTGCTGAACATGGTCGAGAAACCGCCGCTTGAAGAAGCGCCCTCAAATCTGGCGATCATCGGCAGATATATTTTGACTCCGGCGATCTTCGATGTTCTCGTGCGAACCGAAGCTGGCAAAGGCGGAGAAGTTCAGCTTACGGACGCGCTGCGCCTCCTGCTGAAGCAGGAGAAAATGTACGCCTACGTTTACGAGGGCAAACGCCACGACGCTGGCGACAAGCTTGGCTTTATTCAGGCAACAATCGAATTTGCGCTGAAGCGCGAGGACCTGGGCGGGCCGCTGAGAGAATATTTGCGGACGCTTAAGCTGGATTGATTCGGCTGCGGAGCTGGCGCTCCGGTGGACGGGTGAGGGCCACCGCCTCTACTTGTATGGATTTTATGCAAGCCCGGACTCCCTCGTCCGGGCTTTATGGCGTGTTCTCTTTCAGCGTGCGCGATTTCTCTTCCACACCCTTGGCCAGCTTTTCCTTGTGCGCTTGAAGTTTCTTGGCCAGCGCCGGATCGGCCGTTGCGAGGATTTGCGCTGCCAGGATTCCGGCATTTGTCGCCCCTGGCTTGCCAATCGCGACCGTCGCCACCGGAATTCCTGCCGGCATTTGCACGGTCGCCAAGAGTGAATCAAGGCCGTTCAGGGAGGTCGAAGGGATCGGCACTCCTATCACCGGTAGCGTAGTGTGTGCCGCAATTACTCCCGCAAGATGGGCCGCGCCGCCTGCCCCGGCAATGATGACGCTAATTCCACGTCCTGCGGCATTCCGCGCGTATTCTGCTGTACGGTCCGGCGAACGGTGCGCCGAGGTTACGTCAATCTCGTAAGGAATGCCGAATCCATCGAGCGCCTTCGCTGCCTCGCGCATGATTTCAAGGTCGGAGTCGCTGCCCATCACAATCGAAACCAGCGGTTTGCTCATTGATTTGCCTCGGCTATTTTTTCAATGCGCGGGCCGCGATGTCTTTGCGGTAATGCGCGCCGTCAAACTGGATTTTGCTCGCGGCTTCGTAGGCGCGAGCAACTGCGGCTGGCAGGTTTTCCGCGCGGGCCGTCACTCCCAGCACTCTGCCGCCGGCGGTATAATACGCGCCATCACGCGTGCTCGTTCCTGCGTGGAAAACCTTCACACCTTCCACTTTGTCCGCTTCTTCAATCCGGGTGATTTTCTTCCCCACTTCGATCGTTCCCGGATACCCGCCGGAGGACATCACCACGCACACCGACGCATCCTGTGACCAGCGGAAGTCCCCATCGCTGACCCGGCCTTCGATTGAGGCCTCAATGGCTTCGAGCAGATCACTCTCCAGGCGCATCAGGATGGGCTGAGTCTCCGGGTCACCAAAACGGCAATTGAACTCGAGGACCATAGGGCCGCGCGCGGTCATCATCAGCCCGCAATAAAGGATACCTTTGTACTCCATTCCCTCGGCTTTCATGCCTTCCACGACCGGACGAGCAACATGCTGCAAGAGCCAGTTGGTCATCTGCTCGTCAAGCAGGCCAGGGAAAGAATATGCGCCCATGCCTCCAGTGTTAGGGCCGGTGTCGCCGTCGCCCACACGTTTATGGTCTTGAGCGGCGA
>Ga0137385_10004002_pt1 | contig 12859 bp, 11 predicted proteins | sample SagtaG_FD_104921 | JGI IMG/M metagenome (GOLD analysis project Ga0137385, IMG submission 104921) | Vadose zone soil microbial communities from Sagehorn Ranch, Mendocino, California, USA - Sage2_R_80_16 metaG | ecosystem: Environmental > Terrestrial > Soil > Vadose zone | place: USA: California...
GCCGCGGCCGAGCAGACCGGGGCCGCGGTGATCGGCGGCTTCGAGCTGCTGCTGCACCAGGCGGCGCGGCAGGTGGAGCTGATGACAGCCCGCGCCGCGCCGGTCGCGGCCATGCGCCGGGCCGGCCTCGCGGAACTGCAGCGCCGGGCCAAGGGAGCGAAACGGCAGGAACCTGCGCAACGGGCAGAAGGCGACCGATAGCGCAGCGGTACGGCGCCGGCTGCGGAGCTGCAGGCCCCGAGCCGGGCCTGGCCCGGGCGGAATATCTGTGACGGAAATGCGTTACTCTAGGTCGACGACGAGTCCGGCGCACCGCGTGCCGGACGTGCAAGCGGAGGACCACCTCGGCCACCTCCCACCTAGCCAGCTCAGCTGCTGGCGGGTACCACCGGACAGACCCCCGGGCCTGGCCGGAAGATTGGCTGGCTCACGGGCCGGCCGGTCTGGCCGGGCGCACCGGCACCGTCGCGCGCAGCAGCCGCGGCGGGTGACGGGCGTTGCGCGGCGCAAGCCGGACCATGATCCGGATGCCGTGTCATGGTGGCCCTGCATGCATGCAATGCGGGGCCTTCTGCATATAGGGGGCACCGCACCAGGTCGCAGCCCGCCGCGGGGAGGTCCCGCGGCGGCGAGAGTGACACACAGGAGGTCACATCAGCACTGAACTCCGTATCAACGAACGCATCCGCGTACCCGAGGTGCGGCTCGTCGGGCCGAACGGCGAGCAGGTCGGCATAGTCGCGATTAACGACGCGCTCCGGCTGGCCCAGGAGGCAGACCTGGACCTGGTCGAGGTGGCGCCCACCGCACGGCCACCGGTCTGCAAGTTGATGGATTACGGCAAGTTCAAGTATGAGTCGGCGCTCAAGGCGCGGGAGTCCCGCAAGCACCAGGCGCAGACCGTCATTAAGGAGATCAAGCTCCGGCCGAAGATCGACCCGCACGACTACGGCACCAAGAAGGGCCACGTCGAGCGGTTCCTCCGGCAGGGGGACAAGGTCAAGGTAACGATCATGTTCAGGGGGCGCGAGCAGTCCAGGCCCGATCTCGGCTACCGGCTGCTGCAGCGGCTGGCGGGCGATGTCGAGGAGCTCGGATTCGTCGAGGCGCAGCCCAAGCAGGACGGCCGGAACATGATCATGGTGATCGGGCCGCACAAGAGGAAGCCCGACACCAAGGCCGAGCGCACGCAGCCCCTGACCGGGTCCCGGGGCCCGGCGCCCGCGGACCGGGCGGTGCCCGCACCGCGCGACGTCAGGTCGGCCAGGCCCGGCCGGGCGGTAGCGGCGGCCAGCCCGGCCGAGAACGGCGCGGCCGACGCCCCAACAGGGACCTGACCAGCCCGGCGGTAAGAACAGACACGGCGGTAAGAACAACACCGTGCCGCAGCACGCGAGCATGTATCGTGCCGCAGGCACGCCACGGAACGGAGACGACGGCGACATGCCGAAGATGAAGACGCACAGCGGTGCCGGCAAGCGATTCCGGCTGACCGGTACCGGCAAGGTCATGCGCCGCCGGGCCAACCGCAACCACCTGCTCGAGCACAAGCCGAGCACGCGGACCCGTCGCCTGAAGAACGAGGTGACACTGGCGCCCGCGGACACCAAGAAGATGAAGAGACTGCTGGGCAAGTGACCCGGCTCGCTTAAGGGAGTCGCAGAAAATGGCACGCGTGAAGCGGGCGGTCAACGCCCACAAGAAGCGTCGGGTCGTCCTTGAGCGGGCAAGTGGTTACCGCGGCCAGCGGTCCCGCTTGTATCGCAAGGCCAAGGAGCAGACGCTCCACTCGATGGCTTACGCCTACCGCGACCGCAAGGACCGCAAGGGCGCGTTCCGGCGGCTGTGGATTCAGCGCATCAACGCAGCGGCCCGGGCCGACGGCATGACCTACAACAGGTTCATCCAGGGGCTGAAGATCGCGGGCGTGGAGGTCGACCGCAGGATGCTCGCCGAGCTCGCGGTGGCCGATCCGCCAGCCTTCTCCGCGCTCGTCGAGGTAGCAAGGAAGGCGCTGCCCAAGGACGTCGGCGGGCAGTCCGCAGCGGACACCGCAGCCGCCTGAGGCTGGCTGACGGCGGCAGAACCCGGCGAGGCCGTGATCACCGGCAGCGAGGTCACGAGCATCCGCTCGCCCCGGGTCAAGGCCGCGCGGCAGCTGTCCCGCCGCTCGTTCCGGCAGCGCGCGGGGCTGTTCCTCGCGGAGGGCCCGCAAGCGGTGCGCGAGGCCCTCGGCGCGCCGGAAGCCGCAATCGCGCGGGAGACCACCATGCCGGGCGCGGCCCCCCGGACTGGCGCGGTGCTTACTGAGATCTTCGTCACGGCGGCCGCCCAGTCCCGGTACGGCGAGCTCGTGCGGCGGGCCGCCGGGGCGGGAGCGGCGGTCCGCACCGTCAGCGGCGAGGTCATGACCGAGCTCGCCCAGACCGTCACCCCGCAGGGCCTGCTCGCCGTGTGCCGGTTCGTCGACATCCCGCTGGAACAGCTGACGGCCAGCGCACCGCGGCTGGTGGTGCTGCTGGCGAACGTGCGGGATCCCGGCAACGCCGGGACCGTACTGCGCACCGCTGATGCCGCGGGCGCAGACGGGGTGATCTTCTCCGACGCCTCGGTCGACCCTTACAACAGCAAGTGCGTGCGCGCGTCAGCAGGCAGCCTGTTCCACCTGCCCATCGTGGCCGGCTCCCCGCTCCGGCAGGCGGCCGCGGCGCTGGGCCGCGCCGGGGTCCGGGTTCTGGCCGCCGACGGCAGCGCGGGGCGGCAGCTTGACGAGCTCGAGTCGGACGGGAGGCTGGGGCGCCCGACCGCTTGGCTGTTCGGCAACGAGGCGTGGGGACTGCCCGGGGACCTGCTGGCGCTGGCCGACGAGGCGGTCGCCGTGCCCATTTACGGTCAGGCCGAGAGCCTCAACCTGGCTGCCGCAGCCGCGGTGTGCCTGTACGCGTCCGCGCGAGCTCACCGCCTGGTGGACAGTTCTCCACCAGCGGGCTGATTTCCTGCAACCGTGAGCATTCTCATGGCATCTCGGGGTGCCGCATCGCATTCCGGACGCGCTAGAGTCTGATCACGTTGCGTCATGAGTAGCCCGGTCGGGGTTACTGGCCGGTCCCCGGCCGCAGACATAAGACATAAAAGTGCCGACCGGGGGTGATCCCGGACCCCGGCCGTCTGGCGGGCCGGCCGGGACAGGCGTAAACAGGAAACGGGCCGGGTGGAGGCGGCGTTCGAGTGGACAGGATCGTGACCGGCCGTGCGGCCGCAGCCGAGGGCGGGACGCCCCCGGCAGCGGGCGAGGTCGGGCCTGCGGAGGACGCTGCCGACGCGCTGGTCCACGCCGACGACCTGCCTGACGGTCTGGTGATCGCGGACCACTTGGCCAGGGTGATGGTCTTCAACCGGGCTGCCGCGCGGCTGACCGGCATCGACGCGGGCTCCGCGGTCGGCGGCGACGTGCGGGAGGTGCTCGCCCTGCGCGACGTCGAAGGCAACTGCTGGTGGTCGCAGACGCGCCCGTACGGGGGCCTGTCCACGAGGACCAGGCACCCGGAGCGGTCGCTGTACCTGCCCGACGGAACCGAGCTGCTGGTCAGCGTCGGGTACGTGCGCGACTGCCGCCAGGACGCCCAGCCCCGTCGCGACGGGCCCGGGAGCGAGGAGCACGGGAGCGCGGAGCACGGCGAGTGGCATCACCCCCGCGCGGTCCGCCGGCTGGCGATCACGCTGCGGGACGCGCAGCAGCGCTCCCGCGCCGAGCGCGGCCGTGCTGACCTGGTCTCCACCGTGGCGCACGAGCTGCGCTCCCCGCTGACCAGCGTCAAGGGCTTCACCGCCACGCTGCTCAACAAGTGGCCGCGGTTCACCGACGACCAGAAGCGGGTCATGCTGGAAACGGTCAACGCCGACGCGGACCGGGTCACGCGGCTGATCACCGAGCTGCTCGACGTGTCCAGGATCGAGTCCGGCCGGATCGAGGTGCACCGCGAGCTCGTGGACATCCCGGAGCTGGCCAGGAAGGTCATCGCGGGCCGGGTGGCGGTCGGGGAGCCGGAGGACAGGTTCCGGCTGGAGGCCGGCGTCGGCCTGCCGGAGACCTGGCTGGACGCCGACAAGGTCTTCCAGATTCTGGCGAACCTTATCGAGAACGCGGTCAGGCACGGGGCTGGTACGGTAACCGTCATGGTGGAGTCGGCCCCGGACACGGGCGCTCCTGGCGTGGCGGTCTCCGTGCGCGACCAGGGGCAGGGCATCGCGCCCGAGCTCGCTCCGCGGGTGTTCCGGCAGTTCTGGCGGGTCAAGCGCCGCGGCGGCGCGGGCCTCGGCCTGTTCATCGTCAAGGGCCTGGTCGAGGCGCACGGCGGCACGATCGAGGTGCACGAGGCACCAGGCGGCGGGGCTGAGTTCCGATTTACCATGCCCGCCGGCACGCCCGATTTCGCCTGACCGGCGGGCCCAGTCGCGGACCACCCGGCAGGGCGGTCCGCCCGGATTCACCCAGGTGCCGACCGCGCCTCGCGCGCGGGACCCGCAACCCTGACTAGCGTTCTATATCTATCGGTGACCGCAGGAGAGCAGCAGGCTATGTCCGCACCGAATAAGAGCTACGACCCCGTGGCGGTGACCGCGCTGTCGCCCGATGAGGTGCAGCGCAAGCTCGACGGCGCGCTGGCCGCCATCGCCGCCGCCGGCAACCTCGATGAGCTGAAGGCGGCCCGGCTGGCGCACGCGGGTGACAGGGCGCCGATCACGCTCGCGAACGCCGAGATCGGGGCGCTGCCGCCGGCCGCCAGGGCCGAGGCAGGCCGGCGCGTGGGCGCCGCCCGCGCCGCGATCAGGAGCGCCCTCGCCGCCCGCCAGGACGAGCTAGAGGCCGAACGCGACGTCCGCGTGCTGGTCGAGGAGGCCGCCGACGTCACGCTGCCGTGGGACCGGGTGCCGCCTGGCGCGCGCCATCCGGTGACCACGGTCGCCGAGCGGCTGGCTGACGTGTTCGTGGCCATGGGCTATGAGATCGCCGAGGGACCCGAGGTCGAGGCCGAGTGGTACAACTTCGACGCCCTGAACTTCCCGCCCGACCACCCGGCCCGGGAGACGCAGGACACGTTCTTTGTGGCCGGGCGGGCCCGTGCTGCAAACACCGGTGCCGCCAGCACCGGCGCGGACGGCTCGGGCGTGGTGCTGCGCACGCACACCTCGCCGGTGCAGATCCGGTCGATGCTGACCAGGCCGCTGCCGCTGTACGTGGTCAGCCCCGGCAAGTGCTTCCGCAGTGACACGCTCGACGCCACGCACAGCCCGGTGTTCCACCAGATCGAGTGCCTGGCCGTGGACGAGGGGCTGACCATGGCCGACCTGCGCGGGGCGATCACCGCGTTCGTCGACGCGATGTTCGGGGAGGGGCTGCGGACCCGGCTCCGCCCGGACTTCTTCCCGTTCACCGAGCCGTCGGTGGACGTGTCGATGGAGTGCCACGTATGCCGCGGGGCGTCCACCAAGCCGGGCGCGGAGCCGTGCCGGGTCTGCCGGTCCCAGGGCTGGATCGAGATCGCGGGCGCCGGGATGGTCAACCCGCGGGTGCTGGTGGCCTGCGGGATCGACCCGGACCGGTACAGCGGGTTCGCGTTCGGGCTGGGGATCGAGCGCACGCTCATGATCCGGCACGGGGTGACCGACATCCGGGACACCGTCGAGGGCGACGTGCGGTTCAGCCGGGCATTCGGAATGGAGGCGTGATGCGGGTTCCGCTGTCGTGGCTGCTTGAGTACGCGGCCGTCGGGCCGGGCGCCGAGCCGGACGAGGTGGCGCGGCGGCTCACCGCGGCCGGGCTCGAGGTCGAGTCCACCGAAGAGGTGGGGCAGGAGATCCGCGGCGTCACCGTGGCCGAGGTGGCCGAGATCGAGGAGCTGACCGGGTTCAGGAAGCCGGTCAGGTACTGCCGGGTGACCACCGGCTCCGGTGAACCCCGTGGTTCAGAACACAGTGCTTCAAATGAACACAGTGTGATCTGCGGCGCGGTGAACTTCAGCGTCGGGGACCGGGTGCCGCTGACCCGCCCGGGCTCGGTGCTGCCGGGCGGCGTCGAGATCGGCGCCCGCAAGGCCTACGGCCGGGTGTCCGAGGGGATGATCTGCTCCGCGGCCGAGCTGGCCATCGGGGACGATCACTCCGGGATCCTGGTGCTGCCGCCCGACGCGCCGCTCGGCGCCGAGTTCGCCGACTACGCCGGGCTGCGCGATCACGTGCTCGACATCAACGTGACGCCGGACAAGGGTTTCGCGCTGTCGATCCGCGGGGTGGCGCGCGAGCTCGCGATCGCGTTCGGCGCGGAGTTCACCGACCCGGCGGACGTGGGGCTGCCCGCGGACGTCGGTCAGGTCAGCGCGGAGGTGTACCCGGCCAGCATCGAGGACCCGGCCGCCTGCGACCGGTTCGTGCTGCGCGAGGCGCACGGCGTGGAGGTGACACGGCCGACACCGCTGCCGATCCGGGTCCGGCTGGCCCGGGCCGGGATGCGCAGCGTGTCGCTGGCCGTGGACATCACCAACTACCTGATGCTGGAGCTTGGCCAGCCGCTGCACGCGTTCGACAAGGCGCGGCTGTCCGGGCCGATCGTGGTCCGGCGGGCCCGGCCTGGGGAGCGCCTGGAAACCCTCGATCACGTGGTCCGCGAGCTCGACCCCGAGGACATTCTGATCACCGACGCCTCGGGGCCGATATCGATGGCCGGCACTATGGGCGGCCTGGCCACCGAGGTCACCGAGGACTCCCGCGACCTGGTCATCGAAGCGGCGCACTTCTCCGCGCAGGGGACCGCGCGGATGAGCCGGCGGCACCGGCTGTTCTCCGAGGCCTCGGCCCGGTTCGAGCGGGGCGTGGACCGTGAGCTGCCGCTGCGCGCGTCGGCGAAGGCGGCCTCGATGCTCACCGCGCTCGGCGGCGGCACCCTTGTGGCCGGCTGCACGCACGCATCGGCCGACGTGCCGCCGGTCACGGTCGCGATGGCCGCGGACTACCCGGACCAGGTGGCCGGGATGGCCTACGGCCGGGACACCGTCATCGGCCGGCTGCGCCAGGTCGGCTGCGCGGTGAGCCCCGACGGGCAAGCGCTCGTGGCCCAGCCGCCGTCCTGGCGGCCCGACCTCACCGACCCGAGCGACCTGGCCGAGGAGGTCATCCGGCTGGAGGGATACGAGAACATACCGGTGCGGATGCCGCGCGCCACGGCCGGGCGCGGCCTGACGGCCCGGCAGCGGTTGCGCCGGACGATCGGGCGCACCCTGGCCGGGGCCGGGTACGTGGAAGTGCTCAGCAGCCCGTTCAGCTCGGCCGCGGACGCCGACCGGATGCAGCTGAGCCCCGATGACCCGCGCCGCAACGCGCCCAGGCTGGTCAACCCGATCCGGGACGAGGAGCCGCTGATGCGGACCACCCTGGTGCCCGGGCTGCTGCGGGTACTCAGCCGGAACCTCGGCCGCGGTTTCGCCGACGTCGCGGTGTTCGAGCTGGGCCTGGTGTTCCTGAACCGGCCGGAAGGGCAGGGCAGGGCGCCGATCCTGCGGGTGGACCGCGGGCCCACGCTGGAGGAGGTGGCGACCCTGGAGGCGGCCCTGCCGGACCAGCCGCTGCACCTCGCGGTGGTGCTGGCCGGCGACCGGGAGCTGTCCGGCTGGTGGGGGGCGGGCCGCGCGGCCTGCTTCGAGGACGCGATCGAGGCGGCCCGCCAGGTGATCCGGGTGAGCCGGGTCCCGTTCTCGGTGCGCGCGCAGCAGCACGAGCCCTGGCATCCGGGCCGGTGCGCGGCCCTGTACCTGGACGCGGGAGCGGGCAGTGAAGGGGGGCGGGGAAGGGGGAATGGGGAGCTGGCCGGGTACGCGGGCGAGCTGCACCCCCGGGTGATTCAGGCTTTCGGGCTGCCACCCCGCACCTGTGCCGCGGAGCTCGACCTGTCCGTGATCGAAGCGGCCGCCGCCGGGCGCGGTCCGGTCCAGGCTCCGCCGGTGTCCGGCTATCCGGTGGCCACGCAGGACGTAGCGCTGATCGTGCCCGGCACGGTGCCGGCCGCGGACGTCGAGGCCGCGCTGGCCATGGGCGTGGCCGCCGCAGGTGACGGCCCGCTGCTGGAGGATGTGCGCCTGTTCGACGTCTACACGGGGGAGCAGGCGGGCGAGGGGAGCAAGTCGCTGGCGTACACGCTGCGGTTCCGGGCGCCGGACCGCACGCTGACGGCCGAGGAGGTCACCGCGGCCCGCGACGCGGCCGTGGCCGAGGCGGCCCGGCTGACCGGCGCGGTGCTCCGCAGCGGCTCATGACGGCCGGGCCGGGCGGGCCCGGCTAGGCAGGTGCGGGCAGGATCGCGAGGATCTCGTTGCTGCCCTTGACGCACTTGGACGCCTGCCCGGTCCGCAGCACCACCGGCGTCGCGAACCCTTGGCAGGTCCAGCCGTTGACCTGAACCGGCCCCCCGCCGCCCGCACCCGGGGCCTTGCCGGCCAGGATCGCCGCGGCGTAATCCCGCTCCACTTTCAGCGCGGTGGTGCAGGGCACCTGGCCGCGCTTGACCTGGATATTGACCGGCACGTTGGCTGCGGTGCGCGTGGTGCCGCACGACGTCACGGTGGCCTTGGCACTCTTGGGTTTCGCGGCCGCGGAGCGGGGCGAGCTGCAGCCGGTGGTGAGCGCCAGCGCCATCACGACCAGCGCGATGCTGCCTACGGGTACGGTCAACCGGCCGCTGGGCATGGCCCAGAGCCGGCGAACGTGCATGGCCGTCTCCTCTCCGCGGGCCTAATCATGCCCGCAGTCTTGCTCTGCGCCCAAGCCGACTCCCCGACTCCGCCGGGCGTGCTCATCAGTTTGCATAGACACTCACAAGAATGCATAATAATTCGGCAGTGAGTGTTCCTGGGATGACGGCGAGTGATCCCGACGCGGCGGAGGGTTGGTGGGCCGATGGGCGCGCGGGTGGCTGTCGCGGGCGCCAGCGGATATGCGGGTGGTGAGCTGCTCCGGCTGCTCGCCGGGCATCCCGACCTGGAGCTGGGCGCGGTGACCGCGGAGAGCAACGCCGGCCGGCATATCGGCGACGTGCATCCCCATCTCGCTGGAGTGCCGCCGCTGGCCGACCGCAGCTTCGACACCGCGGACTCGGTGGCCGGCTCCGGCTGCGACCTGGCGTTCGTGGCCCTGCCGGCCGGGCAGTCAGCGCCGCTGGCGGCCCAGCTCGGCCACCACGTCAGGATCGTCGACCTGGGGCCTGACTTCCGGCTCGCCGACGCCAGCGCCTGGGCCAGGCACTACCAGGCACCGCACGCGGGCCGCTGGGCCACGGGCCTGCCGGAGCTGCCGGGGGCGAGAGAGCTGATCCAGGCCGCGGCACGGGTCGCCGTCCCCGGCTGCTACGCCACCGCGGCGATCATCGCACTCGCGCCGCTGGCGGCCGCGGGCCTCATCGAGCCGCATGACATCGTGATCGTGGCCGCGTCCGGCACCTCGGGCGCCGGGCGGGTGCTCCGGCAGGATCTGCTCGGCAGCGAGGTGATGGGCGCGGTCTCCGCCTACCAGGCAGGCGGGGCGCACCGGCATACGCCCGAAATCGAGCAGGCCCTCGGCGAGGCAGGCGGGGCAGGCGGCTATACCGTCTCGTTCACCCCGATACTCGCGCCCATGCCGCGCGGGATACTCGCGACCTGCACGGCGCGGCTGAAGTCAGCGGAGAGCGCGGCGGCCGGGGACGCAGCGCCCGGCGACGGAGAACCCGGGGCGGCCACCGCGCTGCTGCGCGGGGCCCTCGCCGGGGCCTACGCGGGCGAGCCGTTCATCAGCCTGCTCCCGGACGGGCGCTGGCCGACCACGGCGGCCGTGGCCGGGTCGAACGGCGTGCACCTGCAGGCCGCCGCCGACACCCGGACCGGCCGGGCCACCGTGGTGGCGGCCATCGACAACCTCGGCAAGGGCGCCGCGGGCCAGGCCATCCAGAACGCCAACCTCATGCTCGGCCTGCCGGAGACGGCCGGCCTCACCGCCTGTGGAGTTGCCCCATGAGCGTCACCGCCCCCGCCGGGTTCCGCGCGGCAGGCGTCACCGCCGGGATCAAGGAGTCCGGGCAGCCGGACCTGGCCGTGGTCATCAACGACGGCCCGTCGGACGCGGCGGCGGGGGTGTTCACCACCAACCGGGTCAAGGCCGCGCCGGTGCTCTGGACCCAGCAGGTCGTCCAGGGCGGCCGGGTCCGGGCGGTCGTGCTCAACTCGGGCGGCGCCAACGCCTGCACCGGCCCCGGCGGATTCGGCGACACCCATCACACGGCGGAGCGGCTGGGCAAGGAGATCTCGGTATCCGCCGGGGAGATCGCGGTCTGCTCGACCGGCCTGATCGGCGAGCGGCTGCCCATGGACAAGCTGCTGCGCGGCGTGGACGCCGCGGTCGCGGCCGCGTCAGCCGACGGCGGGGCGGCGGCCGCCGATGCGATCAGGACCACCGACACGGTCCCGAAGATGTGCCACATGCCGGGACCCGGCTACGTGATCGGCGGCATGGCCAAGGGAGCCGCCATGCTCGCCCCGGCCCTGGCCACGATGCTCGCGGTGGTCACCACAGACGCGGACCTGGCCGCCGCGGAGCTTGACGCCGCGCTGCGCGAGGCCGTCGCGGTGACCTTCGACCGGCTGGACACCGACGGCTGCATGTCCACCAACGACACGGTGCTGCTGCTCGCCAGCGGGGTGTCCGGCGTCCGCCCCGATCCCGGGGAGTTCGCCGAGCTGCTGACCGAAGGCTGCGCGGACCTGGCCCGCCAGATGCAGCTGGATGCCGAGGGGGCGGGCAAGGCGATCGTCATCGAGGTAACCGGCGCGGCGAGTGAGGCCGACGCGGTCACCGTGGGACGGGCCATCGCCCGGTGCAACCTGCTCAAGTGCGCCATCGGGGGCGAGGACCCCAACTGGGGCCGGGTTCTGGCCGCCGTGGGCACCACCGACGCCGTCTTCGAGCCGGACCGCCTCGGCGTGGCCATCAACGGCGTCTGGGTCTGCCGGAGCGGGTACGCGGCCGAGGACAGGGCCGGCGTCGACCTGTCGCCCAGGGACGTGATCATCACCGTCGACCTGGCCGCCGGCGCGCGGTCGGCCGTGATCCGCACCACCGACCTGACCGCCGCGTATGTGCACGAGAACTCGGCGTACTCCACGTGACGGCGCTGATGGCGATGACAGACAGCGAGACTGTGCTGGCCCCGGGGGGCGACCCCCCGGACCCCCCGCCCCCCACCCGCCTCCCCATTCCCCCTTCACTGTCCCCCTCCACGGCCGGCAAGCCGGCCGTCACGGACGGGACGGCTCCGCCGAGCGCGCTGGCCAAGGCGGCAACCCTGATCGAGGCGCTGCCCTGGCTGGAGGAGTTTCACGGCGAGACCGTCGTGATCAAGTTCGGCGGGCATGCCATGGCCGATGAGGCGCTGTGCTTCGCGTTCGCGCAGGACGTGGTGTTCCTGCGGTACGCGGGGCTGCGCCCGGTGGTGGTGCACGGCGGAGGCCCGCAGATCAGCGAGCACCTGGGCAGGCTCGGCATCCCCAGCACGTTCGCCGCGGGGCTGCGGGTCACCACGCCGGAGACCATGGGCGTGGTCAGGATGGTGCTCACCGGGCAGGTGAACCGGGACGTGGTCGGCCTGATCAACCGGCACGGCCCGTTCGCCATCGGGATGTCCGGGGAAGACGCCAACCTGCTCACCGCCAGCCGCGCCCAGGCCACCGTGGACGGCGCGCCGGTGGATCTCGGCCAGGTCGGCGAGATCCACACCGTCGATCCCGGGGCGGTCCTGGCGCTGATCGCCGATGGCCGCATCCCGGTCATCTCGAGCGTGGCCCGGGGGTCGGCCGGCGAGATCTACAACGTGAACGCCGACACCGCGGCCGCGGCGATCGCCGTGGCCCTGGGCGCGGCAAAGCTGGTCCTGCTCACGGACGTGGCCGGCCTGTACGCGCACTGGCCCGCCGCGGCCGCGGCCACGGACCCGGCCGAAGACCGGCCGGGCGAGGTGATCAGCCAGCTGGACGCCGCCCAGCTGGTCGCGATGCTGCCCGGGCTGAGCGGCGGGATGATCCCGAAGATGCAAGCCTGCCTGACCGCGGTGCGCGGCGGCGTGCCGCGGGCGCACGTGCTCGACGGGCGGCTGCCGCACGCCATCCTGCTGGAGATATTCACCGACTCGGGGATCGGCACCATGGTCGTGCCGGACGGAGCCGGGTCATGACCGGACTTTCTGATCACGCAGGACCTGATCACGGCTGGAGGGCCGCATGACCGCGACGGAGCAGTTGCAGGACCGGTATGCCGCGGCGATCATGCTGACCTACGGCATGCCGCCGGTCGCGCTGGCGCGCGGCAGCGGCTGCGTGGTCTGGGACGTGGACGGCAACTCCTACCTGGACCTGGTGGGCGGCATCGCGGTCAGCGTGCTCGGGCACGCGCATCCCGGGATCGTGGCGGCCGTGGCCGAGCAGGCCGGGCGCCTGGTGCACACCTCGAACCTCTACCTGCACGAGCCGCAGGTCCGGCTCGCGGAGCGGATCATCGGGCTGCTCGGCCTCGACGGGCGGGTGTTCCTGGCCAACTCCGGGGCCGAGGCGAACGAGGCCGCGATCAAGCTGGTCCGGCGCCGCCAGGGCACCGCGCGGCCGGTGTTCGTCGCCGCCGAGCACTCCTTCCACGGACGGACCATGGGGGCGCTCAGCCTGACCGGGAAGAGTTCCATCAGGGATCCGTTCGGGCCCTTCGGGCTTGACGTTCGGTTCGTGCCCTACGGCGACGCGGATGCTCTGAGGGCAGCGGTGGGCCCGGACTGCGCTGCCGTCTTCCTTGAGCC
>Ga0137385_10004003_pt1 | contig 12858 bp, 16 predicted proteins | sample SagtaG_FD_104921 | JGI IMG/M metagenome (GOLD analysis project Ga0137385, IMG submission 104921) | Vadose zone soil microbial communities from Sagehorn Ranch, Mendocino, California, USA - Sage2_R_80_16 metaG | ecosystem: Environmental > Terrestrial > Soil > Vadose zone | place: USA: California...
ACCCCAACGCCGATCCGCACGAATACGAAACCAACACCGCGACTGCTCGAAGTTTCGCTGGCGCTAAGTATGTGGTGCTAAACGGCGCCGGCTACGACAGCTGGGGCGACAAATTGCTCGGCGCCAACCCGGTCGCGGGCCGCAAGGTGCTCAACGTCGCTACCTTGCTCGGTAAAAAGAACGGCGACAATCCACACTTTTGGTACAACCCGGCCTATGTGAACGCCACGGTCGTGCAAGTGGACCAAGATTTGATTACGCTTGACCCGGCCAACGCCGTCTATTACAAGCAGCAGTTGCAGCATGTGCAGGCGGCACTGAGCGGCTATCAAAACCGTATCGCCAGCATCAAGCAACGGTTTGCGGGCACCAAAGTGGCGGCTACCGAAGATATTTTCGTCTATCTGGCCAATGCAGCCGGACTCGACCTGGTTTCGCCGCCAGCCTTTATTCAAGCGGTCGCTGAGGGCAACGACCCGCCGACTGACAGCGTGGCGATTTTCCAGCAGCAGCTTGCGAGCGGCCAGCCAAAGGCCTTGGTCTACAACCAGCAAACCGTTACGCCACTGACTGACAGCATCAAAAAATTGGCTGCCGAGCAAGGCATCCCGGTCGTGGGCGTGAGCGAAACAATCCAGCCGCCAGACGCAAATTTTCAGGATTGGATGAATGCGCAGCTCATTGTGCTAGAAAAGACGCTGAACGCCGGAAAGTTGGGACAATAATGACGGCTGTCAGTGCACAGGATGTGATTGTGGCCCGCGATGTGGCGGCTGGCTACCGCGGCAAAACTGTGTGGCGGCACGCCAATTTTGCAGTCAAAAAGGGGGAGTTTGTGGGTGTGCTCGGCCCGAACGGTGCCGGCAAGACGACGCTATTCCGGCTATTGCTCGGCCTGGTGCGGCCGCTTGCCGGCGAGCTGCGCGTGCTTGGCGAGGTGCCGCGCCGCGGCCACCCGCGCGTTGGGTACGTACCGCAGCGCCGGCCGGTTGACAACGAAACCTCGATCGAAGCGTTAGAGTTTGTGCGCTTGGGCTTGCATGGCCACCGTTGGGGCATCGGCATGCATGCCGAAAACGAGCGTCAGCAAGCCCGCCGAGCGCTCCACGCGGTTGACGCTGCGATGCTGGCGTCTCGCCCGCTCGGTGCGTTGTCGGGCGGCGAACTGCAGCGCGTCTTTTTGGCTAAGGCGCTCATTGGCGAGCCAGATGTGCTGCTGCTTGATGAGCCGCTCTCGAATCTCGATATCCGCCGCGAGAATAATCTGGTGCGTCTGGTCCACAAGGTGGTGCGCGAGCAAGGTGTCACCGCCCTGCTGATTGCGCACGACCTCAACCCGTTGCTGCCGGTGCTCGACCGTATTATGTACATTGTGAACAGCCGCGTGGCCACTGGCCCGCCAGGCGAAGTCATCACGTCCGAGGCGCTCAGCAGATTGTACGGTGCGCCGATCGAAGTTTTGCAGGATTCGCGCGGCCGTTTAGAGGTGCGCGGCAGCGAGGAGGCGGCGCATCCGCATGCTTAGCTCATTTTTTGCAAGCGCTACCGGCTCGAACTTTAACCCGAATTTGGTCTCGGATTTTCGTGATATGTGGCAGTACGCGTTTATGCAACACGCCTTTGAAGCGGGCACGGTGGTGGCGATTATCGCTGGGATTGTCGGCTATTTTGTCGTGCTACGCCGGGCGTCGTTCGCTGCTCACGCCTTGTCGCACGTCGGGTTTGCTGGCGCGGCCGGAGCGGTGCTGGTTGGATTAAATCCGTTGGTGGGCTTGCTGGCGTTTACGATGGGCGGCGGCCTGGCTATGGCCGGCCTTGGCAAACGCGCTAGTGCCCGCGATGTTGAGATCGGCACAGTGCTGGCCTTCATGCTTGGCCTTGGCGTACTGTTCATTAGCATGTACAAGGGCTATGCCACCGAGGCGTATTCCCTGCTGTTCGGTGAAATTTTGGGCATTAGCGCCACGGACGTGTGGGTGACGCTTGTGGCTGGGTTTGTCATATTGTTGGCTGTGGCGGTTGTGTACCGGCCGTTGTTGTTTGCCTCACTTGACGAAGATGTGGCCGAAGCCAAAGGCGTGCCGGTGCGTGCCTTGGGCGTGGTATTTTTGCTGTTGGTGGCCGTAGCCACGTCTATTGCCGTGCAGGTTGTCGGCGTGCTGCTGATTTTTGCCCTGATGGTTGCGCCGTCGGCGACGGCCGAGCGCCTGGCGCATCGGCCGTCGCAAGGGATCGCTATTGCGATTGGCATCGCCCTGTTTGCCACGTGGCTCGGCTTGTTCATGTCATATTACTTGCCATATCCGGTCAGCTTTTTTATTACGAGCGGCGCTTTTGCAGTGTATCTGGCGGTACGCGCCTGGCACGCGCTGCGCCGCCGCCCAAAGTTTACCGGCCAGGCTTAGCATACGCTACCGGCTTTGAAGTAAAAATTACAAATGCTCGACATTTTTTGCCAGCTTGGGGTAGTATGTAGTCCTTCTAGGAGTTGCCGGTTCGTAAAATTTGGGTTGCAGTTGCAACCACGAGCGCTATACTAAAGCTTAGCAATGTGTGTGCTGGCTTAGCCTTCCTACACACAGGCTTATATATTTTTTCGGGAGCATACTCACTGGCCGTCCGCGGTTAAGCGTCCCTGCACTTCCCTTCATTCAAGCACTGGCCGGGTCTCATCAAAAGCTACGAGCGTCGAACGGTTGCTCTTGCTTTAGTCCTTGCCTACATCCTCATAGCCGTTCACTGGTACAAAATCGCGCCAGTTTCTCTTTATAAAAATTTTTCTAGGAGCTTGAACCTATGAACGTCACCACTCGCACTCCGATTAACAAAGAAGTCACCATTACCGGCCTGTATTTCCGCGGCGGCCACCGAATTAAAAGTTTTCCAAAGCGCCTGGAGTTCGACGGCCAAGAAAACCCCTTTGTCGAATCCGGCTTGCGCTACCTCATTCAAAAAGGCCAAAAACTTGTCGAGCTGTTCGACATGACCGACGGCGTCAGTAGCTATCGCCTGAAATTTGAAACCGACCAAAACACTTGGACGCTGGTTGGCATGAGCGATCTGCCGCGGGCGACGGTGTAGCGGATTGGCGACCTGGACGGCTGGCAAACAATACTGCATTGGTTCACCCAAGACATGCCACTCAAAAGTTATTGAGCTGAAATTCGACGGCACTGTGCGTAATTTACTTCTGCCGGGCGGCTCGTTGCAGCGCTTGCACGTCGATTTTACTCATCTGCAACATGGCCTCCATCACCCGCTGCGATTTTGCCGGATCCGGATCGGCCAGCAGTTCGCCTAAAATTTTGGGGATGATTTGCCACGACACGCCGAACTTGTCGGTAAGCCAACCGCATTGCCCAGGCTTGCCGCCAGCAGAAAGTTTCTCCCAAAAAGTGTCGACTTCTTGTTGCGTCTCGCAGTGCACAAAAAACGAAATTGCCGGCGTGAAAGCAAACTCCGGGCCGCCGTTCAGGGCTATAAACTCTTGGCCGTTGAGCCGGAAGGTGGCGGTCATGACCGAACCTTCGGGCCCGGGCCCGGCTTCGCTATAGCGGGTGACGCTCACGATTTCCGAGTCTTTAAAAATCCTGGTATAGAACGTCATTGCCTCTTCGGCCTGGTCGTCAAACCATAAAAATGGGGTGATTTTTTGCATCGCGTGCTCCTTACATTATGTATTATACGGCTTCAGAGTTGCTCATATTCACGATTCTGCGCCAGCAAGACGGGCGAAGAGTATGCACCGGCTGTAAGTTTCGAAGGCAGCCCGCTGCCGCACATGGAACGCCCACTGCTCAAACAGCAGCGAGCCGTACGGCGGCACACTGGCCAGCAGTGCCACAAAAGCGCGACCGCGCGACCAGCCCAAGCTCGGATATAACCCGATGGCCGCCAGCGCGTAGCCGAAAAATAACATGCCATGGACGCGCCCGGCGATGAGCAGCGAGTCGTGGCCGCCCGGCAGCGCGAAATGCTGCCACACAATGCCGCAGATGAGCAGCGTCCAGCCACAGGCTTCGACGATGGCCGCCGCGCGGAACAACATCCAGGCCTCGTCTTGGCTGAACACGCGGTTGCGCTCAAATTTTCGCAGGATGGCGCATTGCTTCATATGCTAATCATACCGCAGATGGCTGCAGCATGGCGAAAACGTCGGTAACTTGCAGGGTTTTGCGCCCCGCTTGTGTTAGACCTTAGCTTTCTTTGGCTTTTTGATTGCTTTTTTCGGTGATTTGCCTTTGGCCATATTTTCCTTTCAATGTTTTAGTACGGTTTTATTTTGGTGATTGAACGCAGCTGAATCGGTTGATTGTCAAAAATAAAGGCATGGTCATTCCAGTATGACTTACTTAGAGCGGTTTCGTCCAGCGCGCCCGGCCGCGGCGGATAGAAGCGGCCTATCCAAATATCTTCTATTTCGTAGGCACTGTCACTGGTTCGCCGCAAAATAAGTGTTACGTACTGCGTGGACTGCGAGCTGGCCTTTTTTACGAAGCGCGTATATGTCTCGTCTCGCATGAGCTGCGCGTAAAATATCGCATCCTCGTCGGTAGTTTGAACGGTGGGGCTGTGACCTATCGCGTATCCCATGTCATGTTCGATTGTAGCGGCGGCGTTGCGTAGTGCTTTCTGCTGCAGTATTTCTTTGGCGTAACCCAACAGATGGGGCTGTTGAGCGATATGTTTCGCTGCCGGCGAACTAATAAGGTCGACGACTACGGACAAGCCGTTGCGCGTCTGCCCTACGGAATGTCTCATGCGGCTGCCTGAGCGATTATCGCTGTGCTCTCAAAAACGAATCCCGGCTGCGTTTTCGTTATGGCTTCTAAAAACCGCCGCGCCACATCTACGATGGGGCCGGAAGTCGGCGCGTGAAACCACTTAAGGTCCGGAGTGCTGTTGACTTCTAAAATATAAGCACGCCCGGAAGCATCAATAAGGTAATCGACTGCTGCAAATCTGAGGCCAAATATGCGTCCGATCTCAAGCGAACTTTCGATCAACTCCCCGTCCCATGCAAATCGCGGGTAAGAGATGCATTGTAGGGGCCGGTCTTCTTCGACGGAAACACCATATTCGCTGTGATAAGCTCCTATAACCTCGCCTTCTAGGATGAGGTAGCGCAGCTCCCTACCCGCGATGTATTGCTCGAGAATATAGTCGGTAATACGAAGCGCTTTCAGTTGTGTCTGGCTCGTTATGATGTGGATGTCGCGCGCACCAGAGCCGCGTACGGGTTTCGCTACAATCTTTTTGTACGTGTGGAGAAACGATTCGGCCTCGCCATGGGTAGCAGGCCGCGTGAACGGGATATTGGGCATGCCGTGGCGCTCCAGAATGAGCCGTGTCAGGTATTTATCTTTAGCGAGACTCGCTGCGGTGTGTGAATTCAACGGACTGCGCGCAAAGTTAATGTATTTTTCTTGGCCGCCGACAGTAATGACAAACAAGCCGTCCGGGGTTAGCCAGCTCGGTTGTAGACCAATTTCATCTGCGCATCGAAACAAAAGCTCGGCAGTGCCAAGCTTTTGTTTCGAGTCCGAAGAAACGTATTTAGCGACGCTGAAATCCACCGCGAAAGCTGTTTCGATCCTGCGGGCGGTCTTCTTTGGGCCGGGCCACGTTAACCACGATAGTGCGGCCTTCGAATTCTTTGCCATCGAGTGCGTTGATTGCTTTCTGCGCAGCTTCCTGGTCTTCCATCTCTACAAAGCCGAAGCCTTTGGAGCGACTAGTGTCGCGGTCGGTTGCGACTCGGGCGCTGACGATCTTGCCGAACTCGGCGAACAACGCCTCCAGAGTTTCATCGGTGGTATTAAATGATAGTTTGCCTACAAATAATTTTGTTGCCATTGGTGCTGAGCCTTTCTATGAGCTGATATTGTGCGAGATAACTTCACTGTAGCCGAGAATAAAATGAGCTTTTGGCGGCCGCACTATACACTAGGATAAAGTCTAGGATAACTTGCTACCTTTTATTATATCATATGATTGCATTATCGGTATCGTAACCTACTGACGAAGATATGCTATTTGGTTCGGCAAGCTGGGCTTGAACGTGTCCGGGGCATACTTTACAATGTAAATATAACAATAAGCTATGGCTAAAAAACAAACAAAAAAACTTCCACTCTATCGTAAAAAGTATTTTTGGTGGATTACAGGCGGTCTCCTCGGGCTTGTGCTTATCGTGCTCCTTGCCTTCCGGATAAGTCCGTGGCCCGGGGCGATGGTTATTCGCCTGGTTTTTGATCGTGGCGGCCATAAAACGCTGGTAGGGTTACAAGAGAATATTCCGGCGCAACCGGTGACAGTTCTGACAAACCAGCAGTACGGAAATAATAGCAAGGAGCTTTTGGACGCCTACATTCCGCAAGCGGCGATCAAGTTACATGAAACCTTACCCGTGGTGGTTTGGACACATGGCGGAGCCTGGCTGTCCGGCGACAAGAAGGATTCGGCGCCGTACTATAGCTTGCTGGCCAACCAAGGCTTTGTAGTGGTGGCGCTCAATTATTCGTTGGCTCCGGAAAAAACGTACCCCACGCAACTTCACCAACTCAATGATGCCTATGCGTATATTCAAGTCAATGCGGCGCGTCTCCATATAAATCCTGACAAGACTGTACTGGCAGGCGACTCAGCCGGCGCGCAACTTTCCAGCCAAATGGCGGCTATTATCACGAGTCCTGGCTACGCCAACGAGGTGGGAGTGCGGCCAACGCTCATGCCGTCGCAGCTAGCGGGCGCGGTGCTCTTTTGTGGTATTTACAAGGTGGAGGGCCTGACCGAGCCAGATCCCACTTTGCCCAAGATTGTAAGTTGGGGCAGCGACGTTTCGGTGTGGGCTTACATTGGCACGCGCGATAAAACCAGCCCGCTTGTCCGCCAAGCGTCCGCCTATTACCACGTGACCAAAGATTTTCCGGCAACATTCATCAGCGGCGGCAATGGCGACCCGCTTACGAGCGTCCAGTCAATTCCCTTTGCTGGCGAACTCAAGTCGCTCAACGTCCCGGTGACTACGCTGTTCTATCCGCAAAATCATATCCCGAGCTTGCCGCATGAGTACCAGTTCACGTTTAATGCCGATGGCAAGGCAGCATTCACGGCAATGACACAGTTCTTGCAAGCCAAGACGCGGTAAATCTTGTGCGCATACACGTCTGGATGTACGTTCAAGTTCGTGTCCTGTTCAAAGATAGTTAATTCAGGAACTCAACCGTGTCGATAGCAAATGGTGGGATGCTGATAGCGAGCATATCAACGTTACCGAAGTCTTGGTACGGTGTATCTTGCGGAACTTCTATCAATACGCCTGCCTGCAGGGAATGCCTTACTCCATCCACGATCATTGTGCCAATGCCCGACAGCACTCCATATATCATAGTTGAGCCATGGTTTATCGCGCGCTGGTTCGTTCCACGTAATGCAATGTGCGCCAGGGTCGCGTACGTACCTTCCCAGATTGTTTCGACGCGGAGTACCGGCTCCTGGTCATCCAGGGCGACTTCAGACATAAAAGCAAAAGTAACATATAAAATGGTTACTTGTCAAAGGTTGGGTCGGCTCATCACTCTAGTGTATAGCTAATCCTAAACCTTACCGGATCATGACTCACTTCAAATTACTTATATAGTTATGATAGCAAGCGAGTGCCGGCCCACACGTTGTAATTGGCTTTGGTGCTTTTGGCGGGCGCTCAAACTATAACTTGCTCTAGGGCCGATGAACGCGCATTACAGATAGGGCGTACTAGCTGTATACTTACGAAGTGAATAGGCAAAAAGTAAGCGGCAAACTGAAAGAATGGTTGCGGCATTACGCGCAGGCTGAGTTGCTCGGTACGTTTATAGCGCTCGCCTTTGCTTGGTTTACCTATAATCACACGCATTCGTATATAGCCGCGGCCGGCGCGGGATTTGCCGGGGAAGGCATCGGCTTCTATGGGTATTTTATAGTAACTGAGGTACTGCGACACGGTTTGCGTTACCGGGACATGCCGTTTTATAAACGTTTGCCTTTGGTGCTAGCCAAGAGTGGCGCTAATCTCTTCGTTGAATTTGCTCCGGCCGAAGTGCTCGACAATATCTTTATCAGGCCAGTTGCTATGTTTATAGTGCCTCAACATATAAAACCATACGCCCTAGGTTTCGTCGTCGGCAAGTTCGGTGCAGATTTATTTTTTTACATTTTTGCGATTACCGGCTACGAAGCAAAAAAACGATGGTTGCGGCCAAAGTAGCTAGAGTCTATTGACTGCGCCGTGGGGTATAGAACTATTTCGTGACTGTAGATTAGCTGGTAGTCTTGCGGCGGAATAGCCACGAAGCCAGAGGCATTGCTACGACTAGCGAACCGACACTCCAAATCACTGCAAGCCACCCATGATTGCCGATTGGTGTGCCTAAGATCAAGGCGCGTACGGCATCCACGACTTGTGTTATGGGCTGATTTTCAGCAAATACCCGTAGTACGCTATTCATACCTTGGGCCGGAACGAATGCAGTGCTCGCAAAAGTCAGCGGGAATACAAGTACGAACGTAAGCCACTGCACACCTTCAACGCTTTTTGCCAAGATGCCAACAATTGCCGAAAGCCACGAGAACGCCAGGGTGAACAGAAAAAGAATGCCGGCAATTTGCAGCCACTCTACACCGCTTGCATGAGGGCGAAAGCCTATGGCCAGACCTGCAAGCAGCATAACTATGGTCGAGATGCTGTTGCGGAATAGGTCAGATATGACGTGGCCGTTTAGGACAGCCAGGTTTGACATGGGGAGCGAACGGAAGCGGTCCACAATTCCTTTTTGCAAGTCGTTGCAAACGGCGATAGCCGTGGTGGTTGAACCAAAAGCTGCGGTTTGCACGATGATACCGGCCATGAGGAAGTTCAGATAACTTACTCCAGCTGGCAGCGCCTTGGAAATGGCGCCGCCAAACACCGTTGAAAACAACACTAAAAACATAATTGGCTGGAAAAAGGCGCCCAATAGCTGATCGCGGTTACGGATAATGTGCCGCCCGCTGCGTTTAATCATGATGAGCGAATCGCTCAGCGCCATGAATGGCTTGGAGCGTTTCTCAAATACAAGTTCAACTGCCATTACTTTTTGTCCTCCTTTTTTGCCTCTTTTTGCTTGCCGGTGAGTGACAAGAAAACGTCATCGAGCGTTGGTTTATGGATGGCCATGGACTGTATGGCCACTTTCTCTTTGTCGAGCAAATCGAGCGTCCTTTTAACGTCGACGCTGGTGTCTTTAACTATCACCGTTGCCGTGTACTCCTTGTCGCCTGTATCGATGATGTCGGCACCGAGGATTTGCCGGGCGTGTGCAAGCGTGGCGCCGTTCTTGAAGGTTAATTCCAGGCGGTCTTTGCCTACTTTGCGCTTAAGCTCTGTGGCGGTGCCTTCGGCGATAACTTTGCCGCCGTCAATAACGACAATACGGTCGGCCAGCTGGTCGGCCTCTTCCAAATATTGCGTGGTCAGCAAAATGGACGTTCCGGCCGCCATTAAGTTCTTGATAATCTCCCACATAGCCAGCCGCGAGCGAGGGTCAAGCCCGGTGGTAGGCTCGTCCAGAAATATGACTGGCGGTGCTGCGATAAGGCTGACGGCCAAGTCGAGCCTGCGGCGCATGCCACCCGAGTACGTTTTGGCGGGACGGTCTGCGGCTGCAACCAAGTCAAATTCTTCGAGTAATTCTTGTGCTCGCGCGGCAGCGCTTGCCGGAGTCAGGCGGTAGAGGCGCCCCATCATCTGTAAGTTTTCGCGCCCAGTTAAAAGGTCGTCAATGGCAGCAGATTGTCCGGTGAGTCCGATAACGCTGCGAACTTTGTCGGGCTCGGTCGTTACGTCATAGCCTTCAACGGTCACCGTTCCACTATCAAATTTGAGCAGTGTGCTCAAAATGCGTACCGTTGTCGTTTTGCCGGCACCGTTTGGTCCCAAGAGGGCCAACATGGTGCCGCGTTCAACTTTTAAGCTGATTCCTTTTAGAACCTCATTGGAGCCATAAGACTTCGTCAGATTCTTGGCTTCAACGACGTATTTGTCTTGCGCCATATATTCTCTCTCCAATATTTTTATACGACTAGTATACCAAACGAGTAGTATAAGGGTTCGTCAGGTTTTCGGCTAGCCGCGGCGTGGTTTTTTCGTAAAGGTGCGTTTGTATACATTTTATTCTCAATACGCTGCGCGAAAGAAAGCACTTACTAAAGCAACGTATTCTAATAAGATATAATAAAATCATGGGTAAGCAAATTTATGACGACAATGGTTGTAGCGTAGCTTATGCGATGAGTATTATTGGTGGCAAGTGGAAAATAGCAATCATTTGGAAACTCATGGAGAAAAAGCTGCGCTACAGTGAGCTACGTGCGCAGCTCAATGGCGTGACAGAAGGAGTACTTAGTAGTCAACTGAAAGAGCTTGCGACAGATGGGGTTATAAAGCGGATTACAGACAATGTAGTACCGCTCCGTGTAGAATATGAATTAACGCTGCAAGGCAGAAAACTTGAATCAGCATTACTTGAGATTGAGCAGTGGGGTGCACAAAAACGTACCTCGACAACATCGGTACTTTGAACTTAAGCCAACCTATCTTTGAGGTTATTGACTACTTGTCTTCTGAGACCCACTTCAACGCTGCAAGCCACATCTCGTGGCCGCGGTGCATGAGTCCCTCGTCGGTCTGTCGCATATATGTTGCGTCTCCGCCTTTTCCGACTTCCTCGGTTATAACCAGACAAGAACCATCCTCTTGTGGAACTACATACCACGTGTGATAAAAGTTCGGCTCGCTGCCTGGAGCATAGGCAAACCAACCAACCCGGCTAGACGGTACAAACTCGTCAACCTTACTCTCAAGTGCCAGACCGAAGGTTGTCCACTGAAAAGTAGTACCCTTCTTTAAGATTGTTCCGTCATTTTCAATAAGGCGTACATCCTTTGCGTCGGGGTACCACTCTGGCCACTTTGTCACCTCCAAAAGGTGCTGCCAGATTTTCTCACAGGGCGCATGGACAAGTATTTCCGTATGTGAAAATATTTCGGCAGTCTCTGGGCTGAAACCGTCGGGCCAATGAATTTCAGATGAACGATGCGCGAGGTCGTCATCCATTGTTAGCTTCCAAGTTGGTTGTTTCTGCATGTTCATCTCCTAGAATTGATTAATGAGTTACTTAAGGTCAGTTTCAAGTTTTGCAAGATATTCTTTAGCTTCCGGATGGTGTGCTTTGATATTCTTTGCCGCTAGCTCTGCGGTCTCCGCAACGCGCACGTTTCGTGTCTCTGGTCGTTTGGCAGCAGCGATCCATTGTAGAATCCAACGTTTCGACGCCTTAGGGAATGCTTGAAAGTTTTTCAAAGCTACTTCATTCTTATCGAATAGCTGCTGTAAGTCATCAGGAATAGTCGTATTTATGGCATTGTCCAGTGAGTCCCAGGTCTTGATCTCTTTCGCGTGGTTGATCAATGCCTGACCTTGCGGTTTCATAAGTCTTTGCTCGATCATCTTTTCGGCGAGCTGCCGGTATTTTGATCCCCATATACTTTTGGGATTTCGTGGCATGCAGCGAATGTAAAACGTGTCATTGTCCTGCTTTCGCAGGAGCATGGTGTCAGACCATCCATAACATAAAGCGTGCTCAATCACATCGTTCATGCGCATGCCCGGCAACTTACTAGCGGCATAACGGGTGAGTACCCAGAGCTTTCTTTCGGTCTGCCCGTGCTTTTCTAGCCAGGCACGCCACTCGTCTGTAGTCCTGGCGTTGAGTACCGGCGTGTTGTCTATAGCCGTCACCGTATCACCCTTCTCCATAAATTATCCTCCTATGCCAAGCTGTTGGCGCTAGCAATTAATCCATCCTATACGTACCTTGTTACGGCTTAATGTTTTAGGATCTGCGTACGATGGTCACTCATTAAGGATAAATGGCTATGGCTTAAATGTGTAGTACTTATATTTTTATGAGTACCTGGATACAATTAATTGTTGGAGTATCTGAGACTGGTAGACTTCTGTTTGTACACTGAGCGGTGTGTTCAAAATGTGCAGCAATTTGTTCTTTAAACGATCAACCTTATGCTAAGTGCCAGCATTTCTTGCATGTATGTCTCTGATTGCTCAGTGCTGAAACAATATCGACTCAGTCATATCCTCTTCATACCACCGTCCCAAGTGGCTGACAATCTTCCAGTTTTGGGTGGCAATTTCTATCTCTGCATTACTTCCGGCAAATGAGTGAGTATTAAAATTAGAAGACCCAAACAAAGCCATCTCGTCTACAATTAGTAACTATTATAGCAAAAAACAGCTTTATTTATAGTATCCACCCCTGTTATCTCAATCCTGTTTGCGTATATGGAAAGCTATAGTCGTAGTTCGGCATGCCAGTCTCGAACCCTTAATTCTCTCTGACCCTAAGAAGATTTGTAAGCTATCTCATGATAACTCCTCTTGTACGGACCAAAGAAGACTTTTGTATATAAGCGCATGATGCTTACTCCCACTAGCAAGTAAGAGGCACAAAAGAGTATTATTTGAAAAGTATGGCTACCTGGGATCAGGCTTAAAAGAATATCTTGCGCTAAAAAGGAGGAGCTACAAGGGAACGCCATAAAAAGAAGACATATGATAAAGAAAATATGCCCCAGCTTTTTGAATGCGTATATAGAACCATGGTAATCCCGGAGCGTCATTGATTCACCGCTTATCTGCAGGTACCAAAGGCAAATATGTCCCGCTATGAATGCCGCCGCCACTCCCGTGCCGTACATAACCAGATACTTGTGGCTCCCGGTAGAGGCCAGGCCCAGGAAAAGTGCCCCAAACAGGTGCCC
>Ga0137385_10004004_pt1 | contig 12853 bp, 12 predicted proteins | sample SagtaG_FD_104921 | JGI IMG/M metagenome (GOLD analysis project Ga0137385, IMG submission 104921) | Vadose zone soil microbial communities from Sagehorn Ranch, Mendocino, California, USA - Sage2_R_80_16 metaG | ecosystem: Environmental > Terrestrial > Soil > Vadose zone | place: USA: California...
CCAGCCGGGCGACCGCGTCCGCACGCTCCTCTGTGGACAGTCGCGCGCCCCGGGCCAGCGCCCACGGGTACTCGCGGGTGGCCAACGCGTTGCAGACTAGACGGCCGTCAGCGGACGCAGAGGCAGAAGGGGTGGCCTGCTGGATCGGCGTACACCTGGAAGTCCTCGCCGCCCGGCTGGTGCGCGAACTTGGTGGCGCCCAACGCGATGGCTCGGCGTTCGGCCTCGGCCAGGTCGGCAACCATGAAGTCCAGGTGGTACTGCATCGACGAGTTGTCGTCCGGCCACGTCGGCGGTCTGTGACCGGGCGCCTCCTGGAATGCGAGCCGGACGTACCCGTCGCCCGACAGGGTGATCCAGTCCGCGTCCTGTGCGCTCACCGACCATCCGGTCAGCTCCCGGTAGAACTCGGCCAGCTTCACCGGTTCCGCGCATTCGAGGACGACGTTGCGCAGCTTCGCGAACATGCTCCTCCTTCGGTTGTCCTCAGCCGCGCAGGCGCAGCCCGCGCGGGGTGGTCCGGAAGCCGGCGGCGGCCAGCGCTTCGCGCAGCGGCGACAGGTGTACCGACGCCCCGTCGGCCCGCTCCACCGACAGCGCACCCAGCGCCCCGGCATGTACCGCGTCCGCCAGCGCCTTGGCCGCCATGCCCAGCTCCTCTTTACCGTCCACATAGGACAGCAGGGTCCGGCCGCCCCGCTCGACGTAGAGCACCAACTCCCCGTCGACCAGGACCACCAGCGCCCCGGCCTTGCGACCGGCCCGGTGGCCAGCCGCCGTCTTGTCCCCGTCTGCGGAGTCACCGCCGCTGTCCACGACCCGCTCGGGCCACGGCAGCGCCGCGCCGAACGGGTTGGCCGGATCGGTGGCGGCGAGCACGATCGCGCCGGCCCCGGTGCGTTCCTTCGGTGCGCGCAGCCGGTCGACCGCGCCCGGTACGGCGAACTGTGCCGCACCGAGCCCCTCCACGAAGTACCCGCGCCGGACACCGCCGCGTTCCTCCAGCGCGGAAAGCACCGGGTAGACACCGGCGAACCCGCCCGGCGCGCCCTCGGCCATCACTGCGCCCCGGGTCACCACGCCGTGCCGGTCCAGCAGGGCATCGGTCAGCGCCGCCGCCCGCCGGGTCGGGTCGGCGTCGCGCTCGGGCAGCCGGTACCACCGGCCGACGCCGGTCGGCGGTCCGGTGCGCGGCGCCAGCGTCGGGCTCGGCCGGCCCGGTCGCCGGTACCGGGTTCGGCTCGCCGTCGGCCGGCCCCGGTGCGCGCCGACGCCGGCCAGCCGGGCGCGCAGCGGCGCGAGCGTGTCCCCGGCCACGTAACCGGCCCACACCAGGTCCCACAGCGCCGCGAGTACCTCGGCCTCCGGCGCGCCGGCCCGCTCGGCCGGGCCCACGCCGCCCCGCTGGGCCAGGGCCTCGCCGGCAAGCTCGGCCAGGGCCCCGCCGGTTCGCCCGGCCGGGCCCGCGCCGACCCGTTCGGCCAGCCCTCGGAAGAACAGCGCGTGCCCGCCGTCGAGGGCGTCGAGGATCGCCTCGTGCAGCGGCGCCAGGGTCAGCGTGTCGGTCGGCGCCGGCAGCAGCAACGGCGCGTTGTCCGCGAACGCCAGCGTGACCCAGCCGTCGCCGCCGGCTATCGTGCCGCCCCCGGCCCAGAGCACCTCGCCCGACGCGCACAGCTCGTCGAGGTAGGCCGGGGAGTAGTCGGCCACCCGGGCCGGCAGGATCAGCCGCTCCAGCGCCGATGCCGGCAGCGCCAGGCCCTGCAGTTGCTCGACCGCGGCGGCGACCGCCTCCACCCCGCGCGCCGACGAGCCGACGTGGTGCCAGGCCGGCAGGAACCGGGCCAGCGCCACCGGCGGTACCGGCTCGATCTCCTTGCGCAGTGCGGCGAGCGACCGGCGCCGCAGCAGCCGCAGCACTTCGGCGTCGCACCACTCGGTGCCCGCACCGGCCGGGGTGAACTCGCCGGCGCTGACCCGCCCGGTCGCGGCGAGCCGGCGTAGGGCCTGCTCCACCACGGCCACCCCGAGCCCGAACCGCGCCGCGCAGGTCACCGCCGCGAACGGCCCGTGCGTGCGCGCGTACCGCCCGATGACGTCGGCCAGCGGATCCGGCCCGGGTTCCATGAAGGCTGTGGCGAGCCCGACCGGCAGCGCGACGCCCAGCGCATCCCGGTACCGCCCGGCGTCCTCGATGCCGAGCCAGCGCTCCTGCCCCGCCACCCGTACCCGGATCGCCCGCTTCGCCGCCTCCAGCTCGATCAGCCACTCTTCCGGTACCCCGCGCTCGGCAGCCTCCACAGTGGACAGATCGCCGATGATGCGCAGCAGCTCGGCGGCGTCCTCGGCGTCGCGGGGCTGCTTGTCCTCGGTCAGCCACTGCAGCCGCCGCTCGGTCTCGGCCACCACGGCTGGGTCGAGCAGCTCCCGCAGATCGGCCCGGCCGAGCAGCTCGCCCAGCAGCGTCGCGTCCAGGGCCAGCGCGGCGGCCCGGCGCTCGGCCAGCGGCGCGTCGCCCTCGTAGAGGAACGCGCCCACGTAGCCGAACAGCAACGACCGCGCGAACGGCGACGGGCGCGGCGTCTCCACCTCGACCAGCCGTACCTTGCGGCCGGCCAGGTCGCCCATCAGCCCGACCAGCCCGGGGACGTCGAACACGTCCTGCAGGCATTCCCGCGCCGCCTCCAGGGTGATGGGGAAGTCGGCGTACTCCCGCGCGACGTCGAGCAACTGGGCCGAGCGTTGCCGTTGCTGCCACAGCGGGCTGCGCTTGCCCGGGTTGCGCCGCGGCAGCAGCAGCGCGCGGGCGGCACACTCGCGGAACCGCGCGGCGAACAGCGCCGAGGTACCGACGGTCTCCTCGACCAGTGCGGAGATCTCCTCCGGCTCGAAGCTCACCAGGTCGGCGCCGGGCGGGTCGCCGGCACCGCCGTCGCCCAGCATGTCCGGCAGCCGTACCACGATCCCGTCGTCGGAGGGCATCACCTGCGCATCCACCCCGTACCGCTCGGCGATCCGCCGGCCGATCGCGAGCGCCCACGGCCCGTTGACCCGGGCACCGAGTACGGAGTGCACTGCGAGCCGCCAGTCGCCCAGCTCGTCGCGGAACCGCTCGACCAGCACGGTGCGGTCGTCCGGCAGCGCCCGGGTCGCCTCCCGCTGCTCGTGCAGGTAGGCCAGCAGGTTGTCGGCCGCCCACTCGTCCAGCCCGGCGGCGGTGAGGCCGGCCCGGGCGGCCTCGGGCGGCGCCTTGACCAGGGCACGCAGCCGGGCCCCGATCGCCCGGCCCAGCTCGACCGGCCGGCCCAGCGCGTCGCCCTTCCAGAACGGCATCCGGGCCGGTGCGCCGGGAGCGGGGGAGACCAGTACCCGGTCGGGGGTGATGTCCTCGATGCGCCACGAGGTGGAGCCGAGCAGGAACACGTCGCCGACCCGGGACTCGTACACCATCTCCTCGTCCAGCTCGCCGACCCGGGCGGCCCGCTCCGCTCCGGCGAGGAAGACGCCGAACAGGCCCCGGTCGGGGATCGTGCCGCCGCTGGTGACCGCGAGCCGTTGCGCTCCGGGCCGGGCGGTGAGCAGGTCGCGGTCGCGGTCCCAGGTCACCCGGGGACGCAGCTCGGCGAAGGCGGTCGACGGGTACCGCCCGGCCAGCATGTCCAGCGTCGCGTCCAGCGCGGACGCGGGCAGCCCGGCGAACGGCGCGGCCCGCCGGACCAGGGTCGCCAGGTCGGGTACCGCCCACGCGTCCATCGCGACCATCGCGACGATCTGCTGGGCCAGGACGTCCAGCGGGTTGCGCGGGTACCGAAGCTCCTCGATGGCGCCGTCGACCATCCGCTCGGCCACCACCGCGCAGGACACCAGGTCGCCCCGGTGCTTCGGGAAGACCACCCCGCGGGACACCGCGCCCACCTGGTGCCCGGCCCGGCCCACCCGTTGCAGCCCGGCCGCCACGCTCGGCGGCGCCTCCACCTGCACGACCAGGTCGACCGCGCCCATGTCGATGCCCAGCTCCAGGCTGCTGGTCGCGACCACCGCCGGAAGCTGCCCGGACTTGAGCAGTTCCTCGGTGTTCTTGCGTTCCTCCTTGGACACCGAACCATGGTGCGCCCGCGCGATCACCGGCGGCGCCCCGCCCGCGGCCCCCGCCTGCGCCATGATCTGCGCGGGCTGTGCCGTGCCGGGATCGACGACCGCACCCGCCCGTTCCTCGGCCAGTTCGTTGAGCCGGGCGCACAGCCGCTCGGCGCCCCGCCGGGCGTTGACGAACACGATCGTCGACCGGTGGGCCTGGATCAGGTCGAGGACCCGCTCCTCGACCGCCGGCCAGATCGACGCCGTGTTGTTCACGTCCTCCTGGTCGTGCAACTCGGTCATGTCCGGTACCGGTACGACGACGCTGACCTCGATCGTCTTGGCGCTCGGCGGCTGGACCACCTCGACCGGGGCGGCACCGCCGAGGAATCGCGCGGTCTCCTCGATCGGCCGTACCGTCGCGGACAGCCCGATCCGCTGCGCCGGCTTGGGCAGCAGCGCGTCGAGCCGCTCCAGCGACAGGGCGAGGTGCGCGCCGCGCTTGGTGGCGCACAGCGCGTGGACCTCGTCGACGATTACCGTCTCGATGCCCCGCAGCGACTCCCGGGACGCCGAGGTCAGCAGGAGGAACAGCGACTCCGGCGTGGTGATCAGGATGTCCGGCGGGTGCTTGAGGAACGCCCGCCGCTCGTCGACCGGGGTGTCGCCGGTGCGCATCCCGACGTTGATGTCCGGCGGCGGCAGGCCCAGGCGGTGGGCCGCCTGGCGGATGCCGGTGAGCGGAGCGCGCAGGTTGCGCTCCACGTCGACGGCCAGCGCCTTGAGCGGGCTGACGTAGAGCACCCGGCAGCGCCGGGTCGGGTCGCGGGGCGCCGCGGTGGTGGCCAGCCGGTCCAGCGCCCAGAGGAAGGCGGCGAGCGTCTTACCGGAACCGGTCGGCGCGACCACCAGCGCGTGCCGGCCCGCCCCGATCGCCGCCCACGCGCCGGCCTGGGCGGCGGTGGGTGCCGCGAAGGCCGCCTGGAACCAGGCCCGGGTCGCGGCTCCGAACTCGTTCAGCACGCTGTCCATACTGCCGCGACGGTATGACAAAGTAACTTGCCCTTGTTGCGAGGTATCGGGTAAGTTCGCCGGAACACTTCAGGTGACGTCGCTGTCACGATGCGGGAGGTGGGTCGCCGATGACCGAGGGGCGCGAGTCGGAGGTACTCATCCGCCAGCTTGACCGGCACCTGTCCGGCCTGCACCGCGACCCGTCCGAGGCCGAGCTGGCCGAGCGGCTGGCCGCCGTCCTGCGCCGCCTGGTGACCGAGACCGCCGTCGCCAGCGCCGCCGACCGGGCGCAGGTCCGCGCCGCCGTGCACTACGTGATCCGGCGCCGCGGCCACCGGCCGGTGTCCGGCGACATCCGCGTCGTGAACGACATCCTGCGCCGGCTCGGCCGCACCGACCTGCTCGTGCACCGGACCCCGGAACCCGCCTGACCAGGGGGTGGAGGCCGCGGTTCCACCCGGGCTCCACCCGTGGGTGGCGGTCTTCCGGGCCGCCGATCCCTAGCGTCATGAGGCATGAACATCTTCCAGATCCTGGTCATCGCCGGCCTCGTCGTATTCATGATCGTCCGCCGCTTCACCGGCCAGCCGGTACAGGCGAACTCGTTCGTCCTGCCGCTCGGCATCACCATCTACGGCCTGATCCAGTTGCGCGGCGCCCACGTCGGCGCGGTCGCCGGCCGGACCCAGATCGCGCAGGCGGTCCGCAGCGCTGCCGCCGGCTCTACGTCAGCGAGGCCACGGTCAAGTCGCACATCAACCGGCTGTTCGCGAAGACCGGGGTACGCGACCGGGCGCAAGCGGTCAAGTACGCATACCGGAACGGGCTAGCCGGGCGGTAAGGCGAGCCTTGGCCGCCGGCCACTCCGCGTCGGTCATGCCGTAGAACACCGAGTCCCGCCAGGTACCGTCGCCGCGCCGCTTGTGCCGCCGCAGCACGCCCTCCCGGGTGGCACCCAGCCGCTCGATCGCCGCCTGCGAGCGCAGGTTCAGCAGGTCGGTCTGCCACTCGACCCGTACCGCGCCCAGGTCCTCGAACGCCCGCGTCATCAGCAGCAGCTTCGCCTCGGTGTTGATGCCGGTCCGCCACCACTTCCGGCCGAGCTGGGTGGAGCCGATGTGCACCGACCGGTTCGCCTCGTCAGGTGGGCAGTAGGACGTGGTACCGACGACGTCGCCGGTCGCCGCGTCCCGCTGTACCCACGGCACCCGCAACCCGGCCGCATGCTCCCGCAGCATCGCCGCGATCGCCCCGGCCATATCGGAGGGCGAGGTCGGCCGGGGCCGCGGGATGTATTGATGCACCTCGAAATCATCGAGGGCGGAGAACAGCGCAGAAGCGTGGCACACGTCCAACGGTTCCAGTACCAGGTGCCGGCCGCGCAGCACGGCTGGTTCCAGCCACCGCGACCGCTCCGGCCGCAGGTAGTCCGGCACCGGGACCGGTACCCCGCTGTCCGGGGCGGGCATCCCGGGCGTGAGGCGCAGCGGGACGACCCCGGCCCAGTACGGCAGGGCGCAGTCCTCCGGTTCGTCGGCCACCCCGCCGACCCGGGCCTTGACCGACACCTCGGTCAGTGGTACCGCCAGGATCGCTGTGGCAGCCAACTCGCGAGCATCCGGCGGGCGGGTATCCGCCGACCGGCCCGGCGCCACCTTGTCCACGAGCGCATCCATCGCCCGCCGCCGCTCGCCGTCCGCCACGATCGTCGCGGTTCCGTACGCCACCACCGACCGGTAGTTGGCGCTGTGGTGGAACTGCGACCGGGCGAGGACGAACCCGTCCAGCAGCGTCACGGTGACACACACCGGCCCGCCGCCGCGCAGCGCGAGCATCGGACCGCTGCCGGTCGAGCCGTGTACGTAGAGGACGTCGCCGATCCGGGCGAACATCGTCGGCAGTACCCGCGGCCCGTCCGGCGTGGTGAAGCCGAGATGGCAGATGTACGCCTCGTCCAGGATCGCGTGCGCGACCGCGCGCTCGTAGGTGACCCGGTCGGCGAGGCGGTGCGGAGTGGTCCGCGCGGTGACGGGGTACACGGCGACTCCTTTGTTCTAGTACAATCTCCAGACTGTGCCAGTACGTTATCAGGTTACCGGGAACACCGCCGCCGCCATTTCCGCCTCGGTGGAGCGCGGGGTACGCCAGGGCGTGTTGACCGCCGGGCATCCGCTGCCCCCGGTGCGCGACCTTGCGGCGACGCTGAACGTCAGCCCGGCCACGGTCGCGGCCGCCTACCGCGCATTGCGGCAGCGCGGGATCGTCGACACGGCCGGTCGCAACGGCACCCGGATCCGGCCCCGGCCACCCGTTGCGCCGACGCGGATGGGCCGGCGGCCGCCGGTACCCCCGGGGGTTGTTGATCTGTCGGCTGGCGAGCCGGACCCGCGCCTGTTGCCCCACCTGCCGGCCCTCACCCACCGGGCGCCGGTCGGCTACCACCGGGCCGGCACACTGCCCGAGTTGGCCGCGGCCGCGACCACGCGCCTACGGGCCGACGGCCTGCGGGTGCCCGCGCTGACCGTGACCGGCGGCGCGCTCGACGGCATCGACCGCCTGCTCGCCGCGCACCTGCGGCCCGGCGACCGGGTGGCGGTCGAGGATCCCGGCTGGGCCAACCTGCTCGATCTGGTTGCGGCGCAAGGGCTCACGCCGGTGCCGGTGCCGGTGGACGGTGACGGCCCGACGGTGGCCGGGTTGCGCGCGGCGCTGGCCGCCGGCGTCAGCGCCGTCGTGGTGACCACCCGCGCGCACAACCCGACCGGCGCGGCCGTGACCGCGGCGCGCGCCACCGGCCTCCGGCAGCTCCTCCGGGGGTACCGGGACGTGCTCGTCATCGAGGACGACCACGCCGCCGAACTGTCCCCGGTGCCGTTGCACGCCGTGGCCGGCGCGACCGACCGGTGGGCGTTCCTCCGGTCGGCGTCCAAGCCCTACGGCCCGGACCTGCGCATGGCCGTGCTCGCCGGGGACGAGGCGACGGTCGCGCGGGTCGAGGGCCGGATGCGCGCGGGCGCCGGCTGGGTTTCCACGATCCTCCAGCGGCTGGTACTGGCGATGTGGCAGGACGAGACGGTGGCCCGCCGGGTGTCGCGCGCGCGCGACGCCTACACCGTCCGGCGCTCCGGCCTGGTCGCTGCGCTGGCCGCCCGGGGCCTGGCCGTCTCCTGCCGGACCGGGATCAACGTCTGGGTACCCGTACCCGACGAGACGCTCGCCGTCGCCCGGCTGCGCGACGCGGGGTACGCGGTCTCGCCCGGCGCCCTGTACCGCATCGCCAGCCCGCCGGGGATACGGGTCACCGTGGCGCCGCTGACCCGCTCCGGCATCGAGCCGCTCGCCGACGCTCTGGCGGCCGCGGTCAGCGCCACGTCTTCGCGCGGCCTGTCGGCTTAAATCGCATCCAGCCCGACCTCGCCGGTACGGATCCGCACCAGGTGATCCACCCGGGTCACCCACAGCTCCAGCTCGGATCCGGTGGCGGCCCGGGAGATCACCCGGACCAGGTCGCGCATGTCGTCGTTGGGGCTGAGCACATCCAGCCGTACCCGCGGCGCCAGCGACGCGGTCCGGCGGGCGGCCCGGTACACCTCGACCGGTGCGCCGTCCGCCGCACCGAAGACGCGGGACATGCTCAGGCCGCGTACCCCGAACAGGCCGAGCGCGTGCCGGACCACGCCCACCCTGGATGGCACGACGACCGCGGTGATCAGCATCATTGCCGGTCATCCAGGGGTGTGTGGTCAGTCGGGTACCGGTTCGGCCGCCGGCTTGCTGACCGGGGCGGGCGCCGGTGCCGTAGTGGCACGGACCGAGACCAGCTCGTCGGAGGGGTACGCCTCCTCGTCGTGCACCGCGAGGTCGCCGGTCTCCAGTACCGGGTCGGGCAGGCGCAGCTTGACGAACAGGCCGAGCACCTTGAGGATCACGAAGGTCATCACGCCGTCCCACAGGATGATCGTGATCGCGGCGCCGGCCTGCCACAGGATCTGCTTGGGATGGTGCCCCCAGAGCCAGCCGGCCGTGCTGAACGCCGTGCTGCCGTCCTTGTTGAGGTAGACGGCCATGTTCGGGTCGGCGAAGAAGCCGACCAGCAGGCCGCCGGTCAACCCCGCGACGCCGTGGGTATGGAACACGCCCATCGCGTCGTCGACCCGCTTGAACAGCGACAGCTTGGCCAGCTTGTTCCAGGACAGCCAGACGATCGAGGAGGCGATCGCGCCGATCAGGATCGCGCCGAGGCCGTTGACGAAGCCGGCTGCCGGGGTGATCGCGACCAGGCCGGTGATCGCGCCGTTGACCGCGCCGAGGAACGTCGGCTTGCGCTGCGGCCCGGCGAACATGTCCCAGATGACCCAGGTCAGCAGCGCCACGGCGGTGGCGAGGTTGGTGTTGATGACGCCGGCCGAGGCCTGCATCCCGCCGAAGTACATGTCGCCGCCGTTGAAGCCGTTCCAGCCCAGCCACAGCAGGCCCAGGCCGACCGCGACCGCCGGCAGGTTGTTCGGTACCGCCTTGGCGCGGTCCCGGGCCAGCCGTGGCCCGATGACCGCAGCCGCCACGAAACCGGAGGTACCGGCGGCCAGGTGGATGACGTACCCGCCGGAGTAGTCCAGCGCGCCCTTCGCGGCCCACCAGCCGCCGCCCCAGAGCAGGAACGCGTTGACCGAGTAGACGATCGACGACCACAGCGGGATGAACAGCAGCCAGGCCTTGAAGCTCATCCGCCCGAGCACCGAGCCGAGGAACAGCAGCGGGGTGATCGCGGCGAAGACGAACTGGAAGTACACCAGCGACGAGTGCGGGAACCGGAACGCCGGCATCAGCCCGGCGTCGCTGACCAGCGGGATGTGTGCCTGGCCCTCCTCGGCGTTGTGGCCCAGCACCGTTGCCGGCTTGCCGACCCAGGAGGAGAGGATGCCCGGCCACGACGGGGTCAGCGGTTTGCCGAAGCCCATGTTGAAGCCCCAGAGCACCCACACGACGAGGACGAGGGAGAAGCCGGTGAACGCCATGAGCATGGTGTTGACGACCCACTTGCGCTGGACCAGCCCTCCGTAGAGTAGGGCGAGGCCGGGGATGCTCATCAGTCCGACAAGGGTCGCGGCGACCAGCTGCCAGGCGTTGTCACCCGGGTTGAGCCAATCGGGATAGGGGATCACGTCGTCTTCCCTTCGCTCGGGAGCGCGGGTCCGACGCGGCTGGCCGCGGCGGCCGGCCCCGGCTGTTAGGACTGAGAGAAGTTTCTCGATGTGTGGTTTCGGTCATATTGCTGGGTTGTTACGGGGCATGGTTCCGCTGCATGAGAGACGGGGTAGAAAGTCGGTATGACCGAGCGCGGCGAGGGCATCAGTGAGTCCGCAGCACCCTTTGTGCCCGACGGTGCCGACCTGGACCAACTCCGCGCGGCGGCGGCCACCTGCAAGGGCTGCCACCTGTGGGAGAACGCCACCCAGACGGTGTTCAGCCGGGGCATCGCCGACGCCCGGGTGGTGATGGTCGGTGAGCAGCCGGGCGACGTCGAGGACCAGCGCGGTGAACCGTTCGTCGGCCCGGCCGGGGTACTGCTCCGGCGTGCCGTCGGCGACGCCGGCATTTCGCCGGACGACATCTACATCACCAACGCGGTCAAGCACTTCAAGTTCCGCCGGATGGGCAAGCGACGCATCCACCAGACCCCGGACCGGATGGAGATCATGGCCTGCCGACCGTGGTTGCTCGCCGAGTTCGCCCAGGTGGCGCCGCGGGTGGTGGTCGCCCTCGGGGCCACCGCCGCACAGGCCCTGCTCGGGCCGTCGTTCCGGGTCACCAAACAGCGGGGGGTACTGCTGCCCTGGCCGGAGTCGGCCTACCACCCCGAGGACTTCGCCCAGGCGGGCGGCTCCGGTCAGGTCCTGGCGACCCTGCACCCGTCGGCGATCCTGCGCGCGGACGACCGTGAGACGGCGTACGAAGGGCTCGTTGCGGACCTTCGCGTGGCGGCTTCGGCCCTCGGCTAGTGGCGTTCGGCCGCCGTCACCACGTGGCTCATGAGGACCATCGTGGTGACCGGGCCGACCCCGCCGGGTACCGGCGTCACCGCCGCGGCGACCTGCTCCACCGCTCCTGTCGCCACGTCGCCGACGAGCCCGCCGTCGGGCGTGGCATTGGTACCCACGTCGATGACGATCGCGCCCGGCTTGACGAAGTCTGCCGTGACGAGCTCCGGCCGGCCCACCGCCGCGACGAGCACGTCCGCCTCGCGGGCGACGGCCGCCAGGTCGGGGGTACGCGAGTGGCACACCGTCACGGTCGCGTGCCGGGCCAGCAGCATCAGCGCGGCCGGCTTGCCGACCACGTTCGAGCGGCCGATCACCACCGCCCGCCGGCCCACCAGGTCGATGCCCTCGTGGTCGAGGATGCGCAGTACCGCCGCCGCCGTCGCCGGTGGGAACGCGTCGGCTGAACCGGACGCGAGCAGCCCGAGGGACACCGGGCTGGCCCCGTCGACGTCCACGTCGGTCGGGATCGCCATCCCGACGTCCGGCAGCTTCAGCCCGCCGGGCAGCGGGGTCTGGCAGATCACCCCGGCGGTACCGGGTGTGTTCGCCGCGTCCGCGAGCGCGGTGCGGATCGTCTGCGCGTCGGCATCGGTCGGCAGGTCGATCCGGCGCGCCGCGATGCCCAGCTTCTCGGCGGTGCGCAGCAGCGACCGCACGTACCACGCCGTGCTCGCGTCCGCGGTCGCCACCACGATCGCCAGCCCCGGCGCCGCGCCCAGCGCGGCAACCCGGCCGGTCAGCTCGGCACCCAGCTCGGCCGCGAGCTTCCTCCCGTCGATGAGCATCAGCCGGTGACCCCGTGCAGCACGTTGCCGACCACCTCGCGGCCCAGCTCGCGCGCGATCAGGTGGGCGGACAGCTCCTTGCGCAGCCCGTCCCGTACCCCCGCGTCGTGCAGCGCTCCGAGATTGACCTCGACGTTGATCGCGGCCGACTCCAGCGCGGACCCGGCCAGCGAGGCGGCCACCCCGACGTCGGACAGCACGTTGCGGTTGGACCGGCCGGGCAGCGCCGCGGCCAGCTCGATGATCCGCGCCGCGACCTCGGCGATCTCCAGCGGTGGCCGGGCCGCGTCCGCGGTCGCCGCCTGGATCGCGGCGGTGCGGCCGGCCTTCTCCTCGTCGCTCTGCCGCGGCAGCCCGTAGGCCGCCATCACCCGGTCGAACGCGGTCGCGTCGGCGTCGATCAGCTCCAGCGCCCGTTGCCGCAGCGCGCGGGCCTGCTCGCCGATCGGCTGGACGTGCGGCTCGTGCTCCGCATACGCCCTCTTGCCGACGGTCAGGTTGACCACCATCTCGATCAGCGCCGCGCCGGTCGCCGCAGCGAGCGCCGCGGCAGCCCCACCACCCGGGGTCGGCGCCGACGAGCCCAACTGCTCAAGCCAGTCATTCAGCGGCACGTGTGGCACGAACGGATCGTACCGTTGTGGGCGGACAGGAAGGAGTAGGGCGTGCGGCTGACCGACTTCTGGGCACGGCTGGAGCAGGTGTTCGGCCCCCGGTACGCGGCGAGCGTGGCCGCTGACCAGGTGATTCCTCAACTGGGCGGCCGGACGATCCAGCAGGCTCTCGCTGCCGGTGAGGAGACCGTCACGGTCTGGCGTGCGGTCGCCGCCGCCTATCCCGACCGGGTACCGAAGACACTGCGCTGACCCCGCGTGTCGTTCTTGCGTCGTACACCTGTACGGGTATCGTCCACAGGGCTGGGCACTGTCCACAGGC
>Ga0137385_10004008_pt1 | contig 12849 bp, 17 predicted proteins | sample SagtaG_FD_104921 | JGI IMG/M metagenome (GOLD analysis project Ga0137385, IMG submission 104921) | Vadose zone soil microbial communities from Sagehorn Ranch, Mendocino, California, USA - Sage2_R_80_16 metaG | ecosystem: Environmental > Terrestrial > Soil > Vadose zone | place: USA: California...
GCCCGGAATCGCATTGATCGCCGCGGCAATAGCCGTCGCAACTTGCGCTGTCGTCTGACCTGCCGCGACAGCGACGGAGACCAACTGCCCGGCAATGTAGAGGGCGAGCGTGCCGTTCGCCGTCGGGGCGCCGGTGACCGCAATCGAACCTGTCGCAGCGGTCGCGCCAGCAGCGTCAGCCAGCGGCAGGCACCACAACTCGCCGAACGTATCGTTCTGGCGGTAGGCGGCCGTCATCAGTGCGAGTACTGAATTCGCGCCGAATTGGGTGTTCGCGTCACCCGTACCAGCGGAGAGAAGCGGCACATTCTGCGCAGCCGCGCCGGTCGTCATGGGACCGATCAGCAGCGCGCGCTGATTCGCGACCGCCGTGTTCGCGTGCGAGTTGTCGATCTCCGCGAAGAACAACCCCGTGCGCAGGTTCTGCGGGATCTGTTTGAACGGGACGGTCATTGCGCGTCACCCCCAGCCTTCTTCGTTGCGGTTGTGGGCGTCGGCGCTTCGATCACGACATCACTGTCGTTCGCCGCGCGCGTCCAGAAAATATCGCCATCCGGCACTTCGATGCCTTCGGGCGGCAGAAACTGCTTCGTGACCGGATGCCGCACTTTGAGGCCCGGTGCAGGTTTGACGATCATTCGTCACCTCTTAAGAGAATGTTGCTTTGACGAAGCCTTCAGCCCGTCCATCGGGCCCTTCGGTGCGCGGCGCCGGCTTCACTGCGTCTGGGAATGGCGGGTTCGCATACGTGCCCGTCGGGTCGTACACATTCACCATGTCGGCGGTCAGATCGATTTCGGCGAGCTGCGCGGTGACGTCCGGATAGAACGTCTCGTACATCTGCACGCCGAGCGAAATGAGCATTCCGCCGATATGCGTCTCGCCTTCTGCGCTCACATCGGTCTGTGTGCGCATGAACGGGAAGTCCTGCGCGAGATTGCGAAGCGGCACGCTCTTGAAGATCGCGGCCTCGATGTCCGCTTGCAGACCTTCGAGCGCAAGCAGCGCAGCGGGACCTGATGCAGCCGACACTTCGACACGGATCTCGAAGGTGCTCGTCGTATCGAAAGCGGTCTGCCCGTTATTGCCGAGCGACCGTTTTTCCTCACCGCCGTAACGGACCTTGATCGCTGGGAGCTTCCCTGCAATGACATTCCAATCGCCCGGCGAATACAGATGCGCGCTCACCGCGCTAAGCACGGAAAGCAGCGCAACGCGGAAGTCCGCGCGCGCGGTCGGATCAGACATCGGTTTGCCCCGGTACGTTGAGCATCAGACGAGCACCGCCTCTACTGTCGGGATGAACTTCCCGCACCTCCCATTGCTCATCTGTTCCGACGATCACAAGCTGATCGCCTTGCTGCGGCATAGCGTTCGAAGGGAATTGCGAGAGCTGCACGCCGAGCGTCGGCTGAGATGTCGAGACCAAAGATCCGGTCTCGACGTTGACGGCGAAAAACGCCTTGTCATACACGCCGCTTACCTGGAAGGCCGGAGCGCCGTTGAGCGACATATAGGTCACCGGCTCGCCGAAAACGCCCTGCAGCGGGCCGATGACCACGGCATTCCAGTCGATGGGCATTACGACCCCGCGCGGCCGCTCTGAAGAACTTCCGGACGCGTACAGAGGTACAACGGGTACGCATACGCCTCCATTTTCCACCACATGCGACGATCCCGATCGATGATCGGCAGCACGTACACCGACGCGCCCGGCTGGTTGATGAACTCAGCCGATTCGCCCGGCGCCATCACTTCCTGGAAGATGCCGGGAGCGTTGACCGGGAAGAACTTGACCTTGTCATCGGCGATCTTCACGGAAGTGTTGTCGTCCGAGCCGCGGTAGTTCACCCACGTGATGCCATCGAATTCGAACGAGGCGAACGCGTCGCCGAATGCATCGCTGCGGATGTCCTTCGCGCCTTCCCAGTTCAGGAAGGTGCGGATCACGTCCGGATGGTTGGAGAACTGGTCGTAGAACACGTCACCGCACAGCGCCATGATCCGCGTCTGATTCGTGAATGCGCCTTGTGCTTTGCGAGCCATCAACCGCTTGACGCCGTTGATGATCGGGCGAAGGCTGTTGGCCGTGCCGGCTGCCAGATTGAAGCCGATTTCCGTTGCTTGCGTGATCTGGAATTCGTCGAACCAGTTATAGAGCACGCTGCCGTCAGCCGGATTCAGCACCAGGCCTTGCACCGCCGCGAGGCGCAGGTATTCCTTCGTGTATTCGACGCTCGCCAGCAGACCCGTCGGGCCCGCCAGACGACGCGCGACTTCGCGCTCGAGCTGCATCGGCACCGTTACGATCTGGCCCGTCGGGCCCTCCGGGAACTCACGGATGTTCTGGAGTTCGTACGTGTGAATCGTGTCGTCGTGCATCAGACGCGGCACGTCGAAGTAGCGCATCTTGCGCTTTTCGGTCGTGCGCTGCGTGCCTTCGGTCCCGCGCTCGCTGAAACCGATCAGCTTCAGCGTACCCGTACGCTCTTCGACCGACACGGCCGTCGTGCGGATCGGATTCGGATCGAAAATATTCAATTGACCCAGCGCACCCGGTTGGTAGGGGTTGCGTTGGACACCCTGGGACAGGGTCAGCGCGCTGAATGCGTCGCCGTTGAAGATGTCAATGATTTCGCCAGGCATGGCTTGTTCCTTTCGGGGAAAAAGAAAAGCCGCCTTGCTGGCGGCCTATTGATTGCGGAAATAAGAAAGCCGCCCGAAGGCGGCTTACTGGTCAGGTCAGGCGAGGGTTACCGGGGCTGAATGCCGATGGACTTCAACTGCGCAAGCGCAGCGGTAATCGCTGCGGCGCTCATGCCCGTCGGCCACACCAACTCGGACGCGTTCACTTCGCACTGACGCACGACCACCGCGCAAGGCTTGTCTGCGGTCGTGACATCCTTGGTGGCAAACAGGATGCCGCTCGGGATTTGCGAACCGTCCGTGTTAGCCGGGTCGAAGGGCTTGTACTTACCCGAGCCGGCTGCGACCGTGACCGCGAAGCTGTCGCCCGGAACGAATGCGGTGCCGCCTGCCGTGATCGTGAACGACAGACCACCTGCCTTGAAGGCGACGCCGGTCGTACCATGACCGACTTCCGCGCCCGTCGGATCGGACATGATGAAGTGCGTCGCGTCGTCGAATTCGACAGCGTAGACACCGACCTTTGCGGCATAGCCAGCCGCAGTCAGCGAGCCCAGCGTGCCGTTGCCGGTGTTCGTGCCTCCGGCAGCCGACGTGATGCCCGGGTTGCCAGGCGCAGCGGTGGTCGTCACCGTGAAGGTGTCGCCAGCCACGAATGCGGTACCGCCGGCCGTTATGGTGAAGCCGACACCGAGAGCGCTGAATGCGACGCCCGTCGAGCCGGTGGCGGTCTGACCGTCCGGAGCGGTGACGGTGAAGGCCGTCGCTGCGGTGAACAGAATGTTGTACACACCGATCATCGTCGCCGGTGTCGCCTGCGCCGTGATCGCACCGAACGTGCCGTTGCCGGTGTTCGCACCAAGCGCGGCAGCAGCAGCCGTCACGGCGGACGTGACGGTGCCGAGCACGGTGCCAGCCAGTACCTTGACGCCGCCGGTCAGCGAGCCCTGGTCGATCGACTGGTGGCCGTTGGCCTGCGAGACGAGAAAGCCGCCGTTGTGGAAAGTCTCCTGAAACGGCGTGTAAGTGGGGTTACCCATGGTTCAGTTCCTTTGGGGCAGATGGTTTATCAGCGGCGGGACGGGTTTGCAGCCTTCAGGTTCGCGTCCCAGCGGGCCGCCAATGCCTGCCGAGGAGACGGCTTGGCGCCACCATCGACACCAAGATTGGGGTTCCGAGCGGCCCGGTTGACATGGGCGGCCGAGGCAGGAGCTGGCGTGCCCTCCAACGTGGCGAGCGCCTCAGCACGCGTCATGCGGGTGTTGAACGCCAGATTGGCGGCAAGAACCGGATTGCAGCCGGCAGCCGGCGAGGCGAAGATCGCGGCGCAGCGTGCCTGCTCGCGACGACGAGCCTTGGCAACGGCGCTCTTGCCGCGCATTTCCTCGTCGTCATCGTCGCCGTCGTCGGCCTTGGCCTTCTTGTCGTCTTCGTCTTCTTCGGCGTCTTCATCGTCGTCGGATTCCGCCTTCGACTTGGCCTTGCTCGACTTGTCGTTGTCTTTCTTGTCGTCGTCGCCGTCATCGGCCCGCGCGTCTTTCTTGTCTTCGTCTTCGTCGTCTTTCCCGTCTTCAGCCTTGGCGTCTTTCTTTTCTTCGTCGTCCTCGGCCTTGGCGGCTTTGGTGGACAGGCTGGCGAGATGGGCGAACGACAGCCCGCGCGCCGCAAGGGAACGAATGCTCATGAATACCTCTAGGGGTTTGGGTATGTCAATCGCCCAGCTCGGAGAGCAGGGCGCGGAATGCTTCGTCAGGGGCCATCACCTGGTCTGCGAAGCCGATCTCGACGCCAGCGGCGCCAAGAAACGTTGTTGCCTGCGTGCCGCGCACCTTGGCGACAGTCAGTTTTCGATTGCGCGCGACGGTCGCGACGAAGAGCTCACCAAGTTCGTCGACATCCGCTTGAAAGCGCGCGAGAGCTTGATCAGACAGCGGCGCATACTCGCTGCCGTCCGCCTTCCGCGCACCATAGTGAATCATCGTGACGGCGATTCCATCCTTGGCGAGAGCCTTAGAAAAATCGACGTGGGCACATATCACCCCGACACTGCCCGTTCCACCCGTACGCGGTACGGTGATCCTGTCGGCGGCGCTTGCAATGGCGTACGCCGCCGAATAGGCAGCTTCCGAAAGTACAGCCCATATCGGCTTTTTCCCACGCGCGCTATAGATCGCATCGACCAAGTCGAAGCAGCCCGCGACCTCCCCCCCGCCACTGTCAATGTCGAGCATGATCGCCTTCACCGACGAATCGTCGAGCGCCATGCTGAGGTTCGCCCGAATTCCGTCATAGCCCGTCATCCCGCACATGGGCCGCATGTAGCCCGACTTCTGCACCAAGGTGCCGCTGATCGGGATGATCGCGACGCCCTGCACGACATCGTAGTAGCGATAGTCCGGTTCATCGTCGGCTTCATCGATCCCGAATTCGCTCATCGCGAGCGCGTCGCCATTCGCACGGAAAAGCTTCGTGATACCGAATCGGTCGGCCAGTGCCGCCATCACCATTTCGGCTTTCGCCGGAGTGATAGCGAGCGGCGTGTTGAAGAGCCGCTGCGCGAGGAAAGGTAAGTTTTTCATTGTGGCTCTTGTCCAGACGCGGCACGTTTAGCCGCAAATTGCGCACGAGTTCTAGCGGCTTGCGCCGCTCGCATCTCAGGCGTCCACTTCGACCTTTCCCGCTCCGAATGTTTCGCCTTCCACTCCGGATCAGCCGTCGTTTTCTTAAGCCTCGCTTTGTGTGCGGCAACCCGCTCCGGAGTCATCTGCGCTTTTACCTGCGCGGAACGAGCGGCGCGTCTCTCCTGCGTCCAGACCTCCGCTTGCTTCGCCCTCTGCAATGCAAGCATTTCTGGGGTATTGAATTGCTTCGATCGCCTTTCGCGCTCTTCGGCCGTGTAACGTTCTGACATCCGGGCGCCCCATTCGGCGCGACGCTCGGGTGTCCATGCCACCCTCGATTTCTCGCCGACATGCTTACGATATTCCGGGGTCATGCGTGCAGATTGCCGGGCTGAAATTTGAGCCCGGAGATGCGCCGGCACTTCCAGCCCTGGAGTCCCCTCACCGCCGTCAGTTTGGTTCGTCAAATCGCAACCTGCGGCCCGAAAATGGGCGATCCAAAAGCGCTCTTTTTCTGCCCAGTCGTCGCCAGCAACATCGATCGCCTCAATGACCGGCTTCAATCCAGCCATCAATAGTCCCGCTATCCAACAATCGCGATGTGTGCGTTTTTCTGCGCTCCTAAGAATATGGGCGCTCAACCGCCGTACAAGGCTTCGAACCGTCTTTCCTACGTACCGAATTGCATTCGTGCGCGGGTCGCGCAACACATAGATTTTTGTTTCTCTTTGCATGCGATTTCAGCGGCGGAAATGAAAACGCGCCACAGAGGGCGCGCAGCAGACTTATCGAAAGGCGTTTATTGTGGTTGGGGCGTTTCTTGCGGCTTGGAAGCCTCAGCAGCAGCGACGCCAGCGGCCCACCCGGGGAGATTCAAGCCGAGTTCATTCATCATCTTCACTTCGAGAGCCTGCTGATGGAGAACCTCCTCCCAATCTTTTGCCTGCTCGCGATTTTCGTCGCGAAGCGAACTCAGTCGGCCATCCATGCGCATGACGGCGCCGGCAGCCTCCTTGGTGACGTCCACGTATCCACGACCAACACCAAGGAAATCGCAGCGCGAATAAGCCGTGGCGGCCTCCATGAAACTCGGAGCATTTCGCGGGAGAACGTCCTTCAACAACCCAGTCTCCATTACCTCATGCAGCCAGCACGAATACAGCGGGCCCGCAGTCCCATACTTGAATTCAGTACTGCGCCGACTCAGCGTCTTCCAGCTTTCGAGCATCGCGGCTCGAGCGCTGGAATAGTTGGTGCGCGACCAGTCCTGTGTGATCTGCTCAGCTGATACACCAAGCGCAGCAGCGATCGATCGGAGCATTTCATGCGCAAAGTCCCCAAAGCCGTCATGAGGATGCGCAGCCGCAACCTGCTTGATCTCTTCGCCCGGCGCGAGCGTCGGAACGCGCACGCCATTCAACATCGCCGGCCGCTCTTTGGACCAGTCGGCGCGAAGGTCTTGATAGAAGCCAAGCTCTTCGCCATCGCTATCCATCGCCGCTTCGACCATCTTCGGGTCGTAGGGGCTGGTCACGTACGTGCCAAAGATTGTCGCGACGGTTGCCGCTTGCAGCTCGACGCCGTAGTAACGGGCCAACATTTTCGCGTGCGCCAGAACCGGCGTGAACACACCAATGCCGCGATTCTGTCCGGCGCGATCACGCTCAAAGTCATGGATCACACGGCGCCAGCCGTCTTCATCCTCGCGCTCGACGCGCTCCCAGACCATGCTCTCGACCGAGTTGTACCAGTCATTCTGATGCGCCTTGCGGATGTGGTACGCAATAGGGACGCCGTAATCGTCGATCTCGACACCACCGCGCAAATACTTCGTATCAAGCATCTGATACGGATTCGACAGGCGGTCAGGGTCGACGAGAAGAAAAGAAGTGGCGTATTTGGCAGCGCCTATGCCGACGCGCTCTGGCATCCAATAGGCAAGGAAAAGATCCTCGCCGTCAATGAGCTTGTGGCGCATCGCGAGGCGAAGTTGCTGCGACAGCGTGAGTTGACGCGACACATCATTCCAATGACCAATGTCCTCGGAAAACCCGCGCCATAAGGCCTCTACGGCACGCCGGAATTCATCGGCCCACGTTACGTCGAAGGCCTTTTCGAACATCGCCAACGCGCGGTAGTCCGGATTCGCCGACAGACGCATGTGTGCGCCGATCGTGTTATCCAGAATCCGGGTGATGCCGCCGCTCGCCCAGCCGTCATTCCGCGCGAGGTCGCGAGAACGCGACACCATGATGTCGCGGGAGACATTGATTTCCGAATCCGGCGAGCGGACCCACGGATACCAGTCGCCCATCTCCTGCTTCTGGTAGCTCGCAGCATCATACGGAAAGAGGCTGGAATTCGAGACCCGCATGTTGTTCGGGACGATCGATCCAGAATCCGCGCGCGCACGACCGCCGGCTGGCAGATCCCCGAAGGGCTTGCCAGAAGAATCGACGAGAAGTGACATTTAGAAGAGAACCCTTCGAGCGCGCGGATAGTGGCAGATGATCCCCAATGCCTTTTGCAGCATCAGGATGCTTCGGTAAATGTCCATCTTGTCGGTCTGCTGATACGTGACCGACTTCGTGCCGTCGCCCTGGTTATAGGTGGCCGTCACGATCTTCGCGCCCAACGACAGATCGAAGTACGCCGCTTGCAACGCGGCCAACCTCGACTGCATGTCGACGGTGCTCATTCCATCCGTGATTGCCATTGCTTTCCTATGCGAGTCGACCGGTCAGCTTCTTCCTGACAGGTTTTACATCAGTTGTTGACGGCGTCGCCGCTTCAGGCTGCTGAGGCGTCTGTTGATCCACCGGCCGCGGCGTCCATGTCTGCTGCGAAGCGTCGTAGTCAAGCGGCTGCGCAACAAGATCAGCGCGCCGGTTCAGCTTCAATCCGAGGTGCGTCAATCCGCACAGCGCGGCATATGCGTACACGCGACAGTCGAGCGCTTCGTTCGCGCGGCCGGACGGCAGTTCCCACACCCGATATTTCTGACCACCCGATACCTTCACGACGGATCGCTCCGACGTGAGCTGCTCGAAGTAGCCGATGTCGCGATCGTTCGGAAAGTGCATGTAACCCGGCCCCGGTCCTTCGACGTGCAGGCGGTTCCGAATGGTGTCTTTCGCCGCATTCACGCCGAGAATCACCGGCCGGAAAGACGCTTTGGTCTTCCGCGTGGGCTTCTTGATCGGCCAGACCGGATTGCGTTTGCCGCTGACTGCTGACTCGCCCTTGATTGCCCAGACCTTCCGGCCGAGACGAGCTTTCGAAAAGTCATAGACCTTCTGCGTGTGGTGGCCACCGGAGTCGATACAGACCGCCATCGCCTCAAAAGGCCGCCCATCTGCGCGATGCCAGACGCGATTCAGCAACGCATCGAGCCGCTCCCACGGCTCGGGCGTTTCCATGTCGCCCTCGATCACCTCATAGGCGATCGACCAGCTTTCTTCATTGCGGCCCCAACCGACGACTTCGACTTCGAAACGATAGTCCTGCGTGTCGACGCCGATCGTGATGACGGCGACACCGTCGGGCACTTCTGCCGCCCAGCGTTCCCCGCGCGCGACGAGCGCCTCGAGGCGCAGCACCTTGCCCGAGTTCGGGCGATACGGCATGCCGGCCTGCGTGTTCCACCAGGTCTGCTTCTTCTCTTCGTCGCCTTCGGCCTTCAGCCACTTCGCCGCAATATCGGCGGGCTTATCTTTCTGCCATGGGCTATAGAGCTTGCTCGCCTGAAAGCCCGCGTGTTCGTTATCGACCTTCCATTCGCCACAGTCCGGACACTTGGCGCGGTACACCGCGTGACGGTCGCTTTCCCACCAGTCCCATACCTGAGCGATCGCCGCGTCAACAGTCGCTTCGCGTGAGTCTTCGGGACCGCGCCATGCGCGTTCGTAGTCATCAAGCGGGACGTGTCGAGCCCCGCAGCAGTCGAACGATTTCGTCTGGTGCCAGCGAGCGGTCTGCAGCGCGCGTAGCCGATCCCCTTCTGACCAGATCTGCCCGCACGACTCGCATGAGATCCGCGCCGTCTTCGGGAAGTGCTCGACTACATTGCCGCTGTCGTCGCGGCGCTTGTCCCAATCGACGTGCTTGAAGAAGTCGGGAAACATACGATGCCCGCAGTGCGGGCACGCGATCGACGCACGGCGTTGATCCGAATCCTTGTAGCTGTCTTCGATCCTGCTTTCATCTTCAACTGTCGGCGAGCATGCTCGAATCGACAGCCAGTTGACACCGAACGTCGCCGTCCGCTCTTCGGCGAGCGCAATCGGCTCGCCCTCGCGCGTCACAGGATATTTGTCGACCTCGTCGGCAAGGATGACGCGCACCGGGCGCCGCGCAAGGTTGTCAGGGCTACCAGCGCCAGCCAGCGCCAGAAAGCCGCCGGGGAACGCCTTGAACAGCAGCGTCTCGTCGGCATTGCGTGTCTTGCTTGTCCCGACGATCTCGCGCAGGACGGGCGTCACACGAATCAGCGGGCTGATACGTTCCTTGCTGAACTGCTCGGCTGCATCCTCCTTCGGCTGCAGCAGCAAGATCGGGCAAGGATCGAGGTGCGCGAAGTACCCGAAGACGTTTTCGAGCAGAGCCGTCTTCAGCAGCTGGGTGCTCACCATCGTGGTGATCACATGCACACCCGGCTCGGTGACCGCCAGCATCGGGCCGCGGGCGATCTCGACCGTTGAGGTTTCCCAGTTGCCCGAGGTACTGCCCGCCTCTTTCGCGAGCTTTCTAAATTCGTCTGCCCATGCCGGCACGCTGATGCGTGGCGGCGGCGTCCACGCGCGGCGTACAGACGCGCGGAGACGGTCAGCCTTCTCGTTCCGAGAAATTGGCTTCTGGTTCGCCGAGTTGGGCAATATGCTTGTGGACATGCGCGGTTAGAGCCTCGACAACTCGGTCGGCCTCGACGCCCAGGTCGGCTGCCAAGATCGGACCCACTCTGGTCGGCCAGTTCAGCCACGCATCGCGCTGCGCCCGGAACTCCTCGAAGAGGATTGCTGTTGCGGTATCCAGCTCGACGAGCGAGCCGGACTTTCGTTCATATTCGAGCTGAGCCATCAGCCCGAGATAGTTCTCTTTGAAGCAGCGCGCTTCGTCGAAATTGAGCAGCTCGACGTTGCCGGACAGGATTTTCTTTGCCGCTTCGCCGGCGCTCTCGCCTGCTTCTAGCGTTACCCCTTTCGCCGCCTGGGTAACAGACTGCCGCTTGTTACCCTTCGCCGCTTTTGCCGCTGGCTGGGTAACATCGGGAAGGCCATCGCGACGGTATCGCGTCAGGTTCGCATTCGATGCTTTGACATCGATCGCATCGCCCGCAAACACAAGCCAGCCGCGCTCCTTCCACTTCGTGACGGTCTTGCGACTGACGCCGTGGAGTGCTGCGAACTCGCTCTGATTCATCGGCCGGTTTTGTTACCTGTTACCCAAATTTCAAAACTCAGCGCTGGTCGAAAACCGCGGTGCGCAGTGCCCGCGTGTTCGGAAGGGCGCAGGAGGGACCCGCCCGCACCATACCGGTGCGCAATCCGTGGCTTTTTCGCAACATTCGTTGAACCTCGTTGTGAGATTGCAACACTTCACAGCTTCGCGGTCGAAACCGCGTCGCGCATCGCCTTTTCGAACTCGCGGTCGAACGTTGCATCGACAACCTCAAAGGCCCTCTCGCCAAATTCGAGATGCTGACGCACCGGGCGCGCGTCGCCAAAGCGAACGAGCAGTTTGAGGTGCCCACGCGGACTTCCTTGGACGACTGAGCCACGCTTGCCGCGCACCTTCGTCACCTTGGCCGACGGCGGCCTTCTCCACACACCGCCGATAGTCTCGCCCGACGACGTCTTGATGCTGCCGATGAAGATGTCCGGCCGCGCCTGCAGTCGCTTCAGCGCGGTCTTACTGAAGTTGCCGTACTGGTTGAGCAGCGCCTTGTCTTTCGGGTTGAGCCATGTTCTGCCCGCACCCAGCAATTTGTGATTCCCGCCAAACTCGAATGGCTCAAGGTACGCGGCTGCGATGTCCTTGACGAATACGCGCGATTCGAGATTGGTCTTGAGCGCCCCCTTCACACCAACTGAATTGACGGTAAAGGGCGTTGGCCGGTCGAACACTTCCGGCATCGCTTCCTTCTCAGCAGCCTGTGCGTTCTTAGCGACAGCTGTAAGCGTCTTCGCTATTGCGAACGGAAGCTGCTGCCTTTCCAGCGTACTGAGAGACTTCTGCAATCTCGCTATGTCGTCTGCGACGCTGATCTGAAAGGCCGCCATCAGGGTTTCAACCACGCGGATGGCGTGACATCGTCGCCCTGCGGCCCTTCATAAAGCGGAACATCGCGCACCAGTCGCGACGGAACGCCGGGAGCAAATGCCGTGACCGATACCAGCGCAATCGCTTTATCCGGAAGCAGCGCCGCGTCTGTCGTGGCATCAGTGATGATTGCTGCCACCTTGCGCTTGCCGTTCTGCCAGATCGACGAACGCATCAATGCGATCTCGCCCACCAGGGCGTCCGCATCGATTTTCTTGGATGGGCGAGCCATTCAGTCACCGGAAATGAAAAAAGCCAGCGACGAAGGCGCGCTGGCGAATCCCGCGACTCTCGGCGCAGGAGGAGACATTCTTTCGCAAATATCAGAACTATGGTTCGGAATGCTCACGAAACGGGCATTGTTCTGGTTTTCGCGGAACTACGTATCCAAGTCAACAGCCCGTTCACCGTCTGTATTGGTGCGCTTAGCCAGCAGCCTTTGACTTGGAGGGGGATGCCAGCCCGAACGCCGCTCGGCGCGTGACTGGCCTAAAGGCTTACTGCTCGGCGGGCGTGAAGTCGACGTAGAACTTGTCACCGTGCTTGAACTTGCCCCACAGCGCCGGATTCGCGATATGGATCGTCAGCGTGGCACCAGGCGACATACGGGCGTATGTGTTGTCCTCGTCGAACTCGGAGTCCGCGTAGGTGGGCTTGCAGACTGCATGCATATGCAGCGTCTCGCTGGCCTTCTCGGGTTTCTGGCCCAACCGGATCTACCCAGCCCATGTGCTCCTGAACCATGCTGACTTGCAGCTTTGCGCGCATCGTCGTACTCATGTTTGCTCCATCGTTTATTCATCGCCTTCGATCTGTTCGGCGAGATCCATATACGTCTTGCTCAGACCAAGGCAGATCGTGCTCAGGAGGAGCAGCCATGCCGTCACGGGGTTCATGCACATTTCGGCGCTCCAATGCAAAAAGCCCGCTCAGTGGCGGGCTTTCTCTACCGACGACTTCGCCTCCCATCAGGGAAGCAAAGCTCACGCGCTAGGCGGATTCGGTCATCTGGGCGCGACTATAAAACAGATTCGGAGGGTTTACAACCGTCCGTTCGAATATTTTTGATGATTTGTTGCGCGGACATCGCAGCGATCCGCCTAGAGAGCGCCGCGTGCGCTTCCGCGAGCACGAGATCGAATCGGCGGCCGCGCAATACTGCGCGGTGCGTCTTGCGCATCCTCGTCTGAACTTGCTCAGGTGACATGCGCAAAACGTACGTGTACTTCAGCACCCACTTCGACACGTGATCTGGCATCGACGA
>Ga0137385_10004009_pt1 | contig 12848 bp, 15 predicted proteins | sample SagtaG_FD_104921 | JGI IMG/M metagenome (GOLD analysis project Ga0137385, IMG submission 104921) | Vadose zone soil microbial communities from Sagehorn Ranch, Mendocino, California, USA - Sage2_R_80_16 metaG | ecosystem: Environmental > Terrestrial > Soil > Vadose zone | place: USA: California...
GCGTGGTAACAAATTTCCCGAGAATTTCAACTATACTTAACTATGAACCCCGCTCGTGAAATTCGGAAGTCCGTTGTCGTCTGTTTGTCGTGAAGGTGCCCCCTACTTTGGATTTCGCTGTAATCTCGAATCGGAACGCAGGGATAGAAGAGGATGCAAACTCCGACAGTGTGCAGCTAGGGCCAATTAATCCAACATCTAATAGTTCCTGCAGGAACTTCTGCTAGTATCGTGCGACTAATTTTCCTAGACAGTTCGCCCGATTACCACTTTCTCATCTGGGAGTTGCTCAGCCAGGCGTGCTACTTTCATCGATCGGAGCATAGACTTGCTAGGTTAATACCTTGCTTGTGACCCCGTGGACTTTCGCCTTGCGGTTATGGTGTGCATGCCCACAGCACATGAACCTGACCCATTACCTCATCACCAGCTCTATTCTGTCGTTTTGTCTCCGCCCGTAGCATGGCCTCAGCCCGGTATCCATCTGAACTTCGCATGATGCGGTTCGCTCAGCTGTTTTCGGCGTGCTCAGGACCGTTGTTCCATCCTACTCCCGTACGAGTTCTCTACTTTATTCCTTTTCAAGCTTGAACTGATCATGGGGGCATCGGCGCTGGATGACTGTGGACCACTGCTGAAGGGGCGTTTCTGGGTCTCCGCTTCTCACGGAGTACAGAGATCGCGTCTAACTTACGAGCGCGTGAAACTGATCCAAAAAATAAAAAATAAAGAAAAGAGCGCGCGGAACTCACGTTTCTGCCGAATGGGGGCCAGGGTGCCAACTGCAGTCTATCATGATGGTCGTGCCCCAAAGGTCAAGAGTATACATTGCTGCATCAAGCACACCGCATGTTCGACATGTTTCATGGCCGCCCATTCAAATCGCGGGGTTGTTCTGTGCAACATGTCAAAATATAACTGCCACTTACGTACTGAACTAGGATCTTCCTGTCCTGACCCGTTCTATCGTTATGTCTTCTGCTCTCGAGACATGTCTGGCTAACAACTTTTCCGCAATCTCAGAGCACCCGAATGGTTGGCCACGTCCTCCATGCGTTTACTCATGCTATCTAATGGGGGGATTCTCCTACTCGTGTGCAACATCTAACTGTAATCACTGGCAAACAGACGGACTACATGCATAATCGTTTCGAGATTACTGTAGGTGGAGAAAGAGCTTCACATCGCGGCCTCGTTGTCTCTTGGAGAACCCTGACATGAGCCTTCCGAAAGGACGTGTGGAACTCCGATCGTTACGTTGAGGTACAGAGTGTATCCAGGCGTGGTTTTTTTTTCCCAGGAGCTGAGGCAATGGCGCCCCTTTAGCGACCTTGGCGATCGCCCCCCCGTGCATCAATGAATGGTTGCACCAGCTCCGACTCAATTGGTTTCTTTTGCCGAAATAGCTCCGAAATAAGCCTGGAAATAAATGCTCTGTCGTGCGTGACCTTTATCGCTTGCAACATGACGCCACCGGTGTAGCCTGCTCCGCCCCCATGACCCTTGCTCTGCTTTCTCACTTTGTAGAACGTGGATAACGCCAGTTTCCCCCCAGTTGCGAAACACATCTCTCCACTCGCGCTCTGTGCCCTCCTGTTTGGTAGACCGAGCATGGCATCTGTATATATACCGTCCCTGTCCCCGTCTCAAAGTCAACCAAGTTGCTGACCTCGACCTACCAATGTCTACGAACCGCGGGCCACCCCTTTTCCCTCAGCCCTTCGCCTCCGCTTGGATCGCAAACCCCGCCCAAAATGCGGAAGGCACTCCTCAACAACGCTCCATAGGTCCCGCACGGGGTTCTGCTTATCCTCCAGAATGGATGTTCGCACGAAATGCCGTTGGCACTTCGCTCGACACTCCCTATTGGCCCCCGCGATCGTTTCCAGTCCATAGTACCAGAAGCACTCCTTCCCATATGCCTTCCCCGAACGAACCTCCGCGACATCCACCTGCACATACTCCCGCGTACCAACCCATACAAGGTTCAGTTCACTCCCACCCGACATTCCCAATGCCTCAAGTGCAAGACACCGGTGTGCCACTGCCTGCTACTCCCTCAGTCCTGCCGCCACCCATGGCGCAGAGGAGCGAGACTACGCACATGCCTGGTCACCTTAACAACACCCAGGTCGCACCCGGGCCTTATTCGAGCTACTCCTTACAAGCGCCGATCGTGTCGCACTCGCTATCACAGCGTGGTTCAGGGATGTCGGGGGCAGCGTATATTGTTCCCTGCGTCCAGAGAAATCGTGCGTGTGTTCCCTACAGCCTAATATATACATACACTTAACGACTGGCGGTGTGATTTGAGTAGAGGACGACTCGGACGACGAGGGATATCAGGACGACAAAGGCTTTCCGGCAATGCACGACGGCGACATGCCCCCAAAGGGACCACCAAGCTGTAGCGCTTTTGGGGTACCGGACACGGGTGAGTCTTGCGCTCCTTCAGAAACCCAGTGTACGTTGACCTCTATCAGTACGCACGACGTCATGTCCCAGATGCAAGCGACAATATCCTGAGAGCCAGGCATTTTGTACAAAGTGTGCCAATCGCTAGCAGGCCGAGGTTTGAGCGGCACAACTGTGTTAAGTTCTGAACGCCGGATTAGATATTGTCGTGGATAGATGTGTTATTCTTTTATTTCATCATGTCCTGTACTCGATTATATACACATTCTATTTATGTATTCCAGAGTGCAACCGGTGTTTGTCATCCCTGAGTTCCAATACTCTCCCTCAGCGCGAACTGCAGTTCAGTGGTGCCAGTGAGAGATTGCATCCAAGGATGCATTTTTACAAACTGGAGATCCCCAAGTCGAGGTTCAGCGATAGTACTACACTATGTACTGTATTTCACACTGATGTCGCGCTATTTATTTCCGACTACATCACTGAAGTACATCTCGGCCGCGGCCATGGTGGGGCGCTCTAACCGCGGACGTCGCTCTGTGTAGTTGTGTGTGCGTGCATCAAGGCATGCATGTCATGCCTCAACCCGTTACAAGAACTTCCCACTCAAACAATAAGTCGTCCAGAGACACAATCGCTGCGAGAACCTCCTCTAAGGGATGGTGATGCCGTCTCAGGATTCAGTTTGGTCGAATGACGGCGTGGTTCAATTGATGACCGGCCAACCCTTCGCGTGGGTCATTGGCACACGTCGCGAGTATTCAGCTTAAGGTTTCCTTGCTGCAGACGTCTCGGACGAGGCGCTCACCCGTCTGGCGTCTCTGGTTTCTCTCGTTTTCTGCCTCCCACCTCTGTCGTCCATTGACTAGACAAGTCCTTGACAGGACAAAAAGACGATGTGCAGAGCCTCAGACCAGCCAACCACGAGGGTGCGGTGAGGTGTGAGTGGTCTCTAGCCATACATACACCCTGGCAGACTGGGCCCTCCTCCTTCCGCGCTCTTTGTACGGTTATCAGGTGCGGAAGACCACTTATCGTACTCAGGATTCACCCAGAGGCAAACAACGAACTCGATACGATTAGCTATATGCGAAGCGAGGCCATTGCAACCCCTCCCCGTTAACGTCTGCAGCATGCAAGAGTCAGGAGGTCTGTCTGTAGCATGGGTTGTCCGGGTTCGACTAGTCGCAGTCCAGTCGCACCCGAGTCTCAGTGGTCGATCGGCCCGCCACCTCCGGTCAAACCACCAGAGGAGGGAGGACGGACGGTTCCTCTGCTTTCCTACCCTTTCGCTCTGTTGGCCTACCTACTCACGTACTCGTACAGAACGTAAAAACCCTTATACTCGTGCTTTTGTTGCTGCTTCTCCGGCCCGGGCATGGTGCGCAAGGGAAAACGAGTTGTACGCAAGGTTGTACGTTGAACGTGTTCCATCAAAAGGTAGGGCCGGGTTATCGGGAGGCATCACTAGGTCGGCGACAATGATTTCTGTTTGGGAACATGGGACTTTTGCATCTTGATGAGTTTCTGTTGTTGATCGGGCGCTCCCGAGTGGGAGCGTGCTCCATGATCTTGATCCCGGGGTTCCGCCAGGAATGCGAGCGCCTCCTGCGCGTGGGCGCGACCGTCATGCGGCGAACGGCCGAAAGATGGCTTCACCGGAGAACGCTAAGTAAGTCCATCTGCGTAGGTGTAGGCGGCGTCGTCGGCAAGCTCGCTGGTGACCTTTGATTGCCGAGACTGGACGAAGACGAGTTCGTCGATAGTAAAGTACGCGTGTTTCGATGCTTGCTGTGGATAAGGCGAAGGTCGCACACTCACCACCTCTTCTGCTCAACTGGTCGTGCGACCTTTCGTGCTGTGTCCTCGCGTCGCAGTCCCTCTCGCATCTCCCCAGGTCTGCAAGGTGGTCAATGGGGCCCGTCCAGTAGCTGCATGAGTGTTCTGGTCCTCTGTAGCACGTGTAGCATCTTCCGCAACCTAGACTATAGGGCTGCGCTCCACTGCAGGCACTAAGTACTCTTCATTCGAGCTGCAGAGATATTGAATACTGAAGGCCGTGACGTGAGATTCAATTCACCCATGAGGAAGCGACAACGAAGTATAACCCCGAGGTCGAGATCTAGGCAGATCCTCTGGAAGAACACGCAGACGGACGCAGAACGGACGAAGCCCAGGGTTGCTGCATTGCGGAGAGGGATAGGGTTTTGCTTTCGCTGTAAGCGACAACATGTTATCACAACTTCTCCGGCACCACCATGATGGTTACAGTACTCGTGCCCAGAGAAGAGTGGGAGATGGGCGTCGTACATACCACCTGTCGCCACAAATCTCCGATTATTCTTGACGCCGACATCGCCCGCTACCGTGAAATGCGCCAAGTCGCCGGACGAGGGCCGCGTCTAAGATTTCGAAGTTGCATGCGGCAGGAGCGTGGGTTCAATGCGAACGAGTCATATCGTGAAGCATTCAGCAGGCGGAACATCACGAAAGGCAAAGGCATACACGTTGCCGCGGAACTAAAGTAACCATTTACGACGGAATCAGTGCACGAGGACGGACATGTTGCTTTTATCCAGCCAATGGGCCGAGGATACAGCGAATACAGCGCGCGACAAGCGCGATGAGATGATCGCAGGGTAACTTATAACTTGTCTAAGCGAAAGGCCATGGGCAACGCCGGGCGGCGAGGAGAGGTACATCTGAATAGAGTCCCCGGCGCTGGAATAGGGCACAGAGTCGTACAGTGGGGGACGTAATGGAGAGATAAGCAGCGCCGCAACTTGCTGAGGCCGCCCATATCCCCAATCCTGGGCATCGTATGCGAGGAGCTCGGCACGCGTCCGGAAATTTGGGGCTCCGATAAGCTATTGCCTTCAGCGTGCGCTTTGGAGAGTATGTGATCTCCATCTAAGAGCACGGCCGATGTTTTGAAAGGTACAAAGGAGACTTGAAGGGCACCATAATGCCATAATCTTGAGTATTGCGTTGGTAGCTGAACTATTCGAATAACCAGTAGGCACACGCCCACACCACCAAGACGCCAGTGACCACAGCTTTTACTTACCATAAGTAAGATCAGGCAAAGGCACTTCTCGGACCAAGTAACTTACCAAATATTCCATGGGTATCACAGTACGCAGACAGGTAAGTGGAGTCCGATAAGGTGGGAACAGGTGGTGATCACGAGGCAAACTACAGCACGTGGCCACGGCGGCAACGCCCCTGGACCTAGTTTAATTGCAAAACAAGGACACAGCAATTTAACACGTTTTGACACGGGATTGTCATGGAAGGATAAGAGGTTCTCTAATATCGAAAAGGATATGCTAGTCGATGCACATTGACGACAAACTACAAAAAGGAAACTTTTAGTCGCCCCGTTTAATCCCCACTCTGAGTCTGTTTTGCTTGAGAAACAATCATGATGGCTTCAGTTTTGCAAATGGTGAGCGAGTCGTTTATCCTTTGACCTAGGTGGTGGTTGTGTTCCAGTTTCTGACTCTGGGACACTGTGCCAGTTTACCTGGAGTTCAAGGAAAAAAGAAGAGAGAAGACAATATGGTCCAGTCTTGGGGATACCGAATGAACCATCGCCCAGACAGCCTCATCCGAGTGCTAAACCCACAACGCAGCGACACCCGTCCGGTCCTCAGCCGCGAGGAACATATCCCAACTGGGGGAGCAGTCCTGCTCAACCGGTCGCCCCGCCGGATACCCAAGACGACGAGTGAGACGAACCCGGTTGTCCAGAGTCTCCTGCCTCATGCTATTCATTTTAAAGACAAGTGGCTTGGTTCACTGCTATCGACCAGGACAACAGTGGACAAGTATCCGCTGAGGAGCTGCGTCAGTGTGATCTCCTTCCCTCCTGAACGAAGACTGAATAATTGTGCAGAGAGTGCGCTTATAAACGGATATGGTGGAAAGCGTATGTGCTTTTGTTCTCATTCAGCGATCATGTCCTGATTATCCCTCGCGCTGGCCCAGGATTCTCCTCTCAAACTGTGAAATACTTGATGAGCGTTTTCGTACGTGCTCTTACATCCCTAGCAAGATCTCGAAAGTTGATGTTTGATTTTTGTGCAGGACCTGGATGGAAGTGGGGAAATTGGGATTGAGGAAGTGAGTGGGTCACTCTTTGTTCACAACATTAAGCTCATCCACCACGCCCAGTTCAAGCCCCTGTGGGATTATGTCAAGGTAAGGTATCACTCGCGCGAATTTTGCGTCTCTTCCAACCCTCTGTCGCAGCAATGGCGAGAGATGTTCGAATCCTTTGACTATAATCAAGACGGCATCATAGACGCTGCTGAGCTCTCAAACGCTCTCGGCCATTACAAGTGTGTCTTGTTTCTTTTGAAGTATAATTGCGCTCTATATCTGTAACAATAGCCTGCAAGTCGGCCCACTCGTTATTAATTTCCTAGTACACAAATATGGTGCGTTGCGATCGTCTTTGCCCCGCGTTACTGTGATAGGAACGCGCCCCTGGCAGGGACGCACTCCACCAATGGTCACACCGGCCCGCCGCAGATTGAACTGGATCGTTTCGTTTGTGCCTGCGTTGTCGTGCAACAGATGTGTGCTCTGTTCGACCGCTGCGGAGCTGGCCGAGCCGGACCGATGGAGGTCAACCGAGACGAGTTCCTCCTCGCGATATTGCGGCTCCCTTGAGAGATCGATATCCCCTGAGGAGAATCAAAACGACGGCGCCCGGGCTATGTTCTTTCTGCTTTCACCGCCTCGGACATGGGAGGGAGGGCAGTGCGGACGGCGTGAGTTGGCTAGTCTCACACAGCCCTCATCTTCCAAGTGGTGTATGAATACGCGTGGATAAGCTGTTCGGTGGCTGGGCGCTTCCTGGACTATATGTGTTCCACCATCGCCGCGTTTCTCCCGAATGTACTTGTATGGATTCCTGAGGCTCGAAATGACAGATTCACAAGAGGTAGAGAAGATGGGTGAGAAGGGGATATTAATAGCCTTGCTTATTATTAGCCATGCGGGCAGTGTACATTGAGCTGAAAATAACTTGCGAACCCAAATTCACGCCCCAGTTCAGCGGTGGAAGACTCTCAAAGTCCGCAGCGCAAATGAAGTTCGCCGCAAAGAAGGAGGAACTAGGGTCAAGGCGAACGTAGCTGCCGACAATAGTTGCGAGATCTACAGAGTTTTGAACGCACAGGGCGAACCAAAACGTGCCTCGGGCACTGCCGCACTGCTGAACCGGAGGCTGTGTGCACAGCATCGCCGGCTAGATAACTCAGAATGCGATGTTGGCTTCGTCGAGTTCGTCCAATGGCGATTTTTTTACTCCAGTGTGAACCTTAGGAGTCAGTAGTCACTCCGTCATAAAATGCAACGGGCGGCGCCGGTTTCCTCACGCGCCTGATAACCCACGACCCTATCACCCGCCGTCATTTGTAGCTTCCCTTATCTTTCTCACTCCATTTGCATCGCTCCACCTCTGAACTGAAAAACGATGCCCTCTTTCTTCAAGGTTAGCCACGAACCTTTCAGTGTCTGACATTGCGGTTTACTAAATCGGGATCTTCGCTAGCGTGACAAAAAGAATGCAAGCGGTTTCCAAGGGAGCAGTAACAAAGCATCTTCCCGACCCCCCGAAAGTGTTGCCTGGAGTAACAGCAACCAGGCCACTTGGGGCGTTCAAGGCAATACGGCACCCATCGGCTTTTCACCCAGTTCGGGGTCCGGACACGCTGCCGCCCCTCCCCTGCAGGGTGGCTTTCCACAAGTGACCATAAATCAACCCAGCGGCCCCGACGCCAGCTCAGGTGGCTTCGTTCACCCCAGCATCTCTCCTTCTCCGGTTGGTGTCAGCCATCCGGGCGGGTTTGCTCCGCAGGTGCCAACGCCGATTGTTGCGCATAATGGCCCGCAAGACGAGTACGCACATATTCCTGATTGGCCTTTCTTTCATTCACCAACCCCATGTTCTGGTAGATCTTATGCTTGGTTCGTGGCGGTAGACCAAGACGGCAGTGGGGAGATATCTCCTCAGGAATTGCGTAGGTGTCCTTTGTCTGAAACTTGCGACTAGTTCGACTCAAGGAGAGTACTACAGGAAGCGCTCTCATGAAGGATGGCGGTAACCACTATATGCTATTCTCGTATGTGTCCAAAAATCTCATTGGATCCCGGTTTCTAGGCCTCAAGTTCTCACTAGGCACCGTGAAGTATCTGATGAGTGTCTTCGTACGTCCGTGTCTTTTAAGGGATGACGTCACGTGTAATGTGTGAACAGGACCTCGATAACAGCAGAGGAATTGGCTTCCAGGAGGTATGTGTGTCTATCCTCGAGTGGTTCGAATTCTAAGCGTTGTGCGCAGTTTTCATCCCTGTGGAATTTTATTACCGTAAGAGTTTCCTCATTGCAACCTTTCTCGTCTGACATTGATAGTAGCAATGGAGACAAATGTTCGAATCCTTTGACGTTGACCGTGACGGTAAAATCGATGCAGACGAGCTGGGTCGCGCGTTGGCTCACTATGAGTGCGTGCACCCCTTAATCTCTACCGATCCGCTTTTGATGGAAGCAATTCCGTTTAGTTTCCGTGTCGGCCTACCTGTCCTTGACATATTAGTCAAGAAGTATGGTGAGTTCCACCCCCCTGGTCTTTCGCGTTTGTGGTGATCATTCGAATCTGTCTCCCAAAGCGGTTGCGCCCACACCAAATAGGGTTCCTCACTTTGGTCCTCCTGATCGACCGCAACTAGATCTGGACCATTTCGTCTGCGCATCTATTGTCGTGCGGCAGATGTGTCAGCTGTACGACCAGTGCAGTGGATATGGGGCGGCGCCGATAAGTAGGGATGATTTTATTCGAGCTGTGATATCGCTTCCTTGAGGGTACAGTAAGCAGTTTCTAAACACGATACGTTCGTTGTAGTACTTATTGGACAAGTTCACTATGCAACTGCAGTTGCGTGATTGGTGTTTCGCCTGAGGCGACGGTGACCAGAGAGGTTGACTCAAACATCACACATTTTCGCCGGTTTCATATCAATGGACACCCTGGTGAAAAAGTTGAGTTCTGTGCGTGACACCTCGAACTCCATCGCTACTTAGGAATCTCTTCCCATCTGGGCCGAATTTCCTGCAAGGCGAGAGCACGCGAGCCCATGGATTTTCCCAGGCCATCCGAAGGAATGATTCTTCCATTCGCGTGCTGCATCGAATTTTTAACTCAGACGGTTCGTGCCGATTTGTCTCGAGATCGGGAACAGCAGCACTGCACCCTAGTACAGTATCGTTTCGGGAGAGCTCGTCGCCAATGACCGTACTGGTCGACTATCTACTAATAGACTTACCCGTGCCCGGGTCTCTTCCGGGAATGCTTGGCAACCATGTAGGCCCCGGGAGCCGGGAATTTGTGCGCGGCGGAGGCTGACTAGCGCTGATTCCAGGGAGTGGAGTAGGTAGTAGCTCCTTTGACGGAGCCGAGGGGGTGGCCTTATGGCCCACAATTCCGACTCAGCGAATAGAATACAGTCGAAGTTGATGCCGTGCCCACACTCGCATATGACGTCGAGTTGGGTCCAGCCTTTGAAGAAGCGGTGCGTGTAGAACAGTGAAGGTGGAGCGCGAGTGCGGGAGTCGTCATCCTGTACACATGCAACCCTCGGAGCATCCGTAGAAAAAACTACTGTACTGTAGGGTCTAGCCCGCATTAGCGTAAGTTACTGAGAAAAGGAAAGAGTTTTCCTGAATGGAGCGCGAGTTGAGATTAGATACTGCTTAAGGAAGCTGCGGGCCGGCCCCCCGCTTCTAATGTGGGAGGTTCCAAAGGCATCTCTTGAACGACTTTGGTTATCGCCCATACCTTGTGGAGTCTGGATGTCCGCACCAGCTCTGACTCGCGCGCGGTTCTTCTCGTGTGCCACGTGGTGATTTCACTGCATTTCAAGGTCCATCGGTGTCGCCCGCTCCATGGTCTCGCCTCGCCATCATCTCGTCGAGAAGGACTGATAACGGCCTACCTTTGCCTGTTTGTGGAGTCTATTCCCCTCCTTCCTTCCTTCCCGTTTGGTAATCAAGCATGGCAACTGACTATAAATACTTACCCCCGTCAGGGAAACGAGAAAGTCAGTCAAGTCACTGATCTCATTCCCTCGATGGCTACGAGCTTCAGGCCTCCTCCTTTCCCTCAGCCCCCCGTCTTAGCTGGGACTGCGGACCCCGTGTCGGGTGCTGCGGGAGCTGCTTTCTATCTCGTCACAAGCCCCGCGCAGGGCCCTGCTCATCTTCCACAAAGTAGGTTTGCATGACCCGTCCTTGGCGCCTTGTCCGCTGTGCCTGATTGATCCTCGCGAACATTTCCAGTTCCTAGCCCCGGAAGAACTCCATCCCCTCTGCCTCCCCCGTATCCACTTCCCCCACATCCACCTCCCCCTCCGGCCTTCCCAATGCCTCTGGGACAAGCCAGCCATGTGACGACTATCCAGGTTGAACCCTCCCCTTCTCCGAGCTACCACTCGCAAGCGCCGGACATACCGCATTCAATGGTATCGGGACTGGTGCAGACCGCTCCAGGTGGCGGGAGAAATCGTGCGTATGTTTCTTACAGTCTACTATCAATCCCCTTAGCAAACGGGGGTGCGAGCGGAGTAGAGGACGACTCGGATGACGAGGAATACGAGGACGACAGAGGATATCCAGTAAAGCACGATGGTGATGTGCTCGCAAAGTCACCGCCGAGCCATCCTTTTTTCTCTGGCGTGTTCAGAATGCCACGCCCGTTCAGAAACCAGACTCTGGAACACCCAGTACAAGAGCACCAGCTGGCTACATTTCCTTGTAGGTTGCCCAGGTGTCCAGCTTCCGTCAGAAGTGATGTAGCGGCACGTTTGGGTGGGTTCTGCTGTGATACTCATATGTGATAAGTGGTCCTTTCACGTCGGCGAACTATTTACCCATCCGTCGATTAGGATGGCAATCCATGAAGGTACAGCAACACGATGTCCTAGATGCCAACAGCGAGTTTGTCCTGAGGGATGGAATTTTTGCAGTGCGCAGTGTGCTAATGGACAGGCCTGAGGCACAGCTGATAAAGACCCGCAAGCTGAAACTAGGCGATGGTCTGACAACATTCCACTCTTTACCCTGTATTCAACGTCATTCCAACAGCGGTCATTTGTTACTCAATCTCAATTATAAGAGGAACTTGAGGTTTCTACAAAAGAGCGAGAGAAAGTTGCATAGCCTGAGAAACCAGAGATGGTGAAACGACAGAACAGAACTCGAAGACAGTTCAAGTTGCAACCAGTGTTATATGACAACTATTACCTCTTCCGGGACTTCAACGCATGCCGTCAAAACCGGAACCTGAAGCCAAGATTCCAAGAAGCCGCCCAGTGATGTTTTTTAGGCCACATACACATCCTATACCAACGCTCGAGTAATTATACTGGGAGTAGCAATCACGCGAATGGCGCCGCGGAGTGTGCACGCGTGGCACTCGGGCTGAGCCTCTGGGAACAGCGGCGCCGGCACGGTCCACATCGAAACGGAGACGACCAGGAGTCAGATGTCATTCGTCGCCTTGATCACCGTGCAGAAATACTCACTCTACGGTGTCAGATGGTCGGGTCATTAGCGTGTGGTGAGCTGCCCTCAATCAATCGCTTCAGCTTCAGGACCTGTCCGCAGCTGTACAGCTGCTCTCATCGCTGACCCACCATCATCTCTGGACTCCCTCAAGGCCGCACACTTGCTCTGCCAAGACGTCCCACCCCAGAACTTGAGAAACTGCGCTTTCTTAGCGTCGCACCGGGTAAAGCTAAACGGAGCGGAACATTCCCCCCCCGTCACTACGTGATTTCGCTCTCGTTTGTGAATCCTAAGCTGGGCGCTTCTCCAATATACCGAACGTGGGTCACCTCGACTTGGGGCGGATGGCCCGGTTTATAGTCATATGGGCCCATCGACATGGCCTCCGAATTTCGACGTGAGATTGAGAACCCTTGTGCTCATTGCTGAATGTGAAACACAACGAGGCAGGGAAGTCAGGCCTGACGATAGAACATCAGTTGCTCCACAAACCGCGCAGCAATACTATGTCATCACTTGCATAGACTTGAACGCCCCCACTACGATTACCCCCTCCCCCCCCGTTCTGCACGCTAACATCAGATTGGCGTGCAGGTTAGAGGACGCCCGACGGCGTCCGACTACAGTAGTAGTAACCTAACACCTAACCCAGGTGCGGAAACTAGATGGTTTCCTCCCCGGGAGTTGCCGGGTCAATGCCTTCGGAGTTACAATACCAAAGTCTACCTTAATTTGCCAGTTGGCTACTTTTCGCATCGGTCCCACGGACCGTACCGCTCCGGACCGGCCTCAAAGTTCGGTCTCCGCCGAAAACGTTCATTTTCACTGCTTACTCGAGGAAATAATTTTGTGGCTATTA
>Ga0137385_10004034_pt1 | contig 12802 bp, 11 predicted proteins | sample SagtaG_FD_104921 | JGI IMG/M metagenome (GOLD analysis project Ga0137385, IMG submission 104921) | Vadose zone soil microbial communities from Sagehorn Ranch, Mendocino, California, USA - Sage2_R_80_16 metaG | ecosystem: Environmental > Terrestrial > Soil > Vadose zone | place: USA: California...
ACCGCGAGGGCTTCGGCCCCTTCCTGTCCGGCTTCAAGGTCATCCCCTTCGGCGACGCGCAGGCCCTCCTCGAGGCCATCACGCCCAACACCTGCGCCTTCCTCGTCGAGCCCATCCAGGGAGAGGCCGGCGTCCTCATCCCGCCCGGCGGCTTCCTCGCAGAGGCCGCCGCCATCTGCAAGCAGAACCGCGTGCTCTTCATGGCCGACGAGATTCAGTCTGGCCTCGGCCGCACCGGCAAGCTCTTCGCCTACATGCACGAGGGCATCACCCCCGACGTCCTCATCGTCGGCAAAGCCCTCGCCGGCGGCTTCTACCCCGTCTCCGCAGTCCTCGCCTCGCGCGAGATCCTCGGCGTCCTGCGCCCCGGCGACCACGGCAGCACCTTCGGCGGCAACCCCATGGCCTGCGCCGTCGCCCGAGCCTCCCTCAAGGTCCTCGTGGAAGAGCGCCTCGCCGAGCGCTCCGCCGAACTCGGCTCCTTCCTCCTCGACCGGCTCAGACAGATCGTGAGCCCCCACATCCGCGAGATACGCGGCCGCGGCCTCTGGATCGCCATCGAGCTGAACACCCCGGCGCGCCCCGTCTGCGAAGCGCTCATGCAGCAGGGCATCCTCTGCAAGGAGACACACGACAACGTCATCCGCCTCGCTCCTCCCCTCATCATCGAGAAGGACGATCTCCTCTGGGCCGCTGACCGCATCCAGTCCGTCCTCGAACGCCTCTAGACGAGTCCCCATCCTCGCGCAACCCACCCACAAAGGTGGATACTTGAACCTATGGCGACGACTGAACCCATCAAAGCCCGCGGCAAAAACGTCCTCGGCCAGCCTCTGGACATCTGTGGCTGCGAACCCATGACCGGCTTCTACCGCACTGGCTGCTGCGAGACCGCCCCTGACGACCTCGGCGTTCACACCATCTGCTGCGTCGTCGACGCCGCCTTCCTCGCCGCCTCCAAGGCCCTCGGCAACGACCTCAGCACCCCCATGCCGCAGCACGGCTTTGCCGGCCTCAAGCCCGGCGACCGATGGTGCGTCTGCGCCGCCCGCTGGCTCCAGGTCCAGCAGGCCGGAGCCGCCTGCCCCATCATCCTCGAAGCCACCCACGAGGCCACCCTCAAGATCGTCCCCTTCGAGCTCCTGATCCAATATGCCGTGATCCCAGACCAGCTTCACTAAGGCCAGTTGCGCGCTTCGCGTCAATATGCCGTGATCCCAGACCAACTCCACTAAGGCCAGTCGCGCGCTTTGCGTCAATACGCCGTAATCCCGACCCGCTCCACTAATCCCTACCCGCCAAAAATCACCGGCACCTGTCACAAATCCCTTTCCTCACCGAAACTTGACACAAGTTTTGCTTGACAGCCCCCACCCCCAGGCCTGACCGTAGAAGTAATACACGAATCCAATTTCTGATTGCACCCGAACGATTCCGGCAGATACCACAGCCCGAATCCCCTTGGGCCAAGCATCTCGTTTACACACCGCTCTTTGCATCGGTGTCATCTTTAGGAGCCAGTAACTCATGACCGTATCCGCCTTCTGTAAGAGATCCCTCGCCTTCGCCGCCGCATCTCTTCTCATCATCTCGGCAGCCCTGCCCGCAACAGCCCAGAACGCCGCCCTCGGCAACATCGCCGGCACCGTCCGCGACACCGCAGGCGCCGTAATCCCCAACGCCACCGTCGTCGTCAAGAACCTCGGCACCGGCGCCTCCCGCACCCTCACCACCGACTCCGAAGGCCACTATGCCGCGACCTTCCTCCAGCCCGGCCAGTACGAGGTCATCCTCGGCGGAGGCGGCTTCAGCACCCTCGATCAGAAAAATGTCGGAGTCACCGTCGGCTCCACCATCTCGGTCGACGCCACGCTCTCCCCCGCCTCGGTCTCCACCAACGTCGTCGTCACCAGCGAAGCTCCCCTCATCGAGACCGAGAAGGCCGATGTCTCCCAGACCGTCGGCAGCAACCTGGTCTCCAATCTCCCGGTCAACGGCCGCCGCTACGACAACTTCGTGCTCCTTACGCCGAACGTCGTTCCCGACGGCAACTCAGGCCTCATCTCCTACCGTGGTATCTCCGGTCTCTACAACACCAACCTCATCGACGGCGCCAACAACCAGCAGGCCTTCTTCTCCGAGGCTCGTGGCCGCGCCATCGGCGCCCCCTACGTCTTCTCGCAGGACTCCATCAAGGAGTTCCAGTCCTCCACCTCCGGCTACTCCGCTGAGTTCGGTCAGGCAGCCGGCGGTCAGATCAACGCCATCTCCAAGTCCGGCACCAACGCCACCCACGGCGACCTCTTCTACTACCTCCGCTACCCGACCCTGAACGCGCTCGATCCCGTCTCCAAGTACAACGGTCGCACCAATAACGTGCCCTTCCTGCTCACCCCCACCGTCCACCAGCAGCAGCAGTTCGGCGGCTCCATCGGTGGACCCATTATCAAGGACAAACTCTTCTACTTCTTCACCTACGACGGCTTCCGCAAGGTCAACCCGCTCCTCTACACCTCGTCTCTTACGGCAGCAACTCTGAACGGCTACGCCTGCCCAGCCGCCGTATCGACCAGCCAGTGCAACGCGGTCAAGACCTTCATCACGGCCCAGCAGGGTGCGGCCTCCCGCAATCTCAAGCAGGACATCTTCTTCCCTCGGATTGACTACCAGTACAACGACCGCAACCACATCAGCGCGGAGTACAACTGGCAGAACTACAACCAGCCCAACGGCTACACCACCTCCGCCACCGCCAACAACAGCTCCGTCAGCACCAACGGCCGCGCCGACTTCCACGAGCGCATCTTCGTCGCCAACTGGGAGAGCGTTCTCACCTCTCGCTCCGTCAACGCCCTCCGCTTCCAGTTCGCCCGTGACCTCGAGGTCACCAGCGCAAACGCCCCCGGCCCCAACGTCTCCATCTCGGGTATCGTTGCATACGGTCAGCCCAATGCTCTGCCTCGCCCTGCCTTCCCCGACGAGCACCGCTGGCAGGTTGCCGATACCTTCTCGACCACGCGCGGAAACCACACCCTCAAGGCCGGCGTCGACATCAATCTCATCCACGAGCAGATCAGCAACCTCTTCCAGGGCGGTGGACTCTACACCTACTCCGCTCTCACCGGCCAGTGCCTCAACGGTCAGGTCACCGGTTGCAATGCCCCTCCCAACACTCCTGGCGCAATCTCAACCATCAGCGGCCCTGCCGCTGCTTTTGCCAACTACGTGCAGGACATCTACGGTCTGAACGGTGGCCGCCACTACTCCAACTTCACGCAGGTCAACGATCCCATCACAGGCAAAGGTATTGACGACTTCTGGAATAAGGATCTCGCGGGCTTCGTCGAAGACTCCTGGAAGATTAGCTCGAAGCTGTTGCTTAGCGGTGGCGTCCGGTACGATACCCAGCTCGTTCCTCAGCCTGCCCGTCCCTACACCACCAGCGCGAACGGTGCGGCCAGTCCCTTCGGCAACGCCGTCACCAGCTTCATCAATACCAACTACAAGATGATCCAGCCCCGCTTCGGCTTCGCCTGGTCCCCTTACACCGGAACTGTCGTTCGTGGCGGCTACGGTATCTTCTACGGTCTCACCAGCAACTCGACCTTCTATGCCACGCGCGTCGAGAACGGCGTCTTCCAGCAGCAGTACAACTTCGCCGTGGTTACAACGCCCGGGAAGGCTACCGTTCCGCCCTCCGCCTACACGACCACGCCGGCAACCTACAGCTACGGCGCTGGTGCGCCCAACAACACTGGTGTCCTCTTCAAGCCGACCGGCGCCCCGGTGGCTGCTCCCTTCGCAGGTGCGCTCACCCCTACCATCCAGAATCCCACCGGAACGCAGACCTTTGCCTTCCGCGGTCAGGATAAGCACTTCACCAACCCCTACACGCACTCCTTCGATCTCGCGGTCGAACAGGAGCTGCCCTTCAACATGAGCCTCACCCTTGCCTACGTCGGCACCCGCGGTATGCGGCTCCCCTACTTCATCGACTCCAACCTGCCCAGGGCCAACCAGACCCGCACTTATACCATCACCGAAGCCAATGGCAGCACTTCCACTGTCACCGTTCCCTTCTACGCCAGTACCGCCTTCGGTGGGAACCCCCGTCCTTCGCCCAACGATGGCATCATCCTCACCGGATTCAGCGGCATCAACAGCTGGTATCACTCCATGGCGACGACCGTTCGCAAGCCGATGGCGCACGGCCTCGAACTGCTCGTCAACTACACCTGGGCCAAGGCCATCGACGGCAGCCAGGTCTCCGGCCAGAACGGCACCTTCAACGGCACCAACACCATCCTCGATCCCTTCAACCTGAAGAATCCCGGCACTCTGAGCGAGTACAGCCGCTCCGACCTCGACATGCGCGGCCGCTTCGTCGGCAGCATCGTCTATGCCCCGACCTTCGCGTTGAGCAACCGGTATCTCCGCTACGCTGCCAATGGCTGGTCGCTCTCGGGCACGGCCACCGAACAGACGGGCCTGCCTCTCACGCCCAACATGAGCGGCAACGTCACCGGCGGCATCGATGGCGGCGTCACCGGAGCGCAGGTCAGCCTCTTCGCCTCCAACAGCTCCGGTCGCGCACCGCAGCTTCGCCGCAACGCGATCCCCGGTCCCGGTATCCGCAACGTCGACGCGCGCATCTCGCGCGACTTCACCGTCCACGAAGGCATCAAGATGCAGCTCTTCATGGAAGCCTTCAACGTCGCCAACCGCCGTCACATCATCCAACAGAACCTGACGGCATATCAGTTCAACAGCCAAACGACGATCGGCCCCGCCGTTCAGTCCACTCCGTTCGGAGCCCCCACCAGCACCACGAGCGTCCTCTACGGCCCGCGTCAGCTCCAGTTCACCGCCAAGCTCTTCTTCTAACCGTCAGCGACAACGGCACAACCCAAAGCGGCTCCGGTCAACATCGGAGCCGCTTCGCTTTTGCCGTTGCCCTGAACGGAAGCGAAGGCCTGTATTTCGCTTTTGCCGTTGCTTGTTCTCTCAACTCCCCCGAACGAAGTGTCATCCTGAGCGAAGCGCCCTTGCTTTTTTCTGTTGCCTGTTCTCCCCCAAACACGTCTCACCATTGAACCCCAAGGAGCCCCCATGCCCAACCGTCCCTACCTGCGCGAAGCCCTCATAGCCCTGGCCGCTCTCTCCACGGGCTGGTGGGCTCACAGCACCCGTCCCGTCCAGGCCGCCGGCCCCGCAACCCTCAGCTACCAGTTCAGCGGCGCCGGCCCCGCCACCGTCCTCTCCCTCTACAACCCCGGCGACAGCACCATCTACGTCTACCAGGGGATCACCACCGGCTACTCCAAGGTCCAGTGCAGCTACCGCCTCCACCTCGACCACCTCGGAGCCGCCATCGAACGCGAGAACTGCCCCATCTACACTCTCCGCTGACCCATCTGCCGGGGCTTGTTGGAGCTTCTTTTCAAACCAACCGCAAATCCGGGTGCCCCATCTTCGCCGCGCTTTTGCGGCTAAGGTGGGGTATTCGCGGCGAAGCGCGAACCGTCTTTTCTCCCAATCGGAGAACTCTGTCGCAGGCTCGTTTTTTCTTTTCAACGATTTTCCCAGCAAAAACCCTTGTCAAGCCCAAAAGTGCATTAACTCCAACCGCATCAATGACATCCGCGTTGCATATAGTTTCCCTCAATCCCTTATAATTAATACAGTGGACAAAAAAGGCCCCGGCCAAAGGCCGGGGCTTTCCCATTAACATCTATAAACCTTTTAGAAAGAGGATTTTACCAGTAAACCCTTTAGATGGACGATTTTACAGACGGCGATAATCGTATGTCACTGAATCAAAGGACTTTATCCAGGGTACCCCCCGGGGGGGTACCCCTTCAGGGAGAAAACGAACGCCGCAAGGAAGGAGAGGAGAGATGAAAGATGGTGCGCCCGAGAAGATTCGAACTTCTGACCTACAGCTTCGGAGGCTGCCGCTCTATCCAGCTGAGCTACGGGCGCGCACCTCTAGCGTAGCACGACCCCCGCAAGTTGACAGTGTCCATCCATGCAGTTCACCATCAACCGGAACTACGAAAAGGTGACCAAACTATGCTTCTTCGCACGATGACATCTCTGACCTGTTGTTGCATCCTCGCCGCCGCCACACTAGCCCAGCAGCCCGAGAAGCCCATGGGCAACATGAAGATGGACAAGCAGCCGACCAAAGCTCTCCCCAGCCCCAAAGCCGAGGCCAGCGTCAAGCTCAACGGCAAGGCCATCACCGTCCACTACAACGCCCCCTCCGTGCGCGGCCGCAAGATCATGGGAGAGCTCGTCCCCTACGACAAGGTCTGGCGCACTGGAGCCAACGAGGCCACCGCCCTCGTAACCGGAGCCAACCTAAAGATCGGCACCCTCACCGTCCCCGCCGGCACCTACACCGTTTACACCCTGCCCAACGCCGACCAATGGCTATTCATCGTCAACAAGCAGGTCGGCCAGTGGGGAACTGTCTACGACGAGTCCAAAGACCTCGGCCGCACCCCCATGGAGAGCAAAACCCTCCCGGCCCCCCAGGAGAAGATGACCATCTCCTTTGAAAATACCCATGGCAGCTCCACCGAACTCCACGTCAAATGGGAGAACGCCGACAAATACGTAACGATCACAGCCGAGTAGACCTTACCCGGCGGCTTCCTTCTCCAACCGCAGCCGCTCCATCACCGAGGCCACTAACTCCTTGGCTCCATTAATGTTAGCTAGAATCGCCTGCACATCGAGCGCCGGGACATTCGGGTTCCGCGCGCTCGTGCAGTAGACCCCATGCTGCCCCACCAGGATCAGCGCATCCGTCAGCACATCCAGCGTGACGGCGAGACGCCCTCGCGTCTCGCCCATCATGAACTCGTACTTTTCAAGTTCGTCTTGCCGATCATAGAAGACTGACACGCTACCACTCCTTCGCTGCGGTATCAGGAACCAGCGCAGTCGAAGCCGTCGGGAACTCTGGAGCAAGCCCCTTCCACCGCAGGATCGGCTTCCGCGCCGCAGTCGTCTCATCCAGCCGCTGAATCCGTGTCGAATGTGGAGCCGTCTGCACCAGCTCGGGATTCTCCTCCGCCTCGCGCGCAATCTGCTTCAGCGCATCGATCAGCAGGTCCAGCTCCTCGCGGCTCTCGCTCTCCGTAGGCTCGATCATCATCGCGCCCTGCACCACCATCGGGAACGACACCGTATAGGCATGGAAGCCGTAGTCGATCAGCCGCTTGCCCATATCGCCCGTCTTCACGCCGTTGCGAGCCTGCAGCCTGTCCGAGAAGACCACCTCATGCAGCGACCGCGTCTTGTATTGCAGCTCGAAGGTCCCCTCCAGCTTCGCCCTGATGTAGTTCGCGTTCAGCACAGCATCCTCGGTCGTCTGCCGCAGCCCATCCGGTCCATTCGCAAGGATGTAGGCCAGCGCCCGCACGAACATGCCGAAGTTGCCATAGAACATCCGCACCCGCCCGACGCTCTGCGGACGGTTGTACTCCAACCCCAGCGACCCATCCGCCCGAGTCACCACTACCGGCGTAGGCAGGAACGGCTCCAGTATCCTCTTGCAAGCCACCGGCCCCGATCCCGGACCACCCCCCCCATGCGGAGTAGAAAAAGTCTTATGCAAATTCAAATGCATGACATCGACGCCGAAGTCGCCTGGCCGCGTCTTGCCTACCAGAGCGTTCATGTTCGCGCCATCCATGTACAACAGCGCTCCCTTCGCATGAAGGATGTCCGCAATCTTATGGATGTCGCTCTCAAACACGCCGATCGTCGAAGGATTCGTCAGCATCAGCGCCGCAGTGTCCTCATCGACCATCCGCTCCAGTTCGGCGATATCCACCATGCCCTGAGCATTCGACTTCAGGTTAGCAACCTCATACCCGCAGACCGCCGCGGTCGCCGGATTCGTCCCATGCGCCGAGTCCGGAATCAGGATCTTCTTCCGCGGATTGCCATTGCTCTCGTGATAAGCCCGAACCAGAAGGATACCCGTGAACTCGCCATGAGCACCCGCAGCAGGCTGCAGCGTAATCGCGTCCATGCCCGTGATCTCAACCAGAGCGTCGGAGAGAGTCTTCATGATGCCCAAGCAGCCTTGCGAGAGCGACTCCGGCTGATAAGGATGCGCCTCAGCGATCCCCTCCAACCGCGCCACCGCCTCGTTCACGCGCGGGTTGTACTTCATCGTGCAGCTACCCAGTGGATACATGCCCAGGTCGATTGCATAGTTCCACGTCGACAACCGAGTAAAGTGCCGGATGATCTCAATCTCGCTCAGCTCTGGCATTACACCGAGATCCTTGCGCACCGTAGCCCCAAGCAGGGAGTCGGCATCCACGGCCGGCACATCCAACTCCGCCAGCCGATAGGCCTTCTTACCCGGTGACGACTTCTCGAAGATCAGACCTTCGTCCTGGTTGACATGCGTCGTCGCCTTCTTCGGCGAACCTACAAACTTCTCATCTGCCATCGTCAAAACTCCTGGGCATCACTTGCGTTCCCGGTCTCCGAGTAGCTTCCGGACTCCGGTCCATCCAAATCTTCTTCGCGCAATGAAACGCCAAACACTGTGCCGTTCTCGAACTCGATCGTCAACGCGTCACCCTCTCCAAGCGAAGCCTGGATGACCTTCTCGCCGATCTGCGCGCAGAGCGCGTTGCGATACTCCGGCTCACCGTAGGCCACCGAAAAATCAGGTAGCAACACATGAGGCCAGTTGTAGAGCGTAAACAGCGGAGCCGAGAAGCGTAGCTGCAGATAGTCCTGCACAAACTCCACTGCCACAAGCTCCTCGCCGATAATGGCGGAAACATCCATTACTAAGCCTTCTTGCCTGCGAGCGCCGTTGCTGCGTCATCGATCTGCTTCCGCGTCGTCAGCTCTGTTGCGCACCACAAGCTCGCATTCGGCCCAAGCTCCGGATACCACTTCTGCAGCGGAAGTCCGCCAATGATCTTGTTTCCAAGCAGCGTAGCGTTCGTCGCCTCAGCACTCAGCGGAAGCTCCAGCACGAACTCGTGGAACCGCGGCGCGCCTTCAAACAGAACCTTGGCCCCGGCACCGAACGTTGTCTTGGCATAGTGCGCCTTCGCCAGATTCTGCTCCGCCAGCTCCTTCATGCCCTGTTTGCCATAGACCGTCAGGAAGATCGTCGTCATCAGAGCGACAAGAGCCTGATTGGTGCAGATATTCGAGGTTGCCTTCTCGCGCCGGATATGCTGTTCGCGCGTCGACAGCGTCAGCACAAATCCGCGCTTGCCATTCACATCCTTGGTCTCGCCGATCAAGCGACCGGGCATCTGCCGAAGGAACTTCTCCTTGCAGGCGATCACGCCGCAGTACGGTCCACCGTATCCGATAGCCACGCCATACGATTGCGCCTCCATCGACACGATGTCCGCTTCAACCGGAGGCTTCACAATCCCCAGCGATACCGCCTCTGCAATCGAGACAATCAGCAGCGCGCCCTTCTTGTGTGCAATCTCCGCAATCGCCGTCACATCTTCGATCGTGCCAAAGAAGTTCGGCGACTGGATCAGCACACAAGCCGTATCACCCGTAATCGCAACGTCGAGAGCCGCTAGGTCGACGCGTCCATTCGAGGCATAGCTGACCTCGGTTACAGGAATCTCCTGGTGCTGCGCATACGTCGCAATCACCTCGCGATACTCCGGGTGCACCGTCCTGGCCACAACCGCGCCGTCGCGCCCGGTCACACGCACGGCCATCATGATCGCCTCTGCCGCGCCAGTCGATCCGTCGTACATCGAAGCGTTGGCGATCTCCATGCCGGTCAGCTCGCAGATCATGGTCTGGAACTCGAACATCGCCTGCAGCGTTCCCTGCGCGATCTCCGGCTGATAGGGCGTATAGCTCGTCAGGAACTCGCCGCGCTGCACCAGCGAGTCGATGATGACAGGCCGATAGTGCCGGTAGACGCCCGCGCCCAGAAAGCTCGCGTACCCTGTCGCATTGTTCTCGGAGAACGCACGAAAGCGATCCAGAATCTCCGACTCGCCATGCTGGCGGGGAATCTGGAGGTCGCGCTTCAACTGATACTCGGCAGGAATAGTAGAAAACAGTTCATCAATCGACGAGACACCGATCTCGGCGAGCATCTCCTGGCGGTCCGCAGGGGACTTTGGCAAATAGCGCATATTGTTTAGTGTCCAGTCTCTTCGCTGATAAATCTTTCATAGTCGGCCGCTGAGAGAAGCCCATCGCCTTCAGCCGCATTGCTCACATCCAGCTTCAGCATCCAGGTATTGTTGGCATCGGCGTTGATCTTCTCCGGAGCATCCTTCAGATCCTCATTCACAGCCGTAACGGTACCGGACACCGGCGAAAACAGGTCCGAGACCGCCTTCACCGACTCCACCGAGCCAAAGATCTTGCCAGCTTCCAGAGTGTCGCCCACCTTAGGCAGATCGACAAAGACGATGTCTCCGAGCGAGTTCTGCGCATAGTCCGTTATGCCGACGGTCCCTTTGCTGCCGTCAACCTGAATCCACTCGTGTTCCTTCGTGTACTTGTAATTCGCAGGATATGACATGATCTTGGCGTTCTCTCCATCTTCAATTGTAGTGTGTTCAGTGGCGGAAAACAGTGTGCAGCAAGGTCGTTTTAGCGTGGTCCAAAGCCAGGGTAGGGATCGAGTTGGGTCAGTGCAACAATCTCCAGCATGCCGCGCTGGGCCAGCGGAAGGCTGCCTGCGGCCGCGCGCACCTCATCCTCCGAGCCCGCTTCCATGATGATCGCCGCTCCCGGTGTATCTTTCCGCCGCCAGACGTTGCGAATCGTTCCGGCGGAATAGAGCTCACGCACTCGCTGTCCCTCAGCTTCTAGCAGTTCAGGCGTCCAGGCTTCAGGGGGAAATACGTCCGTACGGCGTCGACTCAGAACGAGAAATTGCACTGCTTCTCCTTGCTATTGCTTCAGCTATTTCTTGGGGCGTTTGTAGAAGGGCGTGGGCACAATCTTGGCCTTCACCATCTGACCGCGAATCTCCACGGCCAGCTCTGTATCCAGTGCGGTGTATTCGACCGGAACATAAGCCAGCGCGATATTCTTCTTCAAAAAAGGCGCAGGCGAACCGCTGGTAATCTCGCCCAACCGCTTGCCGTCCAGCGAAAACACAGGATAGCCATCTCGCCCGATGCCACGCTCGATCATCTCGAGCCCCACCAGCTTGCGCTTCGGCCCGCCCGCAGCCTGAATCTCCAGCAGAGCATCTCGCCCGACGAAGTCCGGCTTGTCGAGCTTCGCATACCGGCCCAGACCAGCCTCGAACACGTTGATCGTGTCCGATATCTCGTGCCCATACAGCGCCATCGCCGACTCCAGCCGCAGCGTATTGCGCGCCCCCAGGCCGCAAGCCAGAATTCCGAACTCCGCACCCGCCTCTAGGACCTCACCCCAAACCCGCGCACTGGTCGGCTCATCGGAAGGGATGTAGATCTCAAATCCGTCCTCGCCGGTGTAGCCGGTCCGCGCAATCATCACATTGTGCAGGCCGCATACCTGGCCCCATGTGAACCAGTAGTTCTTGATCGTGCTCAGGTCGGTCGGGGTCAGCTTCTGCAAAGTCTCCGCAGCGCGCGGCCCCTGGATCGCAATCTGCGTGTAATAGTCGCTGAAGTCGTTCACGTGCACGCCCGGCATATGACCGATCGTCTTCCGGACCCACTGGATGTCTTTCTCCCGGGTGCCGGCGTTGATTACGATCAGGTAGTCGTTGTCGGAGAGCTTATGCACCACCACGTCATCGACAAAGGTCCCGTTCGGATACAGCATCGCCGAGTAGTGCGCCTGGCCCACCTGCAGCTTCGACGCGTCATTCATGCAAAGCTTCTGCACGGCCGCCAGCGATCCCGGTCCCCGCAGCTGAATATCGCCCATATGCGACACGTCGAAGACGCCCACAGCGGTACGCACAGCCATGTGCTCCGCCGTCAACCCGCAACAATCGACGGGCATATCCCAACCGCCGAAATCAACCATCTTGGACTTTGCCGCACGGTGCACAGCATTCAGTGCAGTTTTACGTAGTGGTGTTTGAAGTTCTGACAAGGTAATAGCCTCTATCAGTCATCGTAGTGTGCTGACATCTCGGGGTCAACGAGGCGTGCCATTTGCGCCGATTCGGTGCATGTGGCATCATTCTGCATCAATCAACATCAGGCGGAGGCCACCTTGCAACTCCAGCGTGTCTTACTGGCAATTCTTGCTTTTACTCTGTCTTCCACCCCAGCTTTGCGTGCTCAAAGTGGTCCTGAGCCTATCCCCGGCGTTCACATTCCCAACGGCAGCGTTCCCTGGGCGGTGGACATCTACGAGGGCAAACAGCAGATGGTGCCGATTCACCACACGACCGTCGAGGTCAACAATCACAAGGGCGCAAACGTTGCAGGTTCGCTTGCAGGAAGCGTCTTCTATAAGCCGAAGATGACGACCGAAGTGAGCGGTGCACATGCCCGAGTCGCCCTTCACTCCGACAAACCAGTCTTCTATGTCCATGTGATGGACGATCCCGGCGGGGACTCCTCCGATGCATTTGCGAACTGGGCCATTGTTCGCGCAACTATCTACAAGGATCGCCGCATTCTTGCCCAGGTAAACTTCACGCAACTCACCGGAAACGCGAAGCGCAGCGACTCTCAAGTCGATGCCTCTATCGAAAAGCTTGCTGACGGATGGTTCAAAATCACCCCGAAGGCTTCCTTGCCTCCAGGAGAATATGCTCTCCAGCCGGTACCGAAGGTGGCGAATACTTTCTCTACCGTTGTCTTTGATTTCA
>Ga0137385_10004037_pt1 | contig 12800 bp, 8 predicted proteins | sample SagtaG_FD_104921 | JGI IMG/M metagenome (GOLD analysis project Ga0137385, IMG submission 104921) | Vadose zone soil microbial communities from Sagehorn Ranch, Mendocino, California, USA - Sage2_R_80_16 metaG | ecosystem: Environmental > Terrestrial > Soil > Vadose zone | place: USA: California...
CGCCCCATCGAGATCACCCAGCCCGACGGCCCGAGCTTCACCGTCACCGGTGACCTGGTCGAATGGCAGAACTGGAGCTTCCGCGTCGGCTTCGACGTCCGCGAAGGCCTGGTCCTGCACCTGCTGAGCTATCGCGATGGGCTTCGCGAACGACCGGTGCTTTATCGGGCGTCGGTCGCCGAAATGGTCGTCCCGTACGGCGACCCGAGCCCGGTCCGGTTCTGGCAGAACTACTTCGACATCGGCGAGTACAGCCTCGGCAAGCAGGTCAACGCCCTGAAACTGGGCTGCGACTGCCTTGGCGAGATCCACTATTTCGACGCCGTGCTCGCCGACGACAACGGTGACCCGCAGATCTACCCGAACGCGATCTGCCTGCACGAGGAAGACCACGGCGTGCTGTGGAAGCACAGCGACCTGTTCACCGGCAGCGACGAGACCCGCCGGCAACGGCGCCTGGTGATCTCCTTCTTCGCCACCGTCGGCAACTACGACTACGGCTTCTACTGGTACCTCTACCTGGACGGCACGATCCAGTTGGAGAACAAGGCAACCGGCGTGATCTTCACGTCGGCCCACCCCGGCGGCGACTACCCGTGGGCCACCGAGGTCGCCCCCGGCCTCGGCGCACCGCACCACCAACACCTGTTCTGCGCCCGCCTGGACATGACGATCGACGGCGTGCCCAACGCGGTCGACGAGGTCGAGGTCCAGCGCGTGCCGGTCGGCCCCGACAACCCGTACGGCAACGCGATCGGCCGCAAGACCACCCGCCTCAGGTCGGAATCCGCCGCCGCCCGCCTCGCGGACAACTCCGTCGGCCGGACTTGGCGGGTGCTCAATCCCACGTCGGTCAACCGCCTCGGCGAGCCGGTGTCGTACGTGCTGTACCCGCAGGGCCAACCGCCCTTGCTGGCCGACCCGTCGTCGTCGGTGGCCCGCCGGGCGGCGTTCGCCACCAAGCATCTGTGGGTCACCCGGTACGACCCCGACCAACGCTTCCCGGCCGGCGAGTTGGTCAACCAACACCCCGGCGGTGCCGGATTGCCGCAGTGGCAGGAGCAGGACCGGGACATCGACGGCCAGGACATCGTCGTGTGGCACGTCTTCGGCCTCACCCACTTCCCACGCCCGGAAGACTGGCCGATCATGCCGGTCGACACGTCCGGCTTCGTGTTGAAGCCGTCCGGCTTCTTCGACCGCAACCCCACCTTGGACGTACCGGCGTCCGACCGGCACTGCGACTGATGACCGCGGCGCCCTTCACCTCGGACGAGTTGGCTCGGGTCCTGCTGCCGTTCGGGGAGTCGTGCATGTTGCCGGCTCGGGCCTATACCGATCCAGATGTGTTGGCGTGGGAGCGGCGGTATCTGTTCGCGGGTGGTTGGTGCTGTGTTGGGCGGCTGGACGAGTTGTTCGCCGGTGGTGTGACGCAGTTCGGGCGGCTGGTGGGGTCCGTGCCGGTGTTGTTCACTCGGGATGGGGAGTCGGTTGGGGCGTTTGCCAACACCTGTCGGCATCGGGGGCATGAGCTGTTGGCGGATGGTGCTTCGTCGGATCGTGGGTCGGTGGCTTGTCCTTATCATGCTTGGTCGTACACATTGGACGGTGCGTTGCGTACGGCGCCTCGGTTTCAGCAGGTGCCTGGGTTCGTGCCGGCTGAGTACGGGCTGGTTGCGTTGCCGGTTTCCGTGTGGCACGGGTGGTTGTTCGTCAATGCCAGTGCGGATGCCGTGGCATTTGACGAGTATGTGGGTGCGTTGGACGGGCTGGTCGCGCCCTATGCGCCAGCGGATCTCAAACTGGCCGCTCGGCATGACTATCAGGTACGGGCCAACTGGAAGGTGATCGTCGAGAACTACCAGGAGTGCTACCACTGCCCGCATATTCACCCGGAATTGTGCGCGGTGTCGCCGCCGACCAGTGGTGACAACTACGACCTGCCGGGAGCCTGGGTCGGTGGGTCGATGGACCTACGGCCGGACGCCGAGACCATGTCGCTGGACGGGCGGTCCGGCGGCGAGTTCCTGCCCGGCGTGGACCGGCGGCGGGTGCTCTACCTGGCGTTGTGTCCGGACCTTTTGCTCTCGCTGCACCCGGACTACGTGATGGTGCACCGACTCGTGCCGGTCGCGCCGGACGCCACTCAGGTCGAGTGCTCCTGGTACGTGCGGGACGGGGTCGGCGACGCCGCCTGGGCCGAGGACTTCTGGGACCGGACCAACCGGCAGGACTGGGCCGCCTGCGAGTCCGTGCAGCGTGGACTCGGCTCACCGCACTACCGGCCGGGACCGTTGGCCCCGAACGAGGACGCGGTGTACCAGTGGGTGACGCTGATCGGGCGGGCCTATCTCGGCACGCCACCGTGAGAGCTTACGAAGCGACCTGCTTCACCACGTCCGCCGCGAAAGCCGTGTCGACTTCCTGACCCTCGGTGATGTCGATGACCTTCCGGTCACCACCACCCACACCGCGCAGCACGCCCTTCACCTCGGCCAGGTCGCTCGCGTTGAACAGCACGAACGAGACCTTGTTCTTGGCCACGTGCAACGCGGCGAAGTTCTCGCCATTCTTGGCGAAATGCGGCTTGCCGTAGGCGATTTTCTCCTCGGCATCCGGCACGGCCTGGTGCACCACGCCGCGCAGCGTTTCGCACACCTCCACCTGCCACGGTGCGCGGCTCTGGATGTACTTCGTGACTTCCTGATCCATCGAATTCTCCTTCCACGGCAACGAAGCGATCCTACCGCCCGAGTTGGCGGCCAGCCGTCCGGAGCGTGCGACAGCGCATTCTGAAAGAAGCGCGAACTGCCCCCACTTAGTACGGTTTGGGTTATCGCTTGCAGGCGTCAAGGGCACGCGGCGGAAGCGGGCTCGTGTCCCAGCACAGTTTCTGGAGGACGCGATGGCCCAGCTACATGGCATTCTGGTCGACGCCTACAGCACCGGTAACTACCTGCCCCCGGCCTTCGACCGGCTGGGCGTGGACGTGCTGCACCTGCAGAGAACCCCGGAACTCATGCCCACCATGCTCGCGCCCGCCAAGGAAAGCTACCAGGGCTTCCTGGTCTACGACCCGGACACCACCGAGCGGGAACTCAAGGAACTCGAGCCGCTCTTCGTCGTGGCCGGCCAGGAGCCGGGTGTCCCACTGGCCGACGCGATGAGCGAGGCACTTGGCTTGCGCACCAACGGTTCCGCGCTGTCGGAGGCCCGGCGCAACAAGTACCGGATGGTCGACACGGTACAGGCGGCCGGGCTGCGGTCGGCCGACCAACTGGTCACCACCGACGCCGATGCGGCCGTCGCGTGGGCCACCGCCGCCGACTACTGGCCGTGTGTGGCGAAACCACTGGCGTCGGCGTCCACCGACGGCGTCTTCATCTGCCGGGACGCGGCCGACCTGCGCGCCGCGTTCCCCGCGATTCTCTCGACGAAAGACATCTTCGACGGGAACAACGAACGCGTTCTGGTGCAGAGCTTCCTGACCGGCACCGAGTACATTGTGGACACGGTCAGCGTGGACGGCCACGCCTACGTCTGCGGCGTCTGGCAGTACGATAAGCGCCTGCTGACCAACGGCAAGCCGATCTACAACCGCGACATCCTGATCGACGCGGCCGACCCGGTGGTCACGCAACTGGTGGACTACACCCGAAAAATGCTCGACGCACTCGGCATCCACAACGGCCCCGCGCACTCCGAGGTCATCGTCGGCCCGGACGGTCCAGCACTGGTCGAGGTCGGCGCCCGGCTCAACGGCAACATGCAGCCGGCGTTCCACGACCTGTGCCTCGGCGCCAACCAGGCCGACCTGACCGCGCTGGCCTTCGTGCGACCGGACGAGTTCCTGGCCACCCGTGGCGACGGGGTCTACCAGGTACAACAGCCGGCGATCGTGTTCAACACCCCGACCGAGCTGTCCGGCCGGGTCACGGCGATCGACGACGCACTCGTCGCGGAGATCCTGCGCCGGCCGTCGGTGTTCGACCTGACCCTGAAGCGCCGACCCGGTGACGTGATCACGCCGACCCATGACCTGCTGACCAGCCCGATCCGGATCTTCATGACAGCGCCGGACACCGCGACCCTCGACGCGGACTACCGGTTCATCGACTCGGTGCGCGATTCGGTGTACCTGGTCCAGCCGTGACGGCCGGACTGCGCGAGAACATCGCCGGACTGCGCCCGATCCGCGGCCTGCTCGTCGCGGTGGCCGTGTCGCGCTGCTCCGTGATGCTCTACCCGTTCTACGCGGCCTATCTCGCCGTCACCCGACAAGGCCTCTCCGCGGGCGCGATCGGCTTGGTGATCGGCACGTTCGGCATCGGCGCGCTGCTGGCCGACATGTCCAGCGGAGCACTGACCGCCCGAGTGCCCGAACGCACGGCCGCCGTCGCCGGCCTGGTCGGCGTGGCCGTGGTGGTACTCACCATCTCGGCCACCGACACGGTGTGGGCGCTGGCCGGCGAGACGGCGGTGTGGGGTTTCTGCTACGAACTGGTGAACCCGATCGCCTATACCTTGGTCGCGCGGGCGATGCCGGAGTCGGCGCGGCGGTTCGCGTTCGCGGCCGTGCGGCTGGCGATCAACGCCGGCATGGGCACCGGCCCGGTCATCGCGGGGCTCCTGTTCAAGGTCGACCCGGGCCTGCTCGTGTGGGGTACGGCCGTGGGCTATGTCGTCGCGGCTGTCGTGCTGATCCGCGCGAAGACCACCGAGCGCTACACCGCGGGCGCCGACGCCGCATCGGACGACCCCGCCGACGACGGCGGCCGACACGAACTGCGGTTCTGGGCGTTCTTCGCGTCCATCCTGCCGATCCACATCGCCTACGCACTGCCACCGACCGTGATCAGCGCATACGTCATCTACCAGCTGCACCAGCCGCCCGGCTGGGTGAGCGCGGTGTTCGCGGTGAACGCGATCATGGTGATCACGTGCGAGATCGCCCTGAACCACGCGATGAGCGGCTGGCGACGACGCAGCACCCTGATCGCCGGGAACGCGTCGGCGGTCGTCGGGTTCGCGCTGATGGGGTTCGGCGGGCACAGCCCGTGGTTCCTGCTGGCCGCGACCGCGGTGTGGACGTTCGGCGAAATGATCATCTACCCGTCGATGCTCGACCACATCAGCGTGATCTCGCCGCACCGGCTCAAGGCGCGCAACATGGGCTTCTACTCGGCGGGCATGAACCTGGGCGTGCTGGTCGCGCCGTTACTGTTCCTGCCGTTGTCCTCGGTGCTGGACAGCGCCGTGTCGTGGGGGCTGGTCGGCGCGTTGCTGCTGGTCGGGCTGGCCGCAGTGAGCCTGCTGTCCGGCACCCGCCGCACGTGGGGCGCGGACGCGCCGCGTGTTCTGGTCGAAAGGTAGCCGGATGTCCGAACGGGTCCACCTGAACTACGCGGGCGCCGGCATCACATCGCCCGCGGTGGACGCCGCCGTGCGGTCCTATCTGGACACCGAACGCGCGCTCGGCCCGTACGAGGCGGAAGCGCGGCTGGGTGACGGCGTGGTCGCGGACGCCCGTGCCGCGATCGCCCGGCTGCTGGGGTGCGCGTCCTCGGCGGTGGCGTTGTTCGACAACGCGACCCGCGCCTGGGGCACGCTGGTGACCAACCTGCCGTTCCGATCGACCGACACCGTGTGGGTATCGCCGTACGACTACGTCGGGAACCTGTTCGTGCTCACGAACCTGCGCCGGACGCTGGGCATCACGATCGTGCCGATCCCGCTGACCCCGCTCGGCGATCTCGACCTGGACTGGGTGGACCGCAACCTCACCGACGATGTCGCCCTGGTCAGCGCGACACACGTGCCGTCGTGCGCCGGCGTGGTGACCGACGTGGCCGCACTCGGCACGCGCCTGCGTGGGGCGAGGGCACTGCTCGTCGTGGACGGCTGCCAAGGCGTCGGCAACGTGCCCATCGACGTGGCCGCGTACGGCTGTGACGTCTACACCGGCGCCGGCCGCAAGTTCCTGGCCGGCCCCCGCGGCACGGCGTTCGCCGCCGTGTCCCAGCGGTACCTGGCCGCAGCGGCGCCGCCGGTGCTGGACGTGCACGCCGTCGACGTGTCCCCCGACCTGCGCACCACGATCCGGGTGGCGACCGGCGAGGACCTCGAACTCGCCGAACGGAGCATCGCCACCATGGCCGGCCTGCGGGTGGCCGTGGACGAGCACCTGGCCGGCGCCGCGTTCGCCCGGCGGCAGCGACTCCTGGCACGGATCGAGGACCAGGTCGCCGCGTGGCCGTCGACGGTGCGGCTCGGTGACGGGTCGGCCCGCGCCGGCATCTGCTCGGTGATCTTCGACGGCCCCGACGTCGAGAAGGTCTACCGGCACCTCGCCGAACACGGCGTGAACACATGGATCGGCCACGGCAGCCACACCCCGCTGTTCGCGGGCGGGATCGAGTTCCTGCGCGTCTCGGTCGGCGACCGGTCCACCGACGCCGACGTCGACGTCCTGCTCGCCGAACTCGACGCGGCCATCGCCTGACGTTCTCCTTTCTGACCTCGCCAAATGCGCGGGTAACCGGTGCGCAATGAGAGAGATGACGATCTCACGCGCCGACCGCGAACATGGTCACATCTAGGGCATGAAAAACACATACCCGAGACCGTGATCGCCACACTTGAGTTCGGCCGATCCCGCTTCGCGCGGCGGCGTGCCCGGGCCGAACAAGGACGGGGAGGCTTTGATGACCGTACTCGAATACGACGCACCGGTCCGCTCTTCTGGGCATGTGGAGTTCGATTTCTCCAAGATCGACCCCGCAGTACGCAAAGAACTCCGGCCCTTGGGCAAGTTAGACAACTACCACGCGATCCCCGCTGTGCTCCAGGACTTCGCGATCATCGCGATCTCGGTGTGGCTCTGCGTCGGCGTTTCCTGGTGGTTCTTCCCGCTGTCCGCCCTGTTCATCGGTGGCGTGCAACGCGCGTTCGGGCACCTGCTGCACGAATCCGCGCACAAGGTGCTCACCAAGAACTCGAAGCTCAACCTGGTCCTTGGCACGGTGTTCTCCGGGTATTTCATCCTGCACCTGATGAATCCGTACCGGAACACCCACGTCGGCGCACATCACCGCAATCTCGGCGATGCCGATCGTGATCCCGACTACATCTTCCACCAGGAATGCGGACTGTACGATCTGTACGAGTCGAACGGGAAGTTCTTCACGAAGAACATCCTGATGGCCCTGTTCGGTTTCCGCACGTTCACCTATCTCAAGTACATCGCGAAGGACCGGGTCTTCACCAAGGCACAGCGCGAGACGGTGTCGCAGCCCATCGGCCTGCGCACCGAGCAGTTCCTGCTGCTGGCCGAGTGGGCCGTGATCTTCGGTGTCGCCGCGATCTTCGGGTGGGTGCCCTTCGTGCTGCTGTTCTGGTTCGTGCCGATGTTCACCACCGGTGTGGCCGTCGGTTGGCTGTCCGAGCTCGCGGAGCACTACCCGCTACCGGAGAGCGAGGACAAGCAACTGCTGATGACCCGCAACCGGCGCGGCTGGTTCATCGAGAACTGGATCTTCGGCCGGCACCACGAGAACTACCACCTGGTGCACCACCTGAACACCGGAATCCCGTTCTGGAACATGAAGCGCGCCCACAAGGTCCTGCTCAAGGACCCGGCATACGCGGCGTGGGACCAGATCTGGGGCGGCGTGCTGACCCGGCCGAGGGATCGCAAGGGCAAGGAGACGCTGATCAGCTACGCATCGAAGTACCGCGACTGGCGGCGGTCGGGCGGCGACCCACGCGCGTCGTCCACCACGTTCGCCGAGGTCCTGACCCTGGCCTACGCCGGTCCGAAGTACCCACGGTGGGAAAGGTGAAGTGCGCAGATGAGTAACGACATCCGCCAGAACCCACTGCTGACCGCGGTGGCGTCGTCACTGAAGAAGATGGCCGCCACCCAGGCCTACCGGGACGCCTTCGGCACCAGTGCCCTACTGCGCGACAGCCTGTGGCCGGCCGCGAGCCGTTACGTCGTGGCGAAGGACCGCCCGGAGCTGACGGCAAAGTTGGCGACCCTGGACGGCCTTGGCTACCGGCTCAGCGCCGAGTACGTCGGCGAGGAGGTTCGCGATCTGCACGAGATCGAGAACATCGTCGGCGAGTACGAGGCACTCATCGCGTCGGCCGCGGTGCCGCTGCAACTGGGGTTCGATCTGTCCAGCATGGGCTCGCTGGTGTCGACGGATCTCGCGTTCGAGAACGCGTCGCGGCTGCTGAAGGCGGCGGCCGACAAGAACATCGAGATCCTGCTCAGCATGGAGCGCTCCACCTTGGTCGACCAGATCATGGAAATCTACGGAGAGCTGGCCCGTGACCATGAGAATGTCGGAATCACGCTACAGGCCCACCTGCGGCGCACCACCAAGGACATCGAGCTGGTCGCGGCCCGCGGCGGCAAGGTTCGCCTGGTCAAGGGCGTGTACGACGAAGATGAGGACATCGCCTTCGCCCGTGGCCCGGTGCTCAACCGCAGGTACGTCGAGCTGTTGGGCCGGCTGACGGAGATGGGCGTCAAGGTGTCGGCCGCGACACAGGACGTGAAGGTCCACAACCTGATGGAGCGGGCCGGCCTGTTGCGCCGGGTGGACGAGGTGGAGATGCTGCACGGCGTGCGGCCCGCGTTGCTGCGCGGACTGCGGGACCGCGGGGTCAACACCAGGGTCTATGCGGTGTACGGCCGCAACTGGTGGCTCCACTTCCTGCACCGCTTGGCCGAGTACCCGAGAACGGTCCTGCTGGCGTTCGCCGACCTGGACGACCCCAGCCGCATCGAGTTCGGCCGCGACTACCGCTGACCTCGCTACTGGCCGGGTGATCACTTTGTGTGGTCATCCGGCCGGCTTGTGTCGCCCACACAGTTAGGATTCTGTCCCGACAGCCTGGTTTGTCGGTCCGTTCCGTGATTACTCTGTAGTCATGCTGGGTTTCATCTCCCATTGGGCTGAGTTCTCCGCCCGTCGGACGCTCGGGGACCTGCAGGACAGGGTTGGCCGGCCGGGTCTGGCCGCTGCGGCCACTGTGCCTGGCCTGACCGCTGCTGTGGACCAGCACGCTGCTGCGGTTCGGGACATCCTGGCCGGGGGTGTTGAGGGCACTGCGGCTGGTGTGATCTTGTTGGCTGGTTATGCTCGGGGGTTGCTTGATCACGCTCGCGAGAAGGGGTGGCCTGTTGAGGCGCCTACTGTGTTGGCTGGGTGGGCGCGGGTGAACTGGCTTACTACTCGGTTGTTGGCTGTGTGTGAGATGGCTCGTCGGGCTGATCAGCCGTTGGTCGATTGGCCGCCTGCTGTTTGATCGGAGAAATAGTGTCGACCCGTGGATCGGCGTGTCAGGCTCGGTGTTGCTGGTCACGGTGTCAGTCCTGGTTGTCGAGCGCGGCGGCGGCTCAGTCTTCCAACGGCAGGCCAAGGTCGCCGGGTCGTCATCATCGGTGTCGGAGTCAGGCATCGATTCGTCCTACTCCGGGTCCGCAAACGATCGTTACCGAGACACGATCGGTAGGGCCGGATCGCGGTCCGGTTCGCCAAAACCCCCACCGGGTCGACAGCGTTCATCTTTCCGCCGTCGATGACCGACTCCTAACAACGGTTCGCCGCCGAGAACCCGCCAAGGGACCGGCGGACTTCTCACAAGCCTGCGGTCGCCTGCCGTGCTCGTGGGTGAACCATCCCGCCAGCGCGGCGGACGCCGAGTACAAGCTGTTCCAGTTCGCGACCGTGTCCTGGACACAGGCAGCGGTGATGATTTGGTCACACCGCTCACGGTGCTCGCCAGTGGGCTGCGTAGGTATTCGTAGTTCAGGGTCTGCCTGAATGGTGGTGGACAATAACTCGTCAAACCAGGACATCCCCGGCGAGACCAGCCGATCGACTGGCCCGCACTGACTAGGCTGATAGCACTAACACGGGGGTGCAGGTGGACCATGGCATGTTCATCAACTATCGGGGCGAGGACAGCCACAGCTACGGTGCCTTGCTCTACACCGAACTGGCTCGCCAGTTCGGTGAGCGATGGGTGTTCCTGGACTGTGAGTCCATCCCAGCCGGGGCCGACTTCGCCGATGAGTTGCTGGGCCGCGCACGGTCGGCGCGGGTGTTGCTTGCGGTCATCGGGCCAACGTGGCTGACCGCTACCGACCCCACCGGCCACCGCTGCCTTGATGACCCGGGCGACTGGATCCGACGGGAACTCGCCACGGCGCTCGCTGCCGGTGTGCGTGTCATCCCGATTCTGACCGACCAGGCTGAGCTTCCGCGCGAGGCCGACCTGCCGACCGAGATCGCGGCGCTGAGTCGCTGTCAGTACCGGTATCTGCGCCGCCGTGAGCCCACTGTCGATCTGGCCCGTATCGTCGCCGACCTCACCGCCTTGGAGCCCGCCTTCGCCGCTGCCGTGCATCGCGGACCAGACGCATCGAGTCCCGCGGCGGCTACCGGTGGTGTCCAGGACATCCTCTACGTCGATGGTGTCCGTGGTCAGCGTCGCGCGGTGTCGGGTGCGCTTGTGCGAGAGTGTCCCTATCCCGGGCTGGCTGCCTTCGGGCCTGAGCAAGCGCGTTGGTTTTTCGGCCGGGATGAGCTGATCGCCGAGTTGACGACTCGGCTCGATCAGCGTCTGCACACCGGTGGGGTGCAGGTGGTGCTGGCGCCGTCGGGGGCGGGGAAGTCCTCCCTGCTGCGGGCCGGTCTGCTGCCCAAACTCGATCAGGCTGCGCTGCCCGGTTCGGACCGGTGGCCGAAGGTGGTGTTCACCCCCACCGCGGATCCGGTGTGGGTGCTGGCCGCCAACATCGCATTGCTCACCGGCGTCGATGTGGCGGTGGTGGTCGAAGAACTCGTGGGCGACCCGTCTGGGTGCCTGTCGAGGCTGTCTTACGCGCTGCGCGAACGTGTCGGTGACCGGGACCCGCACCCGCGGTGGGTCGTGGTGGTGGACCAGTTTGAGCAACTGTTCACCCTGTGCGTCGATGGTCAGCAGCGGCGCACATTCATCGACGTACTCACCCGGATCGCGGGCCACCGCACGGACGGTGGTGCTGGCCGGGACCCGGTGGGGTTAGTCATGGTGGGGGTTCGGGCGGACTTCTATCCGGCCTGTGTGGACCATCCCTTGTTGCGGGCGGCGTTGCAGGACGCCCCGCTGGTGGTCGGATCGATGTCCGAAGCAGAACTGCGCGAGGCGATCCTGTTTCCCGCCCGCGATGTGGGACTGGATGTCGAGCCGGGGTTGGTCGAGGTGCTCTTGCGTGATCTTGGGGCCACCGCCCTAGCCGATGCGGGTGGGGACGCCAGTTATGAAGCGGGGCGGTTGCCGCTGCTGGCGCACGTGTTGCGGGTCAGCTGGCAGCAGCGGCATGGCCAGATGTTGACTATGGCCGGTTATCGTGCCACAGGCGGTATCCGCAGGGCGGTCGCCACCACCGCCGAACAGTTGTTCACCCGTTTCACCCCGGCCGCGCAACATGCGGCCCGCCGCATGTTCCTGCGACTGGTCACCCTGGGCGGGCAGAGCGACCGCAGTGAGGACACCCGCCGGCGCGTCGCCCGCACCGATCTACTGCGAGTTGCCTCGGATCCAGCCATGGTCGCGGCTGTGGTGGACACGTTCACCGAGGGCCGGCTGCTCACCCAGGAAAACGACACCGTCGAGATCACCCACGACGCGCTGTTACGGGCCTGGCCGCGACTGCGGGAGTGGCTCAACACTGACCGGGCGGGCAGTCGCGTGGCGCAGGAACTGGAGGACACCGCGCTGGTGTGGGACCGCGATCGCGCCGATACCGCAATCCTGTTCCGGGGCAGCCGCTTGGAGACGGCCCGAACCTGGGCTGCCGCGCACTCCGCAGGCGGACTCAGTTCGGTCGGTTTGGCGTTCCTCACCGCGTCGATCCGCCACCAACGCCGCGCCGCCCGGTTGCGCCGCGCGGCCGTCCTTGGGCTGGTCATCCTGACCGTGGCCGCCTCAACGTTGGCCGTCTTCGCCTTCCGGCAACAAGGTATGGCCATCCAGCAACGAGACCTCGCCACGTCCAGCCAGATCACCACCCAGGCCGATCGGCTCCGTACCACCGACCCCTCGCTGGCCGCGCAACTCGACGTCGCTGCCTACCGCACCAGCCTCACCCCCGGCCTGTATACCGACTTGATCAACGACGCCAACACCCCGCTGAGCACCCCTCTCACCGGCCACACCAGCATCGTCAATTCGGTGGCGTTCGGTCCTGACGGGCACACCCTGGCCAGCGGTAGCGGCGATGGCACGATTCGGTTGTGGAATGTCACCAACTCCGCTCATCCCACACCGCTCGGTCAACCCCTCACCGGTCACACCAACGCCGTCTTCTCGGTGGCGTTCAGTCCTGACGGGCACACCTTAGCCAGCGGCAGCGCCGATGGCACAATTCGGTTGTGGAATGTCACCGACCCCGCTCACCCCACACCGCTCGGTCAACCCCTCACCGGTCACACCAACGCCGTCGATTCCGTCGCGTTCAGTCCTGACGGGCACACCCTGGCCAGCGGCAGCGCCGACGATATGATTCGGTTGTGGAATGTCACCGACCCCACTCACCCCACACCGCTCGGTCAACCCCTCACCGGCCACACTGGGTCCGTCACTTCAGTAACATTCAGCCATGATGGGAATACCCTGGCCAGTGGTAGTGCCGACGATATGATTCGGTTGTGGAATGTCACCGACCCCGCTCACCCCACACCGCTCGGTCAACCCCTCACCGGTCACACCAACGCCGTCGATTCCGTCGCGTTCAGTCCTGA
>Ga0137385_10004040_pt1 | contig 12794 bp, 13 predicted proteins | sample SagtaG_FD_104921 | JGI IMG/M metagenome (GOLD analysis project Ga0137385, IMG submission 104921) | Vadose zone soil microbial communities from Sagehorn Ranch, Mendocino, California, USA - Sage2_R_80_16 metaG | ecosystem: Environmental > Terrestrial > Soil > Vadose zone | place: USA: California...
ACGCGATCCTCGGCATAAATTTTCTTGTCGGACTAGCGCAGATCGAAGCGCACGCTGGCCAGTCCGAAGAAGCGGTAAAAATACTTCGGCAGCTGCTCACAATCCCTGCCGGAGAATACATTTCCGTTGCCCGTCTAAAGATCGACCCCGTCTGGGACCCGATCCGGAACGATCCAGGTTTTCAAAAACTCCTTTCCGAACCCGAGCCGGAAACCGTTTACAGGTAGCAGATATTCTCCGTTCACGTTTAATGATATTCTCTTTGGATCCGTTGCGCGGTGAGCGCGTTTTGAAAAACTCGTCGGTGAGGTGAAGAAGCCATTGCCTCCTGAAGTAAGAGGCTTAATGTTGATCGATCGCCAAAAGGTAGCGCATGCGTCCCGCTTGCGGTTCTTAAATGCAAGCCAGAGGCTCGCGCTACTCTTGATTTAAGCGCGCGAGAATTTCCGGATCGCGCACATCTGCCCATTCGCCAGTCAGCTCGAGGGCTTTCACTTTTTTCCCCGACCGCGCGAGTGCGCGGATCGCCTCGGTCAATTCATATTCGCCGCGCGGTGAACGTTTCAACCTTGCGGTGAAATCGAAAATGCTTGGCCGAAACGCGTAAAGGCCGGCGTTATACCACGGGCTTGCTGCCTCTCCCGGTCGCGATTTTTCCCGGAGATCGATAAGTTCCATCCGATCGTTCAGAAAAACCGCGCCGCCTTTGCTCACGTCTTCACCGCGCTTCACCGTGACGATTGCTTCGACATCGCTCGCTAGTTCGACAACGCGTTTGTAATTTGCCGGGTCCACCAAAATATCGCCGTAACTCAAAACAAATGGCGAGTCGCTGGCGAAATTGCGCGCAAGATCGACAACGCGTCCCGTTCCGTCCTGCACAACTTGGGTCGCGTATTGCATTGCGATTTTATAACGAGAGCCGTCTCCGAAGAAATTCTGTACCGCGTCGGCGCGGTAACCGACGATGATCAGAAACTCGCGTATGCCAGCATCGCGCAGTCCTTCAACAATGTGCTGCAAAACCGGTTTGCCGCGCACTTCAATCATCGGTTTGGGAAGATCGACAGTCAGTTCGCGCATGCGCGTGCCGCGTCCGGCCGCGAGGACTACTGCCTTGTTGACCTTTGTCATGATGAATTTATCCGACGCGGTTTGAATTGAAATCCGAGCGCCGCTCGCTCAAAGTCGCGCGCATGGCTTTACAATTTCTTGGCAAATATCGCGAGACAGGACTGCTTTTAATCCGTGTCAGCATCGGACTGATCTTCATTATTCTCATTGCCCCTGTCTTATGGAACGGCCGCGGAAGCTGGGAACATTTTGGCGCGGCCATGAGGCATCTCGATTTTCATTCGCACTTTCAAGTTTGGGGATTCATTGGTGCGCTCGTTGGGTGTGCGGGCGGCGTGCTCATGATCCTCGGACTATTTTTCCGCGTCGGGGTGTTGTGCGCGCTGATTGTTACGCTTGTTCACGTCGTTGCGATATGGAACGCCGCCGGCGGTTTTTACAGGCGGTTGCCGGCAATAGAGATGTCGATTTTACTCTTGAGTCTGCTCTTCATCGGGCCGGGACAATATAGCGTCGATAAGTCGTAAGTCCTGCGCTGGTCACTTGCCAGGTTCCGTCTTGCCGGTGATCAGAAGAGGCGGCAAATCGGCCTGTTTGATTAATGCGCTCACTTTAGGAACATCGTCGTTTTTGATCTGTGCCCATTTTTTTAACTGTTCTTCCAGCTGACCGCTTAACATTTGGAACACGTCGAGTTGTGGTTTCGTTGGCTCGGCATCGCCGCCATCGATCGCGTGGCTGAATGAGTCGAAGCGTTCGTTCAGCATGTTCGGAAATGCGAGATTTCCTTCCGATCCTTTCATGTTTACTTGAATGAGCCGCTGCTCGACTTCGGACATTTTGCGATCGAGGGCGTCCGCGGCATCAAGCGCCGGCTTGAGACGCTGATCGTCGCCAAAGCGTTTATGCAATGTCTGAATCTGCGATTTGAGATCTCGGATTTCATTGACAGCTTGATGTAATTGCGAAATGCGATCGTTCACCTGCATTGATAAGGCGAATTGCTTTTGCAGGCCGGGCTCGGTTCCCTTGGTGCGCGGATCGATCGCCAGATGCAGCGGCGCGGTCTGCGATTTACCGGCAACGGTAAGTTTTACCTGGTAATCGCCCGGCAACGCGAGTGGTCCTTTCGGACCAGTCCCTGAGTAAAATGCCCCGGGAATTTTGACAGGATCATTGTAACGCAAGTCCCAGGCGAATCGATTCATTCCTTCGTTGGCTGGCATCGTCTTTGCGCGCTCAATCAGATCCGGCCACTCGGGCGGCTGCTCGCTTTCTTTTTTCTCCTTGCTGGAGAGATGCCTGACAACCTTGCCGGAAGTGTCGAGTATATCGAGCGACACTTCATCCTTCGGCGCCGTCTTGAAATAGTAATCGACGATTGCGCCCGGAGGCGGGTTATCTCCCACGGGCTGACGCTTGTCGAATTCTTCGGGGTAATGCAAACGCAGCGCTATCTGCGGTTCGTAGAGAATAACGTCCGCTTGCGTCGATTGCGCGTTTACCTGCCGGACCGGCGTGAGGTCATCGAGCACCCAAAACGAACGTCCATGCGTCGCAACAACCAGATCGTCATCTTTAACCGCGAGATCATGAATAGGTGAGGTGGGGAGGTTGAGCTGGAGCCGTTGCCAATGCGCGCCATCATCAAATGACACGAACACGTCTGTCTCGGTGCCCGCGTAAAGTAATCCGCGACGCTTCGGATCTTCGCGCACCGCGTGCACATACGATCCATCGGGGATTCCATCCGTAATCGCACTCCATCTTTTCCCCAAATCGGACGTTTTGAAAATATATGGCTTGAAGTCGTCGAGTTTATGTCGATCCACGGCCACGTAGGCTGTGTTGCCGTCATGCGGGGATGGCTCAATCAGGTCGACGGTGCTCCACTCCGGCATTTTCGGCGTGACGTTTGACCAATGCTGGCCGTCATCGGTTGTAACCTGAATCAATCCATCATCCGTTCCGGCCCAGATTGTTCCTTTTTTTACGGGGGATTCGGCGAGTGCAAAGATCGTGTCGTAATATTCAACTGAAGTGATGTCGTTTGTCAGAGGGCCGCCGCTAGGCTGCTGTTTGCTTTTATCGTTGCGCGTGAGATCGCCGCTGATTTGGGTCCAACTCTGGCCGTGATCACCCGATTTGAAAACGCACTCAGCCGCAGTATAGAGCACGTCCGGATTGTGCGGCGAAAGCAGGAGCGGCGAGACCCATTGGAAGCGATGGACAAGGTTAGCGGCGCCATGGCCCGCGTTGTCAAGGGGCCAGACGCTCACATCTTGCACCTCCTCTTTATTCTTGTCGTAGCGATTGATGAAGCCTTCGTTGTTTGAATAGATGATGTGCCAATCGCGCGGGTCGGGCACGACGAAGCCGCATTCGCCGCCACTGTTGCGATCCTCTGGCGAGCCGCCCGCCACGGACCAATCTTCGCGCCCGATCACTCCTGAATCCGTGCGGCTGGCGATGCCGACGTTCGAGTTGTCCTGTTGCGCGCCATAAATGTGATAAGGAAACGCGTTGTCCACAGCCACGTGATAAAACTGTGCGGTCGGCTGGTTATTTTGGGTGGTCCACGTTTTGCCTCCGTCGATTGAGATACTGGCGCCACCATCATTCGCATTCCCAATTCGATTCGGATTTTGCGGATCGATCCAAAGTCCATGATGATCTCCGTGCCGCGCAGGTAAGAGAATGAACGTTTTGCCGCCATCGACCGAACGGAAAAGCCCCGTGTTTAACAGATAAACGGTGTCCGGCGATTTCGGATCGGCGTAAACTTTGCTGAAGTACCAGGCGCGCTGACGAAATCGGCCATCGTCATTTACCCGAGTCCAGTGCTGGCCGGCGTCATCGGAACGATAAAGACCGCCTTCCTTGGCTTCGATGATTGCGTAAACGCGGTTGGAATCCGCGCCGGAAACCGCAATGCCGATTTTCCCGAGGATTCCTTCGGGAAGCCCGTTGCCCTCGAGATGTTTCCAGGTGACGCCATTATCTTCGGAGCGATAGAGTCCGCTACCTGGGCCGCCACTGGAGAAAAACCATGGTTGGCGGCGTGCCTGCCAGAGCGACGCGAAGACAATGTTCGGATTATGCGGATCGAAAACAACATCGATCCCGCCGGTGTTTTCATCTTTCGATAAAACTTTCGTCCAGGTTTTGCCGCCGTCGGCGGTGCGAAAAATTCCGCGTTCCTGATTTGGCCCAAACGCATGACCGAGTGCCGCCACCAAAACGACGTCCGCATTTCGTGGGTCAACGATGAGCGCGCCGATTTGGCGGGTGTCCTTCAAGCCGACATTCTGCCAAGTTTTCCCGCTATCGATCGATTTGAAGACTCCCGTTCCGTACGTCGTGTTACCGCGGATGGCCGCCTCCCCGGTGCCGGCGTAGATCACATTGTGATCGGATGGCGCGACTGCGATCGCGCCAATCGAAGAAATAGGTTCCTTATCAAATAGCGGGGTCCAATTCGTGCCACCATCAGTTGTCTTCCATACTCCGCCCGCGACTGCCCCAAAAAAATAAGTGTCCGGTTCCCCGGGCACGCCTTCGATCGTGAGTGCACGACCGCCGCGGAACGGCCCGATTTGCCGCCACTGCATTCCCTTGAACAGTTTTTCATCGATCGCTCCGGCAGGTCCTGGCGTGGGGGTAGGGGACGGAGCGGCCGGAAGAAGAATTGGAAAAAGAAACAGGAAACCAGCCACAGTGACGTGAGCTCGCCGAGAAAACCCTAACCTGGACATAATCATCCGCCTAAGGTGGGAAGCCTACGGCAGCGTTCAACCGGAATGTGGCCTGGAGGATAGGTTCCAAGCTATCTCGGCCGAGCAGCACCTTGCTCGTCGTTCGCGTCGCGAGCATTCAAACCCACGACAGACTGGAAAACCTGTCGGCCGAGTCAGGCGGGATACCTAACTTCCATTGATTTCGCAGATTGGCGTTGGGCGGATTTATTTCTCTATTGCGTACGCACTGCGAGAATGTAAGCCAACACAGCTTCGCGCTCAGCAGGCTTCAAATTAGCGCGTCCTGCCATTTCATCGATGAGCCTCGGCCACTCTCGCGCGCTGTGCTGTGAAACAGTGGGCAGCGTGTGACATTCGATGCAGCGTGAGACAAAAAGAGTACGACCTTCGCGCAACATCGCGATATCACCATGTTGACCTTTGCCCGCCCGGGATAATTCGGACGTGACCGGCGGCGGTGCAAAACTTGTCGTTCCACAACTGTTAAAATCGACAAGGCAAACGAGCCCTATGGCGAAAATCACGAGTCTTCTCATTTCAGAGACCAATTCCAAAAATTGTTCGCACTTGGAAATCCGGCTCATCCTCAGTATCGGTCGCTTGCGCGAGACCGGTGACCGTTACAAACCAGTTTCTGCTGCGATACGACACATTCGGACCAACGAAGAGATTTCTGATGTTTTCTTCGTCGCGCCACTTTGGAAACACAAATTCATGCAGTAGTTCTACTCCCACGGAGATGGGCGGCGAGATTTCGTAACTGGCCCCGAGCACCTGGCTGAATTCGCCTTCGCGCTCGATCAGATCATTTCCTTCCCAGACCGCTTCGAGAGTCGCGTTATATACGAGGATGAGCGGCCCGAAATTTTTCTGCGCGATCAGTTTCGATTCCAATTCAACCAGTCGATCGCCCGCTTTAATCTCTCCGTAGACCGACAATCCGATCGGATCATCGACTGGATTAGTCAGGTTGTAGATTAATTCGATCGCCGAATCGGAATACGAAAAGCCTGAATGTTCCGGATCGGCCTCGTAAAACCAATCCGCCAAGTACACGCTCACCTGGAATCTATCTGTTACGCCATATTCAATCTCGTGACGAAAATCGACTTGGTCGAATCGTTCGGGATCGGTCGTGCGTTTCCAGGTGACCCAATTCTCCAGCTCTGCGCTTCCTCGTGCAGAAGTGGGCGCCTCATACAAAAACGTAAAGTGACGGACTCCGCCAAATGAGATGGACGCCGAAAACGCCAAGGTCAGAATGCAGAGCGACAAGAATTTCTTCATAACGAACGCGTAGCCAGGTGATCGGTGCTGCCGATGGCGTTGAATTACCGGGGCGAGATCACGGGAACTGTTTCCATCCGTTCTCCGATCGCCACATCGGCCTCGGCTCGCGTCTCTTGCACGGGCTCCGCGCTTTCCGGTGGCGCGCCGCCGCCAAAGCGTCGTGCCGCATAATAAGAGCCAACGACCAGGACTCCGGCGATGAGTTGAGCGATAAGTGTTTCGACTGTCGGAAACACCGCAAACCACAAGCCCATCCATGGCGGCAGATAACTTTTTAGAGAACTGATCTCGGTGGTAGAGATCCAATGCGCGAGCTGCATCTCCTGCGCTTGCTCGCCGACCATCACCAGCAACACGATGCCGAGAAGGATACCCGTCGTGATCAGCATTTTTCGATAGGGAAGACGCTGTTGCAGAACAAAGGTGAGCACGGCCACCATCCCAGTTAGGATCATGCCGAGCAGCGCCCCTTTTAGCACTACGCCGCCGCCTAGTCGCAGATGATAGGTCTGCAAGAAAAGGACGACCTCAAATCCCTCGCGATAAAGTGATGTAAACCCGAGCAACACCAAACCCCACCACACACGGGGGCGAGAGATTTCGTCGGCACTCGCACTTGCGAGCAATGTTTTCCGGCGACGATTATGCGCCCGAATCCATCCGCCCCAATAAATTTTATGAAAAAACCAATTCATAATTATTAGCAGAACGATTACGGCGAGAAGTCCGGTTGCGGCTTGCAAGTCAAGTGCCGGCACACTTTGGCTCAGTTGCCCCACGATACCGACAGCAACGAACCACGTGATCAAGCTCGCGACGAAAGCGAAGCCTGCGCCCATCGCGACTGGACGACGGTACGCGCGTTTCTTTCCGGTCATGCTCGCAGTGATGGCGGCGAGCACCAGGATGCATTCGAGGCCTTCGCGGAATACGAGAACACCAATATCCAGAAACGCGACCGTGGGAGTTGTGTTCGGTTGCGTCGGATCAGGCGCGCCATGCGCCGTGACGCCTTGCCACGTGATCACGCCTATGACGCAAATCGCAGCTGCGAAAGTTCCGATGCGCAAAGCAAGCTTCATTAAACCTCAGAAGCTATCACATCGATTTCCAGGATGCTGCCGGTCGGTTGCTTTTTTTTAGCGGCTGCTTGCATGGTGCCGCGGGTTCGTTATCGACCGCGGCCTCTGTGCTCAACAATTCGATATTGTGATTTCAGACGCAGCGCAGCGGTCTCGGATCGTCGATCTGAAGAAGTTCTCCGAGCTTGTCGCTCGTCTCTACCCATGGGGCGGTAAAAACTCGACATCATGGCGTTTGGCGATCTCCACAAGCTGTTCTGGGTCGGTAACGCCGTTCGCTTCTTCGAAGAACTTCTCGAATCCACCAGGTATAAGGGTGACAAGGACTCGACTCGCCACGGCTGAGATATTGCGGAGGCTGTGAGGCGAGCTCTTCGGCACGGCGAACAGTGTGCCTTGCGGAGCATTGAATTTGTTATCGCCGCAAACGACCTGATATTCGCCCTCAACAACGTAAAACACCTCGTCCGTGGCTCTGTGCACGTGAAGAGGCGTACCGCCTTGAGGTGGGCTCAGCTCTTCGATAACAGCATAAGTCTCCTCGGTTTGCTCGCTAGCTACCTTGCAGGTGATCTGGTCGCCGACGACATTCCACGTTTGGCCTTCGCCTGCAGCAGTGACGACAGGACCTCGTATTAGTTCTGGCATGTGATTGGCAGATATACGTGTGACTAAGGCCTAACTAGGTCGGGCGGCAAGATATAAATCATACCCCCTGAAAGCGCGCTGGGATGTAACCAATCTAAATTGTCGTAGCAGATCGAATTGTCAGGCTAGTCAGCAAAAAAATACGCCCGCTGTAATGTGAGGCCAAGTGAAACCGATTGCTCCAAAGAGGAATGACCTTAATCGCGGACGGCGTTCAGCAAATCACCCTGCCTTGTGATTTGTCGCGTGGCAGGTAACTTCGCCGATGCGACGTTGCCGGGGGTTTACGTTGATCGAGATTGTCATCGCGGTCTTCATACTGATGTTGCTGCTTCTGCTGGCAGTGCCCAGTCTGAACGGCGTGCTCGCGAACAAGCGGCTCCAGTATTCGCTTGATCAATTCAACAATCTTGTGCGTGAGGCGCAGGAGCGAAGCGTGACGGAGCGTCGCCCTTACCTGATCGTTTGGAGCAAGAAACGCGTCTCCCTGCGCCCGGAGGCTTTTGCAAAAGACGAAGAGATCAAGCCGAAGGCAGAATTTCGGCTGGGTCGCAGAGATATTTTGAAAATCGCTTTGCCGGCGGCACTGACGAAAAATCCTCCAGCGGAATGGATTTTTTGGCCGTCCGGGACATGCGAGCCGGCGATTGTTCAGTTTAAGGGCGCGGCTGGTTCATGGGTAGCGGATTACTCGGCATTGACGGCGCGGCCTGAGCTTACGAATTATGCGACGAGATGATTCGGAGAAGAGTGGATTGCCAAACAGTTCAAGCGCTGTGGCGTTGAAGGGGCGGAAGCCAGGCCGCAGTAAATCTTCAACCCTTCATTGCTTCAACGGTTTTGCCCTTTACGAGGTGATCCTCGGCGTGGCGATTTTCGCAGTCGGCGTGGTGGCGCTCGGGCGTGCAGTAGAGAATTGTCTAAACGCGAGCATGCTTAACGCAGAAGAAGAAGCCGTACGTCAGATCTTATCTAATCGAATGGCGGAAGTTCAGGCGGCGCCGGGATTTCCCGATCGTGCCAAGGAATTCAAGATCCAAAGCGGTTACGGAGTTGTAAAATTGGTCCAGAAAAGCGCGCCGGCTAATTTAACTGAACCGGGTGGAATCCAGTTAAATGGAATCAATCTTGTGACGTTGACTGCTCAGTGGGAACGGGGCGGCAGCTCGCAGTCCAAGCAGATTAAGTTTTATGTTTATCGTCAGGGTTAACAGCAAGACAATACACGATATCGGATACTCGCTGCTTGCTGAAAACGTTCGACAGCAGCCGGCATCCAGGTTCATCCGAAATCGAGTATCTCGCGGCCATCATCGCGGCTTCACGCTACTGGAGATTACTCTGGCAGTAGCGATTCTGGCGATGATGTCGCTCGCGATTTTTCGCTTCGTGCAATCGAACCTGCTTGCTTTGCGCGCTTCCTCCGACGCGAGCGCGGCCGACGCGCGCTATGACGGTCTGCGCGATCTCCTGACAACGGAATGGCAAAGCCTGCCCCGGGTACCGGGTAAGATGACGGGAGAACCGTTCAAGTTAAACGATCGCCAGCGCGACCAGGTCACGTGGACTGCTAGTGCCGGCCCTGGATTGCTTACGCGATACGCCCCAGGCGATTTTACAGTATCACTGCGCCTGCAACCCAACGATAAAAAAGGCGACCGGCTCGATCTGGGTTTTTTGCGAAAACCAAAGGACGATCCTGGTATTGCGCACGAGAACGAGACCTGGGTGCCACTAATCAAAAACGTGGGGAGCCTTCAAATCCAGTACTTTGATCCGGCGTTGAAGACTTGGGTGGATAGGTGGCCAAACAAGCCCCCGCCTCGACTCGTAAAGGTAATTATTGGGCGCACGGATGGCGCGACGCCATGGGAAGTGGTCATTCCGCTGGCCCGAACGCCGTTGCCTTGGTCGATGTGACGATGCGATCCATTTGATTCTTATGAAGGTGTCGATCTTAATCGCGCGATCGCGTGGCGCTGCGCTCATGTTAGCGCTGTGGGCGCTATTTTTGCTCAGCGCAATGGTAATTTCGTGGGCGCTCGACATTAATTCTCGCCTCACGCTTTCCGGTAATGCGAATCGCGTTCTCGGGGCCGAAGCGATGGCATCTTCGGGCGCGGATGTTGCGTTGCATCCGACGATCAAGCCAGGCTCGCCAAACTTGCATGGAAAAATGGGCGACCGGGAAAGTTACGACGTCCGCATGACTGGCGAATGTGGTCGCCTGAATTTGAACTTGCTGGCGCCGGGTGGAGCAGAGAACCAAGGGCTTGTGAAAATTCTACGCCAATATCTCAACCTCAAAGGGATTGAGCTAAACGACCTGGATACGATGATGGATTCTCTGCTCGATTGGGTGTCGCCAAGTCAAGGACTTCATCGTTTGAACGCGCCGCCGGAGAGCGATGATTATCACCCAGCACACGCGCCGCTGACTTCTGTGGATGACCTTAAGAAGGTCTTTGGGTGGGGAGAGTTCACTTCGAAGCCTGGGTGGGAAGAAGATTTCACCATCAATAGCTGTCAGAAAATTGATCTTGCCTGGGCTTCGCGCGACGTGTTACGCGCTTTAGGTGTCGGAGACAATTTGGTCGATCGCTTCCTACAGCTGCGGCGTGGCCCGGACGGAATTGATGGAACTGCCGATGACGCGCAGTTCAACGATTTGAATGATGCTTTAACGAGGGGGCTTGGGCTCAACGCCCAGCAAATCTCCGCCCTTCAAGCTCAAGCTCCAGTCGGATTCAAGGATCAGCCCATTTTTCGTATTTTGAGCGTAGGAAAATCGGGCGACGTGACACGCTCTGTGGAGATGGTAGTGCAAAAGCAAACAGGAATCAGTCTGCCTCAATTGATCAGTTGGAAGGAGCTTTGATGATCGAGACCGGGGCGCCATCCATTTTCATAATTCCAACTGCGCATGGCTGGAATTTTCTGCGTTCAGCCGAGCGAAACGGTTCCTGGGGGGTACGTATGCTTCGCAGTTTGGATGAGGCCGTGCCGTTACTTACAGCGACGGATGATTTTGTACTGGCGCTGCCAGTCGCTGCCGTGCTCGCGCACCGATTCCGTTTGCCGACTGTCGATCCGGCAGAGTTTCCGGAGATGATTCGGATCCAGATTGAGAAGGCGTTGCCATTCCCATCTGATGAGGTGACGACCGACTTCGAGGTTATCGAGCAGACGGAGAGCGCAAGTGTAATCTCCGCTGTAGCGGTCCGGAATGAACAGCTCGCAGAAATCGCCGCCCCGCTGCTGGCGCGCGGGTACATTCCGCGACAAGTGACCGTGTATGCTGCTCAGCGCGCGACCACCTATGCGCCACAAGGAAGCGCTCTCCTAATTTATCCCGAGGGCGAAACGCTCGTTTCGGCAGTGACTGAGAACGGCAAAGTCAGCCTTACCCGAACGCTTGAGGGGGTGGACGGGCAACGACTGCAAATGGAATTGCCGGAACTAGCCTTGAGCGCGGAATTGCATGGGATCAACGCGTCGTTTCCAAATGTGTTGCTGGACGAGAGCTGTTATCAATTGCGTGACACCGTCCAAGGCATCCTGGCAAGCCCGACCGAAATCGTCGGTGTCGAGCTGCCACCTGCTCCCGTTAAGCTAAACCTTCTGCCAGAAACTTGGCGGCAACGTCGCTCGCAATTAGCCAGACAAGTCGAATGGCGGAAACGGCTCATCTGGGCAGGGGCCGTTTACGCCGGGCTTCTATTTCTCTTGGTTGCCTATTTCGCTTACATGCGTTTGGCAATTGGGTATCTTGATCGACGGATCGCGCAGGATGCACCCGAGACGGAGTTTGTCCGGGCAGCGGAAGCAAACTGGAAAGCGCTCGCGCCGGCGGTTGATTCGCATTATTATCCAGTCGAAATCTTGCTGCATCTTTTCGAAAGTCTGCCGTCGGCCGAGGTGCGCATTACCGCTTACAATCAGTCCGCGCGGCAAATATCAGTGGAGGGAGAAGCAAATACGGCAGCGCTTGCTTATCAATTCATCGACAAAGTGAAGAAAGCGCCCGAGCTGCGAATCTTTCAGTTTAACATGGCGGCGCCCCGTATTTTGCCGAATGACCATGCGCAGTTTCGCCTGGAGGGGCGACCGCGATGATGCCGGCCTGGTACGAGCGGATGAATCAACGCGAGCGCCTTCTTTCATGGATTGTCGCGGGCGCAGTCATCGTGTTGGTCAATCTTGTGATTTTAAGCTGGCTTTTTGGCGCATTGGGTCGCGCCCGGATCGAGCTAGCCGCGCGCAAAGCGGCCTTAGCCGAGCAAGCCGTTTACGTCAAAGAACGAGATCTCTGGACGAAACGCGACCAATGGCTACGCGAACATCAACCAACGCTTAAGAATCCCGCGGAAGCCTCCGTCCTGCTTGACCAATTGAAGCAGGTAGCGGGCAAATATAATGTCCTGATCCAAAATCCCGCGATTGGTTCGGGCGAAACGACTCCGAACCATCAGACGGTTTTTGCTTCGATTGAAACCAAAAGCCCGTGGCCGCCGCTCGTACATTTTCTCTACGATGTCCAAAAGCCCGACGCGTTCGTCGTTTTTGAAAGTGCTAACCTGGCAATCGATAGTAGTGATCCGACCATGATGCGTGGCAAGTTTAAGATCGCGCGCTGGTTTGCACCAGCGCAGCGTGCGAAATAGTGACTATGACACGTTCTCTAATGCTTATATCTATCCTCGCATTGGTTGGCGCGATCGCTGGTCAGGCGGAGGACGCCATTCCACCGCGCTTTAATTTCGACCGCTATTCAGCGATGCTCGATCGCTCGCCGTTCGCAGTTGCCACCGCAGTCGCTTTGCCTTCGGCCACGCCCGATTTTGCAAAGGACCTTTACGTGGCCAACGCCGCGCGTTCGCCGGAAGGCGACATGGTTACGATCGCTTCAAGTTCGGACCAGGGCTTCAAAAAATATCTTAGC
>Ga0137385_10004044_pt1 | contig 12781 bp, 15 predicted proteins | sample SagtaG_FD_104921 | JGI IMG/M metagenome (GOLD analysis project Ga0137385, IMG submission 104921) | Vadose zone soil microbial communities from Sagehorn Ranch, Mendocino, California, USA - Sage2_R_80_16 metaG | ecosystem: Environmental > Terrestrial > Soil > Vadose zone | place: USA: California...
GGAGCACCCGAGGCAGACGGTAACAGGGAATACCGCTGCACAGGTGATGGACATGGTGGACGCCGATATTTGCCGTGAACCAGCGCAGGATTCCCGGAAGGTCATAGTGCGAACTGCCATGCAGAGCCGCTTCTTGAAAGCTCCACCTGTCCTCATGCGCCCAGAATGTCGTCTCGAATTGATGCTGCACGTAGAACAGCCATACTCCCACTGAACCCGCGAGCAAAATAATAGGTAACTGCACAAGTAGGAGGGGCCAAACGCCTATGAACCAGATCAGCACGGCGACGACGGCAGCAATAGCAACATTGGTCGCCATCGTACTGAGCCAAGGCTGCCAGCCATTGGAGAGCAGACCGACCGGCAAGCGGTATTGCAGGATAAACAGATAGGCGGGACCGAGACCAAACATGACGAGTGGGTTCCGGTAAGCCCGATAGCAAAGACGGCCCCAAAAGGAGCGCGACAGATATTCGCGCACGGTGAGCGTATCGACGTCGCCGATCCCGCGTCGTTCAAGGTGCCCAGAGGTGGCATGGTGGATGGCGTGGGTTCGTCGCCAGAAGTCATAGGGCGTCAGCGTCAAGACGCCGATCACTCGACCCACCCAATCGTTTGCCGTGCGATGACAAAAAAAGGAGCCATGGCCGCAATCATGCTGAATCATGAACAGTCGCACGAGAAAGCCCGCGGCCGGTATCGCGAGCAGCAGTGAGAGCCACCAGTAGCCGAAATGCAGCGCTGCCCAGGCCAATACCCATAGCGATGCAAGCGGCACAAATGTGATTGCTATCTCCACCGTACTGCGAAGGTCATTAGGTCCGCGGTAACGCGTGAGGATTTTTGTCCATCTTCGTGCATCCGGCACGAAGGAAGGATTAGCCACAGGTTGAATGTTCAATATTGCAACCCTTGTTAAAGGGTACGGAGCGAGATTTGCGCAGAGCGGGCAACAAGCAACGACACGCGGGACACGCGGCTGACGTAGAATCGAAAAACTCGCTTAGCATTTGGCTTCCTACGTCCGAAACCGTACAATTCTATGGCGGCCATAGACGCCCGCTTCTCCCAGCACGTTCTTTAACGCCTTCTTGCAAGGTGACTCCCGAAGGTGCTGTAGCGTGACATCAAAAATCCGTCGCCGCGAGCTCATAGGATCCTTTGCGCTCTCGGTTAAACGCCTTCGTGGCCGCTGTGTAGATCGCCGCCCGATTATTGTCGAAAGCAAGAAGCAAACCCGCCTCATCGCGCGTCATGGCCGGTTGCAGCCGATTGAGCGCGTCTTCCGATACGAAGAACGACCATTCCATCGCGCTGTCATGTCCCCAGAACCGAACGGCGCGTCGGGTCGGATCAAAAACTCGGCTTCGATTCGGAAAGTTGAGCATGATTCACGGCGCTTCGTCACTCGGCGGAAATCCAGCATTTGCGCAGGCCTTCGGCATCACGCGCCCACCAATAACTTCCTTCGCGATTGTGTCCGGATATTTTGAAAGTCTTCAGATACTTCTTGAGCTCAACCAAGGCCTCTTCGCGTGTGGGATATCTGCGGCCCACCTCGGCCGCGGGCGAAACCGCACCTTTAAGTTCAAGAATCTTGAACATGGTCAGCTTCCTTCCCGCGCCTAGCCAATTCGCCGCTCCAGCCCGCGCCGCGGTCCGATTGCACGGAGCTCATCAAGAAGCGGCTTTGGTGCTTTTTTTCAGTCGAAAAAGCTGAAAGCCGCATTCGCTAATCGCCTTTTCGATGTCGTCTCGCGCGATTTTGTACGGCAGGTCCTGATTTGGCGCGATGGTGCCCACTGCACGCCACGGCTTGAACTGGCCCGGCAGTTTAATGCCGGCCAAATCGCCACCGAACGCGCGCAGGTTGGGATTCACCTCGGATTTGAAGATGAAAATCCGCATCGCGCCCCCATACTTGCGGGCGATGCTCTCGTCGTTGTCAATGGTATCGTTTGACATTGGAAGTCACCGACGCCGGAACTGATTGCGCTGTGGTGGCCGGCTAACCGTTCCCGCTCGTTCATCCTTGTGGCGGAATATCAACCGACCCTTTTCAAGATCGTACGGCGATACTTCGACCGTCACGCGATCGCCCGCGAGCGTCTTGATTCGGTTCTTTTTCATTCTGCCAGCGGTGTAGGCAACGAGTCGATGCCCGTTGTCGAGTTCAATGCGGTATCGCGCGTCCGGCAATATCTCGGTGACGAGGCCCTCGAATTCCAAGAGTTCTTCTTTCGGCATGTTATGATCCTTTTGGATAGTCGGTCCGACGCTGCGTGCTTCGAGCACCGTCGCGCTGCGAGCTTCTGTTGCGATTCAGAAAGGCGACTGAATCGATGCCGCTCGAGGACGATCGGTTGGGTGGATGACGGCGATCTTGCTTGCGCGCCTGACCGCTGTGATGCCAATGTCGTTCACCGGCATCGACAGTTGGTTGGGCCGAAAAGCGCCGAGCGGAACCCTGTTGCGGCCGCCGTTGATCGGCTCGTCGATCGCTCATCGGGATTGACACACGGATGAGCTTTTCGATGTCGCGCAGGAATGCCATCTCTTCGCCGTCGCACAGCGAGATCGCGATACCTTCTGCGCCCGCACGCGCGGTGCGGCCGATGCGATGCACATAGGTTTCCGGCACGTTGGGCACATCGTAATTCACGACATGACTGATGCCGTCGACATCGATGCCGCGCGCGGCGATATCGGTCGCGACGAGCGTCCTGACTTCGCCCTTGCGGAAGGCTGCCAACACGCGTTCGCGCTGACCTTGCGATTTGTTGCCATGGATCGCGTCGGCGGCGATGCCGGCATGGCGCAGGTTGCGCGCGACCTTATCGGCGCCGTGCTTGGTTCGCGTGAAGATCAAGCACCGGTCGATCGTCTCACGCCGCAACACGTCGATGAGGATTGCCGGTTTCGCGGGTCGATCGACGCGGATGATGCGTTGTGCGACGCGATCGGCCGTTGCGGCTTCCGGTGCCACTGCAACCTTGATCGGGTCACGCAACATGTGCGCGGCGAGATCCGCGATGGCACGCGGCATGGTTGCGGAAAACATCAGGGTCTGCCGTCGGATCGGGAGCCGAGCAACGATCTTCCGGATATCGTGGATAAATCCCATGTCAAGCATGCGGTCGGCCTCGTCGAGCACCAGGCATTCGACGCCGTCGAGACGCACTGCATTGGTTTTGACGAGATCGAGCAGGCGGCCCGGCGTAGCAACAAGGACATCGACACCATTGAGCAGCGAACGGACCTGCGCGCCCATCGACACCCCGCCGATCGCCAGCGCAGTCCTGATGCGCAGATGACGCCCATAGGTGCGGAAACTGTCGAGGATCTGACTAGAAAGTTCCCGCGTCGGGCTCAGCACGAGGATGCGGCAACTCTTGCGCACCACCGGCCGGGGATCGGCGGCGAGACCGTGGAGCAGCGGCAGCGCGAAGGCGGCCGTCTTGCCGGTTCCGGTCTGAGCAATTCCGATCACGTCGCGGCGCGACATGACGATGGGGATCGTTTGTTGTTGGATCGGAGTGGCGGTGGCGTAGTTTTCTTCGGCGATTGCACGCGTAATCGCTTCGTTAAGGCCGAAGCCATGAAAGGAGGACAATGAAAATAGCTTTCTATTTGCGCGTCAGCGCGACCGCTGCGCAACGCGCTGCGGTCCGCTTTTCAAGACACCTGCGCGATCTGGTGCCGGCTTAGGGGAAAAAGGGCGAGCCAGAAACCGTTTAACGGGGATCCGTACACGCAAGCTCGCAACGGCCGAATCGGCCAGCCTCTATATGGGACATAGATGTGTTCGTTTCAAGGCGCATATAACGCCCCGGCCTCCACTTTAACAGCGTTGGCCCTCCGTTTTCTGAAGAAATGGCCGCCAACTATAAAGCCGTTCTGAAAGCGCGCCGTTCTGAAAGCGCGCATGGTCTTGCATGACCACCATCCTTCGCTGTGGTTCGCGTCCTCTCCTCGTCCGCGACGCTCAATCCAGAAACGATGCATAGCGGCGCGAGTCAGCGCACGTAAAGCCGTTTCCTGAAGTAGCAGCATGGCGATGCGCTGATCCGTTCGCCCGGACCAAGAATTTTGCGCAAGCGATGCACGTCCGCGCGCGCGGCAAGGATGATCGGACCCTTGAACGCCTCGTCGATGTCCGGATTGGCCTCCAGATGCGCGATCAGTTTGGTATCGGCGTAGACATCGTCGCGAATGCAAGAGCTGCAGAGCGCCTCGACTTCGACCGGCGGCGCATATGCGCCGACCCAAAGATCTGCGGCTTCAAATTTACGTAGCGATTGACCCATTTCAGACATTAGCTAGTGGCCACCGTTCTATCGTTCTTGCTTCAACTGCGAGGCGTCGTTTTGGTTAGGATCGGCGGCGGTGCCGGCTCGGCGGTCGGCGGTGCCGGTGACAGCACGAATGTCAGCCACAGGTTCCAGCCGTCCGGCCTGTTGTCGTGGTCGAACTCTCCATAGCCCTTAAGATTGACGTATCCCTGCATGCCCGCCACGGGAAAAATATATCCAATCTGTGGACCGATACCGATGACGCGGGATTTGAAAGGGCACAATACCGGGGCGCAACCGCTATCAGGAGTAAGCTGCTCGTAGAAGTAGCCGACGAGGCCAACTTGCACTTGCTTAGACAAAAATTGTGATGCCCCCCAATCCAAATGAGAATCGATGCCGCTCGTGTATCCCGTCGATTGGTTCCTGAAGTTGCCGGTCAAACCGAATACGGCTGAAAATTCGTGGCCGGTCTTCGGATCGAAATAGGTGTAGCCGACGCCGCCGTCGATGGCGCCATGACCGAGGCCGATGTTGGCCAGATTGCTGGAGCTGTACTTGCCGACCGGAACATCGCCGGTCAAATAGGCCATGTAATTGTTGACGCCGGCGTTCCAGCGCACGGCGAACTGCGGAACCAGATCGGCAAAGCCCATCGTGTCTTGCTGGAGCGCAATGGACTTGGTGAAGGGAATTGGACCTATGGTGCCGGTTGCCGTCGCGTTCAATGATGTGTCGTTGTTGCCATAGGCCATAAGGAGACTTGCGGATGCCTGGCCGCCCAAGAACGGCGTCGCGAACACATAGGTCGGAATGACAAACCCTAGGTCCGCCACTCCGTGGACATTGGCGTTGACGCTGGCGTTGAGCTTTGGATTGAATTGTCCGATGGTGATTTCGCGCGCCACAGCGGCGTTGCCGCTCGCCGAAACGTCGGTGTGATAATAGATCGACGCCAGCGACCATCCCGGCTGCTGCGGTGCGGCGGCCAAGCTGCCGAAGAAGCCCGGTATCCAAAAACTTATGCCACCCTCGTCGGCCAAGGAGATATTCGTTGAGGACGCAATGGCGGCGAAAGCGAACAACGCTGTGGCGAGGCGAAACCAAACGCGTGGCACGGCTGGCAATTTTCCGCCGGCGGTCATCGCGGTGAAACAGCGAAACGCGCGAAAGCTCTGTCCCATGAGTGCCTCCCGGGTTTTGCTGGCCCTTTCCGCTCAAGGCGCGAGTGTCGCAAGCGTCAGGCTAGCCGACCGCGATAGGCGCGGCAGCCCATCGCCGGTTGAATTGCTTTGTCACAATTCGAATTTGCGCGCAGCGTGGCCTGCCGACCACAACGATCGCATAAGTCCTTGATTGTGGTTGCAATGTTAGAAAGTCGCTATCTTTAAACGACGCCCGGTGCGAACTCGACGCAATCGACCCCTCGCGCCGAAGCGACAAGTTGCAGTCGCTTTATTGCCGATCTCAACCCTTACCTCAAACGGTCCTAAACCTTCGTATTAGTTTGACCTACCTATTCATAGTAGAATGGGGATCTAATGCTTTTATTCTTCACCCATCAGGCCGACCGAGCGAGTCCCCATCCCCCGACACCCCATCGCCCGGCCGAGAAGCCTGAATTGATGCATCATCCTGAATTGATGCATCATGCAGGACCCCAAGTGGACACATCTGCTTGGGGTTCTTTTTTTGGCACCACGCCGGAAATTGTTGCGCCCGGACCATAGTGACGCGCTGGCCAGGCTGGGAGCCGCGACCAAGGGTGCTTGAGATTGGGATCGGGCAGGGCCAAACTCGCTTACTCCAGCTTTGAGAGTTGAGGGCTCGTCTTGCAAAATTTGCAAAACCAGGTCGAGCATCAGGTATCCGTATTCACCGAACGGATGCAGCGGTGGCTTCGAGCGATTGGGCTCGCCATTGCTGTAGGCATTGCCTATTTTTTGGCGGCTCGGCTGAGCCTTGTCCTGCTGACCAAGCCCGATGGTGTAGCCGTGTTCTGGCCTGCCGCCGGCGTCGCGGCGGGCGTCCTAATCGCACTTGGGCCTGGTGCACGGTTGCCGGTAGCGGCTGGGGCAATCGCCGCAACCATCTTGGCCAATCTCTTGGGCGACCGGAACATCTGGAGCGCGATCGTCTTCGCTCTTTGCAATGCAGGCGAAGCCGTGCTCGTGGCGGGCATAATCGACTTCAACTTTGGTTCGTCATTCACCCTCGGCAGGCTGCGCCACGTCTTGGGACTACTTGCGGCTGCGATTGTCGGGACCACTGTATCGGGCGTCGGCGGGACTATAGGCTACGAGTTTTTCCATAATTCGACGACACCGATCCTGACCATTTGGCATCATTGGTTCACATCCGACGCACTCGGCATCATCACGGTTGCGCCGCTGTTGATCGGGATCGGCTCGGCGACGCGCGAGCCGCCGGCGCGGAGCGCAATCATCGAGGGCGTCGTTGCGCTCATTATCGTAAGCGCGGTGAGTGGACTCGTTATTTCCTTGCCGCGTGAGCCCTGGGCGACAGTGGTGGCAATAGCCTTGATATTCCCGCTACTGCTGTGGCTTGCGGCCCGCTGCGGGCCGGTCTTTTGCGCGGCAGCCGCGTTCATCGTTGCCCTTACAGTCGTTTGGACGACGACGTTCGGAATAGGCATTTTTGGTGACGAAGGCTTCTCGATTACTGAGCGCATCCTGGTGGCCCAGGCCGGCATTCTGGCTGTGTCGCTCTGCTCATTTGTTCTCGCTGCGCTTTTTTCCGAGCGACGACAGCACGCAGTCGCGCTCAAGGCGAGCGAGGCGCGAACGCCGGAATTACGGCTTCTTTACGAAACTGCACCGATCGGTCTAGCGTTTCTTACTCCAGATTGCCGCTATCTGCAGATCAACCGACATTTAACAGAAATCTGCGGCATTTCAGTCGCTGATCATATCGGCCGAACAGTCCGCGATACCGTTCCACAGGTTGCCGACCAGGTCGAAAATATCATTCAGATGATTTTGCAAACCGGGAAATCGATAACGGGCATAGAAGTTAACGGTCAGCGTTCAGACGGGGAAAATGCAGAGCGTGTTTGGATTACCAACTGGCATCCACTTAAGGCGACGGGTGGCGATATCCTCGGTATCAATGTCGTTGCCGAGGAAATCACCGAACGTAAACGGGCAGCAGCGGCACTGGCCGAAAGCGAAACCAGGTTTCACGAACTCGCCGACAACATGAGTCAGTTTGCGTGGACAGCGGACGCGCAGGGGCGGATTTACTGGTACAACAAACGTTGGCACGATTACACCGGAACGACCCTTGAGGAAATGCAAGGTCCGGGTTGGCAAAAGGTGCACCACCCGGACTATGTCGACCGCGTCGTGAATCGTATTCGTCATTGCTTCGAAACTGGCACCCCATGGGAAGATACCTTTCCGCTTCGGGCCCGAGATGGCACTTACCGCTGGTTTTTGTCTCGCGCGCTGCCGATCCACAATAAGGCCGGTGCTCTGGTCCGTTGGTTCGGCACCCACACTGACGTGACCGAACAATTTGAGGCCGAGAAAGCACTACGCAATTTAAATGAAACTCTAGAGCAGCGCGTCGAAGCAGAAGCGCAAGAACGCGCCCGAATCTGGAACGTGTCGCAGGATCTTCTCGTGGTCGCCGACATGGAAGGCAGATTTGTCGCGGTCAATCCGGCTTGGAAGACCACGCTCGGATGGTCTGAAGAAAAATTGCTCAATAAAACGTCGGAGTGGCTGGTACACCCTGACGACCGTGCAAAAACTCGAGCGCAACACGCTCGGATCGCCAGTGGTCGCAATGCGCTGCATTTCGAGAATCGTTTTCGTGACAAGCAAGGCTCGTATCGTTGGCTATCTTGGAAGGCAGTGGCCGAGAAGAGCAATATTTATGCTGTTGCCCGAGACGTTACCGATCTCAAGAATACAGCAGAGCAATTGCGAGCATCGCGCCGGGAGCTTGCGGAAGTAAGTCGACTCACGACGATGGGCGCGATGGCCGCCTCAATCGCTCATGAGGTCAACCAGCCGCTGGCCGCGGTTGTAACGAACGCCAATGCTGGCTTGCGGTGGCTCGGCAAGCCCCAACCTGATCTCGACGAAGTGCGTGTGCTTTTGAAGCGAATCGTTGACGACGGACATCGAGCCGGTGCAGTGATCGCTGGTATTCGCTCCAATTTTCGAAAGGATGTCGACCAAAGGAGGTCATTAAGCGTGAACGACCTCATTGCAGATGTGCTCTCGGTCGTTCATGGGGAATTGGAGAGTCATCAGGTATTGCTAGAAACCGATCTATGCGTGGGCCTTCCGTCGGTAACAGCGGAGCAAACACAGCTGCAGCAGGTAGTTCTTAACCTAATCATGAATGCTGTAGACGCGATGAATTCAGTCGCTGATCGAGACCGCATCTTGGTCGTCAAATCCGAAATGGATAAACCTGCTCACGTGCTTATCAGAGTCGAAGACTCGGGAATTGGAATTGAAGCGCACCACATGAGCCGCATCTTCGAGCCATTCTTTACGACAAAGGCCCATGGCATGGGGATGGGACTATCGATATGCCGCTCGATCATTGAATCCCATGGCGGTCAGCTTGGGGTCTCGGCGCGCAATCCTCATGGAACGATTTTTACCGCCCGGTTGCCGACAGCCGAATCGAACAATGTTGCGATGGCTAAATAGTGCGGCATTTCTCCGGTAATTGCGATTGAGCTGTTTAGTATTCGGCGCTTGGTCCCTGGTATTTTTCAAGTGCAACATCGATGCACTCGATCAAACGGTCTTCGTTGAACGGTTTGCACAAGAATCCTATTGCGCCGTTCTTCAGTACGTGTGCTTGCACCCCATCGTCAGGAAAAGCGGTAACAAATATTACCGGAGTTCGGTAGCCGCTTGCGATCAGACGATTCTGCAACTGGACTCCGCTCAGGCCCGGCATCTGCACGTCGGTAATTAGACAGGCCGTGGCTGTCACATGCTCTGACTCGAGGAATTCCTCGGCCGAACCAAATGTCTGGACTGCATAGCCGAGAGACCGGACAAGGGATCTGGTGGCCTCCCTCACCGATTCATCATCGTCAACTATTGAGATCACCGGAACCTGTTCCAATTTTGGGCCTTCGATTCGCCCATTGCATCACGAGGGGTCAGAATATAACGCCCCACACTTCGGACCAAGTCTGCAATGCGACTTATCCGGCAATTAAAACGCGAGGCGCACCGCACTATACTTAGGTTTAGGGTATCGCAGGCCGAGCCTCAGCGTTTTCCGATTTCAAGAACCAATGTCCGAATGTCGACAATAGCACAAACACGATCCAATCGCAGAACGCGGGCTTTGGTAAATCCGGATCAGCGAATCTCGATCCCTGATCGCGTCGTAAATTGAGTGGGTTTGCCGGCCTTGATGACGAGCCCATCGCTTGCCGCGCGAGCTATGCCGATTTCAGGGCCATCGACACGAGCGCTGAAGCCGACGACAACAACCACGATCGCCGCGATGAGCGCCAATGCAACGATCTTGAGATGAGTAGTGCTGTCGGCAGTTACCGTCGAGTGGTTCATTGTAGCTTCCCGTCTCGGCCGTTTTTGCGGCTGCCGATATTTCTGGATCGCCACCATCCTCACCGGCACTGATGCCTGTATAGAGCGCGCCGGACCAAAGAAGCTACTGAACGTTAGGACGGCTTTGCGCTGACAAGCGGTAGGCAGACTATACGAAGGTTTAGACCGGCTATGGTTTAGTGCGTGGAATTCCCAGCGCCTCGGCCATTCTCACAAGATCGGCCAACGACCGCGCGCCCATCTTCTTCATGACATTGCCACGGTGGACCTTCACGGTGATTTCGCTTACGCCGAGTTCAGCTGCGATCTGCTTGTTCATCAAACCGGCCGTGACGAAGCCGATTACCTGCTGTTCGCGAGGTGTGAGCGCCTCGAAGTGTGCGCGCACTTCGCGAAGCGTTTTTTCCAAGCTACGCTGTCCGCGGTCACGCTCGAGGGCTATTTGGACCGCGTCAAGGAGATCCTGGTCGCGAAAAGGTTTAGTCAGAAATTCCACTGCACCGGCCTTCATGGCGCGCACGGTCATCGGAATATCGCCATGACCCGTAATGAAAATAATAGGAACGTGAATGCCAGCTTGTGAAAGTTCGGCTTGAAAATCAAGACCGCTGACCCCCGGCAGTCGGATATCGAGCACCAGGCAGGCGGCGGCATCGGGAAGTTTGTATTTCAGGAAGTCTGCGGCAGAACCAAAGAGCTCGACTTCCAGGCCCACCGATCGCAAAAGGCTCTTGAGCGCTTCGCGTAAAGACGCGTCGTCATCGATCACAAAAACGATCGATCGTGGCGTCGGTCGTTCCGTCATGACCCCTCTCGACTCACGACTTCCCGCGGCCTCAATTTCCGGTTCGTCCGCTAGTCTTGTCCAGAATTTGCATCAACACACCTCGACGTCTCGAAGTAACGAATATATTGCAAAAAGGCCCACTTTGGCGAGCCGAAAAAGCCATCCAGCGCTCTCGGCCTGCCGCCTTAAGGCTGTAGCTGTGGCCGTTCGCCGCTTGGGAAACTGCGGCTACACTAAACTTTTGTATTGGTTTTCTGATCGCTTTCGATATGGCGCCCATCCCTACGTACAGTAGAGCGATTGCTTTCATCTTCTTAACCTCCCTGCCAATCAAAAAGTCCGAAGGGACGGGGAGACGAAGATGCAAAACGTATTCGCGCTGAGGGAATCTCCTGCTGCGGCAGGAGACGTGTCAAAGGCCAACAACGTTATCCGCAAAGCCGCAGCATTGCTGGTACTGGTCGGATCCGCGTTGTGGGCGAACACTGCGCAATCGCAAGTGCTGGCCATGTCGATGGATCGAAATATTGGATCGATCAATCGCGATATTTCGCGGGACCGCGGCATGTCGGAAGAGACCGACCTAACAGCCGAAACTCCAGCCCCTTTGCGCCGCCAGGTCGTCGACTACACGACGGCGGAAGTGCCTGGTGCGGTCATCATCGATACCCCAAATACCTACCTTTATTTCGTGCTCGGCGGCGGCAAGGCAATCCGGTACGGGATTGGCGTCGGCCGCGAAGGGTTCACGTGGTCGGGCGTGAAGACAATCGAGCGCAAGTCCGAATGGCCGGATTGGACCCCGCCCACGGACATGCTGCACCGACAGCCTTATCTGCCGCGCTTTATGGCGGGCGGCCAGGGCAATCCGCTCGGCGCACGCGCCATGTATCTCGGCGGCACCGTGTACCGCATTCACGGCACCAATGCGCCGGAGACGATCGGCAAGCAGGTGTCGAGCGGATGCATCCGCATGGCTAACAACGACGTGATCGACCTTTATGGCCGCACACACCTCGGCACCAAGGTCGTGGTGTTGCCGATGGGACAACCTCTCATCGCACAGGACGGGTACACCGCACGCACGCCAAGGCCAGCAATGTCATCCCGCCTCGGCGCGTCGAGCCTCTACTGAGCCGGCACTGCCGCAGTTGACAATCGACGAAGGGGGGTCGGCATGATCAGGAAAATAACGGTTATCATCGCGGCGGCGGCCTGCGCCGGTATCATGGTCACCTTTATGCCCGGATTCGCTCCCGACGTGGCGGCCGGTGCATCGCAATCAGTCGATCCGAGTGTGCCAACCGTCGCCCACATCAACAAACCGATTGAAGTTGCCACGCCACGCGCCGCCGACATCCGCAACGCCGTCGAACAAAATATTCGCAACGCGAGCCGCGACAGCAACGTCTGCGCGCAAGGTTGGCCTTATTACGATCACTCCTGTCTAAGCGACAGCCGCGAGGTCAATGGCAAGGCCCGCGCGGTGCGTATCATCGCCATCGATCGCTATGCCGCGATCCGGTCCCAGCGTTGAGCAGCAACTAAGCCGCGGAGGAATTAAATGCGCTGCACATCTTCATATAAGGAAACGGTCGCGGCCGTGCTCGTGAGTTGCTTCATTGCGGGCGGCGTGAGCGCGATGACCAACTCCGCGGTCACCGGAAGCAATGAAACCATCACGGTCTCAGTCAATCGCACTCACAAGGGCGATCGACTGCCGCAAGCATCGACAGCCTACAAGCATCCGAATGATTCCGAGATGATCTCTGTGTCGCCGAAGCGCGTGCCGCTCGGATGCGACCCGGCCTTCAGCCCGGTCGCTGCACCCCAATTCGCGCATATCTTCGGACGGTGTATGGCCTAAAACATCGTCCCTATTCAATGGAGCTACTACGCACTTGGGTTGCCACGTCTAAACTCGATGCGGACTCGTTCGTCGTTAATCACATCAGGAATGGCAGCAATGGTTGCTTTCAGAATCAGTCTTGCGCGACGCGCTATCCTCACATTTGCGATGGCATCCGCTACTTGTGCCGCTTCCGTCGCTTCCGTCGCTTTCGCCGCCACGTCGAACGTGGCGCTGCCGCACTATGACGGCCTTTGGAGCGTGTCAATCATTACCGAGA
>Ga0137385_10004046_pt1 | contig 12779 bp, 6 predicted proteins | sample SagtaG_FD_104921 | JGI IMG/M metagenome (GOLD analysis project Ga0137385, IMG submission 104921) | Vadose zone soil microbial communities from Sagehorn Ranch, Mendocino, California, USA - Sage2_R_80_16 metaG | ecosystem: Environmental > Terrestrial > Soil > Vadose zone | place: USA: California...
ACAAGCGGGTTCCGGTGTCTGCCAATCTAAGTTACCCGCTGGATAAAGACCGAACCGAGCTTAGAAACAGCGTTAGATCCGAATCGCCGACCATCCGATCGAAACTCGGAGACAACGACGGAGCGGTTTACTGAGCGCATCGCCCAGTTGGTAACAATTGGTCTCAGAACCGCTCAGAAGACGAAAGTTGTGGCCGGCTTACCACTGCCGGAGGCCTTGTAGGCTGGAAAGTCCGATGTAGCCCAAGGTAAAGGTGTATTTCTACGAAGCGTGAGAAGCGTCTATTCCAAGCGAGCGGGGAAAGCGAGCGAGTTCCTCTGGAGTAGAGCTATTTGGAACGGAGCAACCCGGCGCAGCGATGTATTTGGTTCCAGCTTCCTTCCTGGCTTCTGTCCATTGCGTCCGCATCTCCGTTGCCGTCAATTTCTCGAAATCGATCTCGTCAACTCCCCCGGCGATTGGCTGAGAGTACTGCTTCCGAACCTCAGAGATTGGGATTCCGCTCGTCTTAACCGAGTATTGAATGACAGGGGCGTTGAAGTCCTTGAACTGATCAAGGTATGGCCTCTCCAGATAATGCAGGTGGAGGATGGATAGCTTCGTATCGGCGAGCGCGTCGAAGACACGCTTGTCATACGGCCGGGTATATCGTTCGTAGTCCGCAACGGAGCCGAACTTGCTTTTTGCATTGAAGATGCTGACGAGCGCTCCGGAGGCGCCAATGTCCTTAGTATGCCGGATATGGTTGATGGTTGAATGCGTGATTGCGTCTAACGCGCTGTGCCAGGCATCGGGATTCTGTTGTTGAAATTCGTGGAGGCTCTTGATCTGCGCGTCCTCAATCTCTTCCGATTTCCCCAGGTTCGCAAACCGCGGTTGCGATTGAAATAAGATCATCGCCGTCATATACGGTCCATAGATCGTATCTATGAAATAGGCGTCTCCATTCAATCCATCGCGGACCAGTCGAAGTGTAGCCAACTGGTTCGGGAATGGAGAGTCCAACGGCTTGAGCTCATACCACTTGCCGGTCGTCGCCTGCGGGTAATCGAAATCGTTCATGACCTTGACGATGTCGGTATTGTAGGTCCGATGAAATTCGAGATGGTCCTGCGCTTCCAGCTGTGCGCTCGCCCTCTTGTAGTGGTGGTAGAAGGTAAACGGTGGTCGATCAAGATCCTGCCCGCGTAAAGCTCGGTCAACGCGCTCTTTGTGAGTCAAGGCAGCTGACCCGACCTTCTTGGCAAAGACCGGTCTTGCAAGCGTAAGCGTAGCAGTGGCGGCAGCGGTAGAAAGAAATTTGCGTCGATTCATGATCAAATCCGTTTCTGGGAGCATCAGACTATCGTGTTTCGTGAGGCAGCCAGGCCTTTGGCTCGCAATTCTAGTCCACATGCCGCAACCGCAAGTTCTGGCCGTATGGCCAAGTCGCAAAGTGGCTTGCCCGATCTTTTGTACCGGTTGGAGTATTAGTGTAGCGCAACGAGTTTTGTCAGCCCGGCGTCGCTTCAGGCGTGACTATTCTTGTCGTGATAAAGCATCTGGGATTGCTCAGTGCCTTGTATGCTCTCGTGCGGTGGCGATCTCGCATTGAAGTGGCGATCGCGCATCTCGAACTCCCTATCTTTATCTGCATTCATTTTTCAGTTGCTGCATAGTCGCCATCTCGCTTACTCGCTCACTAAATAACCGATTGTGAATGTGCTATTGGCGCGATACGTGAGTGAGGGCCGGCGAAGGTGCCGCACTCGACATACGCTTCGCGATTGCGGGGAACTACCAGATAATCTTCAGCCCTAGTTGCATCTGCCTTGAAGGTGTAGTCGTTGTATCAATCTGGCCCGCTCCGTTGACGGAATTCCCCAAGGGATCGAAGACGGTACGGTGATCGAGTGGTGCTGCGAAGTTAGGGTGGTTCAGAATGTTGAACACCTCGACGCGCGTCTGGATAATGAAGGCGGATGAGATGCGCTGGATGTGGCTTTCTTTGAAGAGTGAGCTATCCAACGTGGATAGTCTCATCGGCACCCACCAGGCCAGCGCCGGATCTCCATTTACGCCTATCATCGCGGGAGATCCCCTCGGGACAAGAAGCAGCGATCCGTATGACGTCCCGAACCGAGTTGCTTCACAAGACTGTGCCCACCCTTTGAATGCTCATCAGCCTCTCAATTACATCAAGCTGAGTTGTTTTGCATTCCCCAACCCGGTTAATATCCTCGGGAATGCCTCACGCAACGCCGTGATCGGGCCCGAGCCTGAGGCGATCGACGCAAGCAGTCTCGCACTGAGCCGGAGATCCGGGTTCGGGATCACATTGAATGAGCGAACGGCAGTAAGGTATGCGGCGCGGCTGAAAATTGCAGGATGGGCAGCAATCGCGAAGTCGGCGGTACGGTTGATTGCTGTTGTTGTCCTGAGTAAGTAGAAATATTTTCAATTCCATCCTTGACAGGTAGCGGCTTGGTTGTTACGGTTTCTTATCACTTTACTTTTGTGAGTTAGAGAATGCGTGCTGCTGGATACAACTCGGTGCCTTCATGTGTGACCTTGAGTTGTCGTTGTTGCTGCGCGCTCTAACCACCGCTCACTTTCTAGTGATCCGTCTGTAGTGTAGGTCGCGCCTGTTTTATTGCGTGCCCTGTCACCTTTCTGGAGCTCCTATCTGTTCACGATCTATCTTAGCTGTCCCTGCATTCAGGAGAATTGTCATGTCTCGTCTCGAGAACATGCTGCAATACTTCGGGTCTACGTCCACTCCTCGCACAGCGTGCATTGCTTGTGTCGATGCCAGGAGCGCCAAAGGAGTTGGTGTGTCTTATTCCGAAGATATGCTTCTGGGTTGTTGTTGCTCATTGCGATTCCGCGCGAACTCCCTGCTGCGTGGCTTTGAATTAACCCGTAAATAGAAGGCAAGTTACATCTGCCTCTTCTTGTTTGTCCACGATCAGCTTAATTGATGGTTGCTGCATTTCTGTTGTCATTTTCATCGAGGGATTTCCAGTGTTCGTCATTCAAAAGATTCGTTTTGGTTCACTCTCTAGGATCATTTATGGGTTGGTTCTCTTCCTCCTGACCGCTCATTTCACACAGCCCCTGCATGCGCAGAGTTCGCAGATTGAGGGCACGGTCACGGACACGCAGAAGAGTTCCGTGGGCGATGCCGTAGTAGCTATCAGCCATGCCGAGTCCGGCGCTAGTCACACGGCAAAGACGACCGACGATGGTCACTACGTGTTTCCCTTGCTGGTGCCAGGTCACTACACCGTAACGGTGAAGCGCGATGGATTTCAGACGAAACAGGCAACCGGAGTCGTAGTGCTGACAGGTGCGTCGTCCGTGGTGGATGTGACGTTGCTTCCGGGGCAAGTTGAGCAGGTAGTCGACGTTAAGGCGGAGGTGCCGCTGATACAGTCGGAGTCGTCGTCCGTGAATAAAGTGATCGAGAACGAGACGATTGCGAATATGCCTTTGCTGGATCGGCGTGCGTCGCAGTTACAGCGATTGAGCGGATTTGTGATAGGCAACGGAAGTGGTGGCAGCGCGTCGTTTGCGATTGCCGGTGGACGCGGTGGTAATGCGAACTACCTTATCGACGGTGGTACGGCACAGAACCTATTGCAGGGTGTACCTACGCTTATGTTCGACCCGCCGATTGAGGCGCTGCAGGAGTTCAATCTAGCTATCAGTAATTACGAGGCAGAGCTTGGCCGTACGGCCGGCGGTGTGATCCAGATGACGACGCGGTCGGGAACCAACAATTTCCACGGATCCGTGTACGAGTACTTTCGCAACGATGCGCTGCAGGCCACGACCCTGTTCTCTTTGACCAAGCCCGTGCTGCGCTACAATCTTTTCGGCGCCAGCCTTGGCGGTCCGATCATCCGCGACCGGACGCAGTTTTTCGTGACCTATGAGGGGCGTCGGCAGACGAGTTCGAGCACGAATACGGTGAATGTGCCGACGGCTGCGGAGCGAAGCGGTGATTTCTCCGCGCTCAGTGCAGTCGTCATCGACCCAACGACGTCCAAGCAGGTGGTCGGCGATGACGGTACATTGAATAAACTGCCAGCGCGGTTGCTTGATCATATTGGCACGAAGCTGGCGGCATTCTATCCAAATCCGAACGTTGCTTCAGCAGCTCCCAACACCAGCAATTATTCGGCGAACTCAACGACCGTGTCAGTTACGGATGCCTATGTCGCTCGCATCGATCACGTGATCGGGCAGCACGACCGCATCTTCGGTCACTTGCTGGCGCAGACGGACAACTCTAAGAATGGCGGCATCTTTCCCGTCTTTGGAACGGACTCTGTCGGTAACCATAGCCATAGTTATTACTACGGTGAGAGCGGAACGTGGTTCCATAACTTCAGTCCGACGGTGATCAACGAACTCCGTATCACGTTTACACAGCGCCAGGCACTGGCATATTCCAATGGAGCGGGCACGAATTTGGTTTCACAGATCGGACTTACCGGAACGAATGCCGAGTTCTTTCCGACGGTGACGGTCACGGGGCTTTCCACTCTTGGGTATTCACAGCAGCAGCGTTTGCAGTCGCCGATCCACAGTAACGAGTTCGTGGAGCACGTGACCTTCGGACGGGGTAAACATCAGTTCAAGGCAGGACTCGAGTGGAGGACCTCAAAGAACAAGGACCTGTATAAGCCAACGGCGGGCGGAGCCTTTACCTTTAACAACACCGGGACTAGCACGAACGCAGCCGTGGGCAGCCTAGCCAACCTGCTTATGGGGCGCGTCAACGCGGCCAGCCTGTCGGAGACGCTGGAGCTGGATACTTCGGCGCATAGCTGGGCAGGTTTCTTCCAGGATGACTGGCGGGTCACCCCACGGCTCACGTTGAATCTCGGCATTCGCTATGACGTGGATACACCGCGGTACGAAGACAATAATAGGCAGAACTCGTTTGATCCGAATACCGTAAACCCTGTGTCGGGCACGCTTGGCGTTATCTCGTTTTCCGGACGCAATGGATTAACCAAATACTCCAACCATTGGGACTTACATAACGTAGGCCCGCGCGTCGGTTTTGCCTACAAGTTGAACGACCGCACAGTCATTCGCGGTGGGGCAGCGATTCTATATCCGGGTGAGTACGATCAGGCTACGCCGATTGTGGCGTACGCCGGGTTTTCCAAACAGATCAGCCTCTCCTCTCCAAACTCGGGTCTAGGTACCCCTGCGTTTTTGCTGAAGAACAACGCGACAGATGGAACGGGTACTGCGACTGTCCCGGCGGATAACACCCTGAATTCTTCATTCGGTGCGGTCACGGTCGGAAGCAAAGTGACGCAAGCGCCGGAGTACTTCAACCGCGATCGCATCACCGGTTACCTATATCAAGCCAATCTGAACATCCAGCGTCAGCTTACGCCCAACTTATTGCTGGATATCGGCTATCTCGGAGCGTTCGGGCATCACCTATCCGCTACGAGCAACGTGAATTCCAACCAGGTGGCACCAAATAAGATGAGCCTTCTGGCGACGACGTCCAACACGCAGACGTTGCGGCCGTTCCCGCAGTTTGGCAATGTCGGAATCATCGCAAAGGACTATGGTGCATCGAACTATGAGGGCCTGAATGTAGGCCTGCAGAAGCGCTTGTCCTATGGGCTGCAAGCCGGTGCAAATTACACATGGTCAAAGAATATCGACAACCTAGATGCTCGCAGCAACCTTGGCCAAACTGGCGGAACAGTGACTGATTACTATCATCCGGAGACGGCGCGTGGCCTTTCGGGCAACGATGTGCGCCACCGGATAATCGGGAATCTTGTCTATGACTTACCGATAGGACGCGGAAAGCTCTTGAACACCCACTCCACGCTGTTGAATGAGGCGATCGGCGGGTGGTCGATTGGGTCGATCGTGGAGCTGCACTCAGGCACGCCGCTGGAAATTTACGACGCGACGAACAATACGGGTACATACTCTAACGGAGTTCGACCGAATATTACGGGAGACCCGAATAGTCTTTCGGATTCACGCCCGCGAGCGCAGAAGATCGCCCAATGGTTCAATACCGCAGCGTTTACGCAAAATCCGGCATTTACATTTGGGAACGCTCCGCGTAGTTTCGGTCGCGGTCCTGGCTTGACGGCGATGGATGCATCTTTGCTGAAAGAGTTCAGCGTAATGGAGAAGACGAAGGTCCAATTCAGAGCCGAGGCGCTAAACGTCCTGAATCATGCTCCTTTGGGCAATCCCAATGTGGCATTTGGCAATGGAGCTTTTGGTACGATCACTTCGCTTCAGTCTGGGAATCCATCGCGAGTTCTTCAGTTGGCGCTTCATATTGCTTATTAGCTTGCTACATGTCGGCGGCTTTTATATCTGCCGGCGCTGTATCTCTTCGAGATGGACGTGCAACAAATTACCGTAGATAAGTGGAGCAACAATGCATGACGTAATATTCAATGCCGATCGTTGCCTGCATACTTCCGAGCTGACTCTCCGTCGTCCCTGTTGTTGATTCTCTGATTTAAACCCCCTCTGAATTCTTAGACCTCATTGGCCTTTGCTCTGTGCCATGTCAGCACACAGGGGCAATGCAGTGTGCACCTCAGGTCTTGGCTCGTTCGAATCTCTGCGTCTTCCGTATTCTCTGTCTGGCTTGCTGGTCTGAGAACATTAGCAATGCTTACCTCATAAAGGTTTCTCTCATGAATGAACTTTCGAAACGAGCCAAGCGCTTCAGCGGACTGCTTGGCGTGAGTGCTCTCTGCGTCGTAGGTGCGATCCTGCGATTCAGTAGCACGCCTGTAGCGCACGCGGCCGGAGCTGCGCCGGCGCAGCTCCCACTAACGGCAGAGCAGTCAGCCTTCTTTGAGAAGAATGTGAGACCAGTACTCGCGGAGAGTTGCTATGGTTGCCACTCTGCGGCAACGAAGGCTGCCGGCGGGTTGCGTGTAGATGATCGCGACGCGCTGTTGAAGGGTGGCAAGGACGGCCCGGCGATTGTTCCTGGCGATGCGGCGAATAGCCTGTTGTTGAAGCGCCTCATATTGCCTGACAATGACACACACCGGATGCCGAAGGGCGACGATCCGCTGGCGAAGGCTGTGGTCGCCAATCTCACTGCGTGGATTAACGATGGCGCGCCTTGGCCTGCTCCCTCGGCTGAAGCGGCTGTGGCAAACGCAGAGACGCGAGCGGTCGTGGCAAAGGCGACTACGGATCTGCAGGCGATCGGCGCGGTGAAAGCCAAGGAGACGCCGGAGCAAGTTGCGTACTTTCAGAAAGAAGTGAAGCCGATCTTGGTGAAGCACTGCTACACGTGCCACTCCGACGCATTCAAGGCTGCGGGCGGTTTGCGCCTTGATACGACAATCGGCATCGAAACGGGTGGCAACGCGGGACCCGCGGTCATTGCGGGCGAGCCAGACGCGAGCCCGCTGTTGAAACGCATCCTTGTGGCGAACCCAAAGCGGCGAATGCCCAAGGATAGTCCGGCGTTGAGCGACAACGAGATCGCGACGCTGCGCACATGGATTAAGAACGGCGCGGCGTTGCCGGATGAGAGTGAAAAGCCGCCTGCTCTTTCCGCGAAGCTGGCGCGGACCTATGAGAAAGAAAGGGCAGACCACTGGGCGTTCCAACCGCTCACGCACCCGCAGGTACCGCGGATGACGGGCAAAGGCGCGGGGTGGGCGACGAGCGATATCGATCGTTTTGTGCTGGCGAGTCTGAATGAGAAGGAGATGACGCCGGTCGGGGATGTGGGTCCGGAGGCGTTGATCCGTCGTGTGACATACGACCTCATTGGTCTGCCTCCGACGCCGGCCGCGGTTGCGGCGTTCCGCCGACACCATAGCGAACGGGACTATGCGCGTCTGGTCGATAACCTCCTGGCATCTCCGCAGTATGGTGAGCGTTGGGGCCGTCATTGGCTGGATATCGCTCGGTACGCTGAGTCGTCAGGACCTTCGCGCAACATGCCATACCCACACGCGTGGAAGTATCGAGACTACGTGATCGAGTCGGTGAACAAAGACATCCCATACAACCGGTTCATCCAAGAGCAGATTGCGGGTGACCTGTTGCCGGCGGATACGGATGCGGAGCGAGATCGGTTGCGCACGGCGACCGGCTTCCTAGCGCTCGGCGTAAAGGATGTGAATCAACGGTTCCCGGCCCGCTACATCATGGATAACGCGGACGACCAGATCGACACGGTGGCGCGTTCCACGATGGCGCTGACCGTAACATGCGCCCGGTGCCACGATCATAAGTTCGACCCGGTTCCGTCGACGGACTACTATGCTCTGGCGGGTATCTTCACCAGCACGGACGATGCCGTTGGACTGCGGAGCCAGATGGGCGGCGCAGGGTTGGCGTACTACGTGCCGAAGAATTTGTTGCTCAGTTCAGCTGCAAGGAAGGCACCCAAGGCGCCGGAAGAGCAGCTGAAGGAACTCGACGCGAAGATTGCAGAGAATACGAAGACCGTTCAGGCGTTGACGCAGGGAGGGGCCGGAGATCCGGACGCAGCGCTCGCCCTGCCAAAGGCCACGAAGAAGAAGATTGCAGCGACTCAGAAGGCGAACTTCGAGCTTCGTAAAATGAAGCTGGATCTCGCGGATCCGGGGACCCTAGGCTACGGGATCCACGGAGCGCGTGAGGGCAGGATTGCCGACACGGCAATTCGCATCCGCGGCATCGAGGAGCGTCATGGTCCGGCGATTCCGCGCGGCTTCCTCACGGCGTTTGAGGTGCCTGGCGCGAAACCGGTCAATCCCAAGCAGAGTGGCCGTCTGGAACTCGCTGAATGGATCACGAACACGAACAATCCTCTAAGCGCGCGGGTTGCGGTTAACCGTGTGTGGTTCCACCTGTTTGGTACGGGACTCGTGTCAACAGTGGACAACTTCGGCATCATGGGAGACAAGCCATCGAATGCGGCCCTGCTCGACTACCTGGCGAACGACTTTATCCAGAAGGGCTGGTCAACCAAGAAGCTGATCCGCGAGATCGTATTGACGCATGCGTATCGGCTGGGCTCCGACTATCCGCCGCAGTATAAGGAGAAGGATCCGGGCAACCGGCTGGTGTGGCGTCACTCGCCGCGCCGTCTGGAAGCGGAAGAGATCCGCGATTCGATGTTGGCGTCGTCTGGGAAGCTGGACCTGACTCCTGCGAAGGGCTCGCCCACCATGAAGCTAAAGATGGTGGAGTTGGCGGACAACAGTGACACGGCGAAGGCATTGTATGAAGAGGCCGATCGCAGTACTCATCGCAGCATCTATCTGCCGTTACTGCGGGGCATTACGCCACGGCCACTTGCAGCGTTCGATCCGGTATCCCAGACCCTGGTCTCTGGACAACGCGACGTGACAGTGGTGCCAACACAGGCGCTCTTCATGCTGAACTCGATCTTCGTCCAGGAGCAGGCACTGGCGCTGGCCGACAACCTGGAGACAGTTCATCGGAATGACACCCGGGCGCAGATTGCGGCGGCGTATCAGCGGATCTATGGGCGCGATCCAAACAAGCAGGAGTTGGCGAAGGATATGAAATTCCTTGTGCAGTACGGGAAGACGTACCGGAAGATTGCCGCTCAGAAGCCACCAGAGGGGGACTCGAAGGTGTAGTCGGACACGCCCGCTGCGGAGCGAGAGGTGTTGGACGCTGCGGACGATATAGACCAGACCAGCATCGTCTTCAAGGATGCGCGCATAAAGCCGAAGAACGCGGATCAAGCTGCTTTGACGGGATTGATCCAGGCTCTCTACGCGGCGGCCGAGTTCCAGTTCGTTCGATAACAGAGTTTGCCATAAGGGAGAAAAATTATGTCTCATCAGAAACAGCAGTTCAATCCTTCGCGCCGTTCGATTCTCCGTTCCGCTGGTGCGGGCTTTGGGTATGTTGCGCTTGCCGGCATGCTTGGCTCGGTGGCAGCGAAGGCACATGCGGAGACCGTGGGTGATCCTGCCAATCCGCTGACGCCCAAGCAGCCGAACTTTGCGCCCCGCGCGAAGAAGGTGATCTTCCTATTTATGGAAGGCGCCATGTCAGGACTCGATACCTTCGAGTACAAACCGGTGCTGCAGCGATCGGAGGGCATGTCGGCTCCGGGTGGCGGTACGCTGAACGCCTCAAAGTTCGCTTTCAAGCAGTACGGGCAGAGCGGCCAATGGTTTTCGGAGTTGGTGCCGCATATCGCTTCGCAAGCGGATGAGTTGTGCCGGCTGCGCGGCTTGCACACCGACACTCCTGCCCATCCGCAGGCGGTGGTGCAACTGCATACGGGTAGCGCCAACGCTGCGCTCACACGGCCCAGCATGGGCTCATGGCTGCTCTACGGCCTTGGCACTGAAAACCAGGATCTGCCCGGCTATGTCGTTGTGAACCCGACGCCGAACTTCGGCGGCGCAGCCAACTATGGCAGCGCGTTCCTGCCAGCATACTACCAGGGCACCAGCGTCAGCGACATCGGCTACATGCCGAACGTGGAGGCTGCTTCTCCGCATGATCTCGAGTCCGAGCAATTAAGGCTGATTCAAGACTTCAATAAGAACCTCGCAGCCCAACCGGGTTCGCCCGACGCGGTCGAAGGCGTGATCAAGTCCTACGAACTCGGCTTTCGCATGCAGGATAAGATTCCCGAATTGCTCGATCTGTCGAAGGAGCCCGAGAGCGTGCATGAGGCCTACGGCATCAAGCCGGGCCCGGAAGGCTCGTTCGCGCGCCAGTGCCTAACGGCTCGCCGCCTCAGCGAAGCTGGCGTGCGGTTCGTCGAGATCCGGCAGCCTGGCTGGGATCACCACACCAACCTGCACCGGGGCATGATAGACCAGACTCGCCGGATCGATCAGCCGACGGCAGCGTTGCTCGCTGACCTGAAGCAACGCGGCCTGCTCGAAGACACTCTCGTGCTCTTCGGCTCCGAGTTCGGACGTCTGCCCGCTGCACAAGGTAACGACGACGGCCGCGACCACAACATCACGGGCTATTCCATGTTCATGGCCGGGGCTGGTGTGAAGAAGGGCTTCAGCTATGGTGGCACCGATGAACTCGGCGCGGAGGCCGTCGAAGGGCGTATGCACATCAACGATCTGCACGCAACCCTGCTGGCACTCATGGGTCTAGAACACGAGAAACTGACCTACCGCTATGCGGGACGGGACTTCCGCCTTACCGATGTTGCAGGTGTCGTCCAGAAACAGGTGTTTGCATAGCGAAAGGTAATGCAACATCGTGCGGGGGCGGCGGAGAGCCTATTTGCTTTTCCGTCCGTCCAGTCTGTTCTGATTGAGGGTTGACCATTCCACGCTTCGCAGGGCTGTGGCTTCCTCTTTAGCGTGGAATGATATGTATTTTTATTGCGGAGTGGAGTCATGAACGGGATGAGCACGGGGTCACACGGCGATGGGCTGTCTAGACGCAGCTTTGTAGGAGGTGCGCTTTCGGCTGCCTTTGCGAATAAGCTGAGCGCACAGGCGTGGAATGGCAATCTGGGGAAGAGCACGCGGCCGAACATTGTGTATATCCACTCTCACGATTCGGGACGGTATTTGAAGCCGTATGGGAATAATGTGCCGACGCCGCGGCTGGACCGCCTGGCGCATGAAGGTATCTTGTTTCGCAAGGCGTTCAGTGGGGCGCCGACGTGTTCGCCAAGCCGCGCTGCATTGCTTACAGGTCAGAGCGCACATCGAAGCGGAATGCTGGGGCTGGCGCATCTGGGCTGGTCATTGAACGATTACAAGCAGCACCTGCTGCATACGTTGCGGCCGCATGGGTACAGCTCGACATTGGTAGGGATGCAGCATATTGCCGCGAAGCCGGAGGTGATCGGGTACGACACGATTCTGCCCGCGGCGACGATGAGTGCCAAGGATGTTGCGCCGGCCGCAGTGGGGTTTCTGAAGCCTCGGCCCGCGGTCCCGTTCTTCTTGGATGTGGGCTTTTTCGAGACGCATCGGAAGTATCCGGATCCGGTGGACAATCCCGATTACATCTTGCCGCCAGCGACGCTGCCGGATACCCCGGAGGTGCGGCGCGATATGGCCGGATTCCATGCGAGTGCGCGCGTGCTGGATCGTGGCGTGGGGCAGGTGCTGGATGCGCTGGAGGAGTATGGCTTCGCGAAAAACACGCTCGTGATTAGTACGACGGATCACGGTATTGCCTTTCCGGAGATGAAGTGCGATCTAAACGACAGTGGATGGGGTGTCTCGCTGATTATGCGCGGTCCAGGCGCGTTCAAAACACCAACGGTGTGTGACGCGCTACTCTCGCATATCGATTTATTTCCGACACTATGCGAGTACCTGGCGATTGATAAGCCCGCGTGGCTGGAAGGCAAGTCATTTCTTCCAGTGTTGACAGGCGTGCAGGCGGAGATTCGAGATGAGGTCTTTGCTGAAGTGACGTACCACGCGGCCTATGAGCCCAAGCGCGCGGTGAGGACGCATCGGTGGAAGTACATCAAGCGCTTCGATGGGCGGCACACCCCGGTGCTGCCGAACTGCGATGACGGTGGCAGTAAAGCTTACTGGATCGCGAATGGGTGGCGTACCAATCCGCTGGAGCACGACGAGGAGTTATATGATCTTGTGTTCGATCCGACGGAACGGAACAATCTGGCGGATGCACCAGAGCATGGCGAGACGTTACGCGAGATGCAGGACCGGCTACAACGGTGGATGGTGGCGACACAGGACCCGCTGTTGCATGGACCGGTGTCGTTGCCCGCGGGTGGTCGTGCTGTGGATCCAAATGCGCTCTCGCCAGCGGAGTTGAATCGCCCTCCA
>Ga0137385_10004054_pt1 | contig 12771 bp, 14 predicted proteins | sample SagtaG_FD_104921 | JGI IMG/M metagenome (GOLD analysis project Ga0137385, IMG submission 104921) | Vadose zone soil microbial communities from Sagehorn Ranch, Mendocino, California, USA - Sage2_R_80_16 metaG | ecosystem: Environmental > Terrestrial > Soil > Vadose zone | place: USA: California...
AGCCGGATGAAGTCCCACGAGAAGCCGTAGTACGTATCGGCGGGGTCCAGGGAGTCCCAGTCGCCCGTCGCCGCGAACCGCAGCGTACCGCCCTTCTTGGTGGACGGGCTGTATACCTTGCCGACAGCAGCGTTGTAGGCCGCCACCGCGGCGGCACCCCCGCTGCTGCTTGTCGCCGGCTTGTTGCTGCCGCAGGCGGTCATGCCCAGAGCGACCACCGTGCCGACGGCAATCGCTGCGACAGCAGTTCTTCTCCTCATCTGCTGACACACCCCTTCGTGTGGTAGTGCCCGGCCCTCGCGCGTGGCCAGGTTTGTTAGCGCGCCCGTGGATCCAGCGCATCGCGGAGGCCGTCACCGAAAAGGTTGAACGCGAGCACGGTGACGAAGATGGCCAAGCCGGGGAAGAGCATGAAATACGGATCGATCTGGTAGATCCGGGAGGCGTCGGTGAGCATCCCGCCCCAGCTTGCGGTCGGCGCCTGGACACCGACGCCGAGGAACGACAGCGCCGCCTCGAACAGGATATTCGTCGGGATGAGCAGCGTCGTGTAGATGAGGATCGGCGCGACCAGGTTCGGCAGCAGCTCCCGCGCGACGATGTACGGACCGCGGGCACCCAGGCTGCGCGCCGCGTCGACGAACTCGCGCTCGCGCAGCGAGAGGGTCTGCCCGCGGATGATGCGGCCGATGTACGGCCAACTGAAGAAGCCGATGATGAAGATCAGCAGAGCGATCCGGAGGTTGTCGCCGGACAGCCCGAACGCATGGTCCGGGATGACCCCGACCAGCGCGATGGCGAACAGCAGCAGCGGGAAGGCCAGGAACACGTCCATGAACCGGCTGATCAACGTGTCCACCCAGCCGCCGAAGTAGCCGGAGATCACGCCCATGAAGGTACCGATAACCATCGAGAGCGCGGTCGCGAGGAACGCGATGAGCAGCGAGATCCGGGACCCGTAGACGATCCGGCTGAACAGGTCGCGCCCGTTGCCCGGTTCCAGCCCGAAGAGGAAGCTCTTGCTGATCCCGCCGAACTTGCCGGTCGGGATACCGAGATCGGGGTCGATCAGCTTCTGGTGGAACTCGTTCGGCGGGTGGCCGAGGAGCGTGACGACCAGCGGCGCGCAGACCGCGACGAGGATCAGGAAGATCACGACCGCGCCGCCGGTCAGCGCGACCTTGTCCCGCTTGAGCCGGGTCCACGCGATCTTGCTGAGGGAGCGACCCTCGATCACCTTCATTTCGGCCGGGGCGCCCTCTTTGGCGAGGACTGTGGCGGTGTCGCCCACCGGCTCAGGTGCCATGACCATGAACGGTCCCGCCCTTCTCCGGCCACCACACGGCACGCCGCAGCAGACCGGTGCAGCATCGCCGCTGCCAGCCTGGCCCGGGCCCGTGGCAGTCAGCAACCGATGGGTTGTCTTCCACGTGGACGCCCGCGCTACTGCCGCCGGGTTCCACCGTCAGCACGTACGCGCCACCGAGCGGTGAGCCTTTCACCGCTCGATGAAGTGAAGCCTTCGTGGTCAACGCCGTACACGTCAAGACCGCGACGCCCCCGTAATCAACTTCAGGCCACCTTGTGACACAGGCGTGACCTGCCGATCCGCAGCCGTCACACGGCACGCCGGCCCTCGAACGCCCGGCCGAGCGTGATCTCGTCGGCGTACTCCAGGTCGCCACCCACCGGCAGGCCGCTGGCCAGCCGGGTCACCGCGATACCCATCGGCTTGACCATCAGCGCCAGGTAGGTCGCGGTCGCCTCACCCTCGGTGTTGGGGTCGGTGGCGAGGATCAACTCCTTGACGGTACCGGCGGCCAGCCGCGCCATCAGCTCCCGGATGCGCAGGTTGTCCGGCCCGATGCCCTCCAGCGGGTTGATCGCGCCGCCGAGCACATGGTAACGGCCGCGGAACTCGCCGGTACGCTCGATCGCCACGACGTCCTTGGGCTCCTCGACGACGCAGAGCACGTCGTCGGTACGCCGGGGGTCCCTGCAGATCCGGCACTGCTCCGATTCGGCCACGTTGAAGCAGGTCGTGCAGAACCGCACCAGCTCCTTGACCCGTTGCAGGGCGGCCGCCAGCCGCTTCACGTCGGCCGGATCGGCGGACAGGACGTGGAACGCGATCCGCTGTGCGCTCTTCGGCCCCACCCCGGGCAGCCGGCCCAGCTCGTCGATCAGATCCTGGAGGGCGCCTTCGTACATCTAGAACCCGGGGATGCCCAGGCCGCCGCCGAGCCCGCCAAGACCCGACGCGAGCGGCCCCATCTTTTCCTCGGTCAGGTCGCGGGCCGCCTCCATGGCGTTGTGGACCGCGGCCAGTACCAGGTCTTCCAGCGTCTCGACGTCGTCCGGGTCGACCGCCTTCGGGTCGATCTTGATCGAACTCACCTCGCCGGTGCCCTTCACCGCGACCGTCACGAGCCCGCCGCCGGCCGTACCGGTCACCTCCGCCTCGGCCAACTCCGCCTGTGCCTCGGCCATCTGCTGCTGCATCTTCTGGGCCTGCTGCATGAGCTGCTGAAGGTTCGGCTGTCCACCCGGGCGCACGATCCGCTCCTCTACTACGTCGAAGTAACTGTCCGTCAGCCTACCGGTTGTCCAGTTCGCCGATCTTCTCCGCGCCGAGCGCCTGGGCAAGCAGATGCAAAGCCTGCTGCTCGCTGGTCTGCCGGGCGGCCGGCTCGTCGACAACCTCGTCGCCGTCCGGGTCGAACTCCTCGCCCACGCTGGCCGGCGACGCCGGCTCCGAGCTGCTTTCCGGGGGGCTGGCCGGCGGGCCGCCGGGGGTCGCGGTGGTCGGCCAGGCGCCGTCCTCGCGCGGGGTCGCCCTCCGCGGAGCCGGGGGTACCGGGGGCGGCGGGGCGGACGCCGGCGTCCCCCCGCCCGGCCGCTGGCCGCTGACCTCGCAGCGTATCTGCCACTTCCCGCCCGGCGACGGCGGGCCGAGCACCTCGTGGACGGCTTCGAGCAGCAGGTCGGGTGCGTTGCTGAGCATGTTGGCGTGGACCAGGTGCTTGAACAGCAGGACGAGCGTGTCCCCGTCCACCTCCCGTACCGTCGCCTCCCGCGCCACAGCCGCAGCCGCGCGCCGCTTGCGCCCGACGTACCCGAGGATCTCGTCCCACACCCGGCGCACCGCGGCGGCGTCCAGCGCGCCGGGCGGCCTCGGCACCGGCTCCTTGGCTGGCACCGGCTCCTTCGCCGGTACCGGCTCCTTAGCTGGCGCCGGCTCGGCGGGCGCAGGCTCCTTGGCTGGTGCTGACTCCTTGGCTGGCGCCGCCTTCGGCGGCTCGGGCTCCGGTTGAGATCTTGGACGCGTAGACCCCCTGGAGGGGGTGCTGGCGTCCAAGATCTCAGGACTGCCGGCGGCGTCCGACGTCACGGCGATCCGCCGCTCCATGCGCTCCAGTCGCTGCAGCAGCGCACCGGCTGAGTCGTCGGCCCCGGGCAGCAGCATGCGGGCGCAGATGAGCTCAAGCAGCAGGCGCGGTGCCGTGGTGCCCCGCATCTCGGTCAGCCCGTCGTGGACCAGGTCGGCCATGCGCGACAGCGTCGCCGGCCCGAACCGTTCCGCCTGCAGCGCCATCCGGGCCAGCTCGTCGTCGGGCGCGTCGAGCAACCCCTTGCCCCCCGCATCAGGTACCTGCTGGAGCACGATCAGGTCGCGCAGCCGCCCGAGCAGGTCGCTGGCGAACCGGCGCGGGTCGTGCCCGGCCTCCGCCACCTGGTCCACGGTCGCGAAGACCGCCGCACCGTCGCCCGCCGCGAACGCGTCGATCATCTCGTCGATCAGCGCGACGTCGGTCACCCCGAGCAGGGCCACCGCGCGGGCGTAGGTCACCCCCTCCGGCCCCGCACCGGCGATCAACTGGTCGAGAACCGAAAGGCTGTCCCGGACCGAGCCGCCGCCCGCGCGGACAACCAGCGGGAACACCGCAGGCTCGACCCGCGCGCCCTCACGCTCGCACAGCTGTTCCAGGTAGGGCCGTAGTGTGCCCGGCGGGATCAGCCGGAACGGATAGTGGTGGGTGCGCGACTTGATCGTGCCGAGTACCTTCTCCGGCTCGGTCGTCGCGAACACGAACTTGACGTAGTCCGGCGGCTCCTCCACGAGCTTGAGCAGCGCGTTGAAGCCCGCCGAGGAGACCATGTGGGCCTCGTCGATCACGTACACCTTGTACCTGCTCGACACCGGCGCGAAGATCGCCCGCTCCCGCAGATCCCGGGCGTCGTCCACGCCACCGTGCGACGCGGCGTCAATCTCGATCACGTCGATCGACCCCGGCCCGTCAGGTGCCAGCGCGACACACGAGTCGCACTCGCCGCACGGCTCGGGTGTGGGCCCCTTCACGCAGTTGAGCGAGCGCGCCAGGATCCGGGCGCTGCTGGTCTTGCCGCAGCCGCGCGGCCCGGAGAACAGGTAGGCATGGTTGTACCGGCCGCTGCGCAGGGCCTGCATCAACGGCTCGGTGACGTGCTCCTGCCCGATGACCTCGGCGAACGTGCGCGGCCGGTACTTGCGGTACAGCGCCAGTGCCACGCGTACAAGCTACCCTTCGGGTCTGACGGAAGGGCCCCCCGTGCACCCGTCAGAGCCCGCTTATCCTTGCTGCCTTCCGGCCCTGGGGAGGTTCACAGGGTGTACGCCGCACGAGGGGCTCCGGCAACTGTACCCGCTCGTGTCCGGTGGCCGGGCTTCGGTATCCTCGTCGACGGAGGATTCGCCTAGAGGCCTAGGGCGCACGCTTGGAAAGCGTGTTGGGTGAAAGCCCTCACGAGTTCGAATCTCGTATCCTCCGCCAGCCTGACCACGCCAGACGCCGGCTGGTCCCGCGCGGTACCGGCCGGCTTGATCTTGCGGTCTCAGTTCCCGTCCCAACCGGCACGAGACCGCGCAGGGCGCCTCGATTCCGGCCATCGTTCAAGAGCCGAGATCTCCCGGCTCGCCGCAGACCGCCCCATGTCACACGGCACCGTGACGCCCTGGCCTCATAGGATGCGGCCCTGCGCAACAGCGCTGGAGGCCGCCGGCGAGGCCCAGACAGCCGATCACGCGAGGTACCTGCTGGCCCATCTTGGCTTGTCCGCAAGAGGTAGTCCCCGCCCACCATTAGGGCGAATCCAGGGGATCCGACCCGACGTTACTACGGCGACATCCAGTTCGAGGCGTAACACGACTGGGTGGCGTTGGATGCGGACGCCTTGGCTCGCCAACTACCCATCGATATCCTACGGCGACTCCGAGTGACCTCAAGGAAGAGGGATCATGACGCCCCCGGATGACCCGGCAACTGAATCGAAGCTCCCGGCACCTCGATCCAGACGCGAGGTCGATCCATCTCGGGCAGACGCTCCCGCCCAACTGAATGGCCGGGACAACCATCGTCAGGTAGATGAAATAGGCGATGAGTTGAGTGTCAAGCACGAGCTGGGCGCGCAATGGACCCGCCTGGAGATTTTCGGAACAGTGCTCTTGGGAGTCGCCATTGATCTCGTGTTCTTGATCGTATGGGCGAGCTTGCAGCAAGGCGCCCACTACGCTTTCGACCTTTTGGGTAAATTGCCGGGAATGACCGGCATTATCCGGCAGACCTTGGAATATGTGTTTGACTTTGCAACGTTGACTGTAGTCGTGGCCTACATCTCGCGAGACCTATGGCTCTCGATCCGGCGCATCTGGAGGACCAAGTGAAGACCATTGCGGACCCTGGGTCGGATCAAGGAGTGATCACTGCCGAGGCTCGGCGGGATGCGAGTCGCGATGAACAGTTCTTCGGAGGAAGGCTTCCCCTTGAGCTAGGCGCTCATCGGGCGGTACGCATATACCTAAGAAGGCTTGCAACGCTGTTCGTCGCCGCCATGGCTGTCTTGGTACTGGTCTCCCTGGTCGCATTTGTTGGCCCGATAGGCGCATTGTCAGTAGTGTTGGGAATCACGATACTAGGGGCGATGGTCTCACTTAGGCAATCAAACCGCCAAGCGCAGGACCGTTCCTACGGGTTTCACAGGATTCTGGTAACAGTTGTCTTGATTCTCCTACCGGCCGGAGCGGCAGGCGCGGCCGCCATCGCAGCGACTAGTTCCTCACACCTTCGATTTCAGCTCATTTTGTTGGCGGCGACAGCATCCCTCGGCGTTGCTCTTCTCGGCCAATACTTGTCACTTAGGGCAGAAGTGGCTACCAGAGTGTCAGTTCAGCAGTCCCTTAGAGGCGTCGCACTCACTCGGACCGCACAGCCGCTAATAACAGCACTCGGTGAAGTTGCAGCGGCGAAGGATGAGCAAGCGAGGCGCCAAGCGGCGGAAACGCTCGTGAACAAGGCCGTTGGAATCGCACAAACGGTATGCGGGCGGAGCACCGAGAGCCGCCCGCGTACTCGGAGCATGTTCTACGAATTGCGCTCAGACGAACGACTGGAGCGCCGTGCCCACGAAGGGCAGTACGACAAGCTTCCGAGACCGGACTTCGATGCTCAGCGCTCAGAAAACGACCGTCGTGTCGTCGAACTTGCTAAGGGCGAAACGGTCTTGCTTGTAAATGACCTCGATTCGGCGCCGCCTGACCACTTTGCAGACTACAAGGGTCGTCCGTACAAGTGCTACATAGCCGTGCCTGTGCGCGCCGGAGGGCGGTCATTTGGGATTCTGATGATCGATTCTGACGTACCCAATAGCCTGACAGACGTAGATGTCGGATACGCAATCCTTCTGGCCGGATTAGTCGGCGCCGGACTTGCAATGGCAGATACCTCATCATCGCCCCAGGCAGCAACCCGACCAGATGTCGGATTCATCGACGAGATCAGCGAGACGCTTGACTCAGTTTTCGTTAAGGAACTCGCCCAAACCGTAATGTCCTTCAGTCTCATACCAAGCGAAGACCGGGAGTTTCTGGCAGACACGATTAACCTGCAAACATACTCCAAGATGATTCGCGAGCTAGCCGAGAAACGGGCAAAGCGCGGAGTGCAGAACATCGATATGCTCGCTCTTGCCTGGCTCCGCCGCGCAAGAACTGCGCCAACACGTTAGTAAGCGTCGCCTTTCCGGACGTGCTACCGCCAAGAGTTTGTATGAGCCAGCTTCCTATCTGGCGGTGGTAGAAAGAGATCGTCGGGGTCGGTCCACTTGGTCCGACCCCGACGATCTTCCCGCACGGTTATCCTCGGTCAGGCCCTAACCAATCCGTCTGCCGCGCCGTCCTGGCCCACGTCGGTTCCCTTCGGCGGCATGTCAGGCTGCCAGATCAGGCCGCCGACTCTCGCTTCGCCACGTCCTTGAGGATTGGGTCGGTGATGTGCTGGTACCGCTTGGCCATCGAGGTACTCGCTGTGCTTCGGGTGAGTCCACCGGGGTCGCGTCGGCCTGGTCGTCGAGGTCGGCCGGGGCACGCCGGGCGCGCTCGGCGTCCAGGTCGACCACTTCGGCCTCGTACCGCTGCCAGCCGAAGCCATCGCTGTTGTCCTTGCTGGCCATGCTGGGTGTCCTCCAAGGGGAAAGGCGTCGTGTAGCTGGGGGTGAGCGGGTGAGTGCCTTGCCAGGCCGAGCTGTTGTAGGGCTGCACCTGGCGCTGAGCGGTCGCGGCGATGACAGGGCAGTATCCGCACCGGCCGGCGTTGCCGCAAGTACATGCGGGAGCGGAGGGGTTCATCGGGCCAGAACCCCCGTCCGGCTTGTGTCGGAGGCGGTGGTCGGCGTCGACTCGTCCCGCTCGCGCGCCAGCTCGTCGTAGCTGCCGTCGTCGAAGGCGATGACGAAGGCGGCCGGTCCTTGCGGCATCGCGATGTCGACCCAGCCGGCGCCGTCTGGCAGGCAGATTCCGGCGCGCTGCCGGTCATCGCACGGCGGGTTGACCAGCCCAGCGTAGGCGTCGGTGACTGACGGGATGGTGCTTCGCAGGTACCAGGCGATCGGGCAGGACGCCTCGTCGCCACGATGACCGGAGAATCCGGCCCTGGCCAACGTCTCGGCCACCTGCTCGGCGGTGTTGCCGAGCGCGGCCAGTGCGGCAGCCAGGCCATCGGGTGTCGGCAGGTACATCGGGGCAGTCATGATGGCGGTACCTCTTCCGGAGGGCCGGGGCGCGGCCGGGTTCCTAGGCCGTGAGGCCGCGCCCCGGGCGGGGTCAGTCGAGGGGTTCGGCAGCGTGGCGGGGTTCGTGCGGTACCTCTGCGGCGGCGCCGACCAGGCGGGCTGCGGCCTGGGCAATGCGGCGTAGGTGTTCGTTGGGGAGTTCGGCAAGCTCAGCGGGAAGCCGGCCACCGGTCAGGCCGGCCGCGTAGTGGACCGCGGCGTAGACGAGGCGCAGGACGTCAGTCATGGCGGTCACTCCGGTCAGGCCGCCATCAGCGGCGGGTCGGACAGCGCGGTCGCTGCCGGGCTGTTGAGGTGCCGGCGGATGGTGCGGTCCGTGACGCACAGGCGGTGGGCGATGTCGCTCGTGGTGATGTTCGGACGCCGCTGGCGCAGCCGGCGGGCGGCGGTCGCGGTGTCCGGCTTGGTGCTACGGCGCGGCGTCCGCCTGGCCGTCCGGGCAATGTCCGCCGCGGTGTCCGCGGTCGCGTCCGGGCGGATGTCCGCCGGCTCGGCAGCCGATACCGACGCAGTGGGCAGTGCGTCGAGCGCGGCCCGGATCCGGCCGGCGATCTCGACGGGGCATACGGAGGCGACAACCACCACGCCGTCGACGGAGAAAGGGATCAGATGAGCTGAGGTCGGCGACTCGCCGTGCCGGCCGCAGACCGAGACCATGTGCCAGTAGGAGACCCAGGCCGCGATACCGGCGATGGCGGTCGTGGCGAGCATCCGTACCCCGGCGAGCAGCCGGTGATGGACCGGTACCCGGGAGATCAGCTCGATCGTCAGCAACAGCGCGAGCGGCGGCCAGGCGGCGTTGCCCTCGCTGATCAGGTTCTGCCGGGCGTGTAGGACGTTCGCGACCACCGACGCGGCGACACCGATAGTCAACGCGGCGCGTACCGCCCACCGGATGCGCTTGAGCTGGGTGAGGGTCATCGAGCCGCACCGCCCCCTCGGTGCAGGCGCAGGCCCAGCGCGGTGGCGTGGCCGCGGGCGGCCCGCCTGACCGCGGACAGGGCCTCAGCCTTGCTCGCCACCGTGAGCCGGTCCAGCTCTCCCCCGGCGGGCCGGTTGCGGACCTCCCAGCCCTCCCCGCGGCCCAGCGACGCGGCCTCGGCCAGCACGTACGACGCCCAGCCGTTGACGTGCTCGTCGGTGCCGATGACCGCGACCACGCCGCGCCGGGTGGACTCCACGTGGATCTTCGGCGTGATGAGCGCCAACGCGGCCGGCAGGCCCGGTAGCTCGCGGTGCCTGGGCACAGACCAGGAGTACGCCGGGCCGGTATGGTCGGTGAAGATCCGGACCAACCAGGTTGAGCTGTCGAGGTCCTGTACCGTCTCCCAGCGGCCGGCCGGCGTGTAAACCTGGTCGCCGACCGCCAGCTCGTCCACCCGGATCACGCGGCTCGTCCTTCCGGAGAGGCCGCGACGGCGGTGGCGCGCATGTGCACGGCCACGTACGCAACGGCCTCACGCATGAGCCGCTGCTCGGCTCGGCGCAGCCGATGCCGGTCCAGCTCGGTCGTCTTGCCCTCGGCGCACCAGATACAGGTCTGGATGTCTGTCAGGTCCAGCTCAGCCGCGATCAGTGGCCACTCTCGTTCGATCGCAGCCAGGTCCGCCGCTGTCGGGTCCTGGTGGGGATCATGGGATCGATGCGCCGCCACAGCTTCCTCCTCCAACTTGGTTAACCTGGCTAGTCAGAGCCGCCCGCTCAAGCTAGACTAGCATGGCTAGTCAGGTCAAGACTAAAACGACAACTTTCCTGACTTGGCTAGTCAGATGTACGTTGTGGGCAACCGAGAGCCGCGAGACTGGGAGCGAAGCGTTGGAGCCCGAGCGAGACCTGGATTTCCTGGGCGAGTTGGACCCGGACGATCCCAAGCAGGCATCGCAGCAGATCGCGAACAAGCTGCGCGCTGCGATCCTCACCCGCAAGCTGGCGCCGGGCGACCGGCTGCCGTCCCAGCCCGAGCTGTCCGTGCGCTACGGCGTAGCCCGCGAGACAGTCAAACGGGCGCTGGAGCTCCTGCGGGCGGAGCGGCTGATCGTCACCCGCCAGGGCAGCGGCGCGTTCGTCCGTGCTCAGATTCAGCGGCCCGTCGAGCTGCGCCCACACATCGAGGCCGCCTTCGAGCGGCCCCATGTGTCGATCGACTTCGCCGGCTTCTCTGGGGAGACCCTGCGCGACGCCCTGGCTGAAGTGCTCGACAAAGTACGTGTCGGGCGGCTTACGCCGGAGACCATCGTGGTACGGGTCATGCTGTCAGATATGACGGTGCCGATGGCGCTACCGGCCCGCGCCGAGACCCAGGCTGACGACCCGGTCGTCCGGGCGCGAGCGGACCGGATCACCCGGCGGGCCGCCGAGGGGATCGTCGACCAGGTACGCGAACTCGGCGAGCTTGGCCTGGTCCGCTCAGTGGACGTGACGGTACGTGTCCACAGCGCCGCTCCGCTGTTCAAGCTCTACGTACTCAACAACGAAGAGGTCTTCTTCGGCTTCTACCGAGCTGTTGAGCGCACCGTGACCATCAGCGGGGAACCGGTGGCCATCTACGACCTCTTGGGCAAGGACGTGCCGTTGTTCCATTACGCCGTCAGCGACGACGACACTGCCACCGGCACTCAGTTCGTCGAGGCGTCCCGAGCCTGGTTCGACTCGCTGTGGAACAGCATCGCCCGCGAGTACAAGTCATGACCCTCGACGACGAGGGCCGCCTGGCCGAACTGCTCGCCGGTACCGGTCCACTCCTGCTCGACTTCGACGGACCGGTATGCAGCATCTTCGCCGGCTACCCGGCCGCGGAGGTCGCCGCAGAGCTGCGCGAACGGTTGAAGCGCAACGGGATCCGGGTCGTGGGATCGGTCGTGACCGAGCCGGACCCGCTGGAGGTCCTTCGCTGGACCGGGCGGCACGGAGACCCGGATGTGGTCCGGGCGGTCGAGGACGCGCTGTGCGCGGCCGAGCTGGAGGCGGCACGACTAGCCGAGTCGACCCCGTACGCGCGCGAGGTCATTGTGGCGGCTCGGGACGCGGGGAAGCCGGTCGCGATCATCAGCAACAACTCGGCCGGCGCCATCGTCAAGTACCTGAACCTTCACCGGCTGGCAGTCCACGTGCAGACCGTCGTTGGACGCGCGTACGCCCGGCCCGAGCTGATGAAACCGCACCCCGATCCCATCCGACGAGCTGTGGCCGCGCTCGGCGCCGAACCGGGCGACTGCGCACTGATCGGCGACTCCCTGGCCGACATCACGGCGGCCCAGGCGGCGAAGGCCAAGGTGATCGGGTACGCCAACAAGCCGGCGAAGGCCGAACGATTTGCGGCCGCTCAGGCCGATGCGGTGGTCACGAGTATGAGCGAGATCGCCATCTGCCTGACCCGATTTCCGAGGCAGTCAAGGACATGAGCAACCTTCCCGGCCGGTTCTGACGGAGGGTGTCGCGCGTGCTGTACCCGGCCGGTGGCCGGGCATCGGCGCCGCCTGGTGCAACCAGGTGGAACAGGAGCCGGCGGAGCTTTGCAATCTAGACCCCAATAGGGCTTGTTCGTTGTCGCGGAACCTGTTCGTGTGTAGTCCTGAGACGAGCATCAGTTAACTTTGCGCGACCGGTTTCCGGGCGTGCTCCGCCCGATTAAGTAGGTAATCCGTGAACCGCTGACTCTTCGCCGCCTTTTCTAGGGTCGTGTTTTCCGAGTTCAGGTACTCCGTCGCCCAATGCACCAGGTTGTCGAAGATCGCCTTAAGGTCGGCATCATCGACAGTATCCCCGTCGCGAGCGAACTTCTGCAATTGATGCGGGGAGCGAACCGGTATACCGACAAGGCCTTCCACCGCGAGCATCGAAAGATGAAATTTCAGGTTGTTTTTCTGTGGCGTGGTTGCGTCGGCGATATCGGAATAGAGGAAGCTGTCGACACGTCGCTGCATTGTTGCCACCCAGAAGTACACCTCAAGATCGAGACTGGCGGTAAACACTAGCTTGTAGTCGTCATCGTTCTTGAGCAATGACGACGGCTTTCCACGAGCCTTGTCTGGCCTCGAAAGGCCCATGGCCGTCAGCGCCGCCCCCAATAGAGGAATACCGACGATCTTGGAGGGATCCTTACCCTCGTTCTTGTAGAAGTTCTTACGACGATCGTAGTACCAGCCCTTTGTCAAGAAATAGTTCTCAATGTTGCGCTGCACTTCGTCGGTCGCCCTCAGTGAAGCGTCCGTGACCGCCGTCTGCCTGTTCGTCGCCCGGATGACCTGGTCTCGTGTGGCTGCATCGCCTGTGACGATGATGCGGACGAGGAGCATCCGATCGCGCGCCTCTGTCTCGGGGTCGCTCTTGAGGACATCGTATATCGTGTGGCTTGTCTGAAGGCCATTCACGATTTGGATGTTAGAGAGTGAGTAAGTCTTACCGGCGCTGGTGGCCTCGCTGCAAAGGATGGTCACTCCGTTGTTCAGCCACCAGAACTCAGGGCTATCATCTTTTTGTAGTGTGCGACGAATCTCTTGGTTTACTGTCACATTGCCCTGATAGTCGCGGACATTCCACTCAAACAAGTGACGCCGCAGCCGGCTATTCTCGTCTACCATGAGGTCGTAATAGTCGGCGAGTTTGACGAGCGCGACGTGAGACTGGCCGCTCGTCGTGCTTTCCTGATATTGCATGGTAAGTGTGTAC
>Ga0137385_10004065_pt1 | contig 12760 bp, 10 predicted proteins | sample SagtaG_FD_104921 | JGI IMG/M metagenome (GOLD analysis project Ga0137385, IMG submission 104921) | Vadose zone soil microbial communities from Sagehorn Ranch, Mendocino, California, USA - Sage2_R_80_16 metaG | ecosystem: Environmental > Terrestrial > Soil > Vadose zone | place: USA: California...
GCGAACGGATTGGTCGGGCTTCTCGTGCAAGGCGCGTCCGTGACGAACACGACGGGCGCGATCAACCTCTCTGGCAGTGTCACGGGCGACGCCGTGCCCTTCGTCAACGGCATGCAGTTGTTCAATGCCAATGTGGGCACGAGCAGCGGCAGTATTTTCATGACAGGCACGGTATCGTCGGCGCTCACCGGGAGCTCCGGGCTCGACCTCCACAGTACGTCGGTTCAGTCGGCAAGCGGCAATATCCAGTTGATCGGTCAAAGTGTCGGGGTTCCCTCCGGTGCTTCCGTGCTCGGCGTGTTTCTCGAAAACAGTCCGTGCGAATGCACGCCGGGCCCGGCCACGTCCGTCACGACGGGCAGCGGCACGTTGTCCATCTACGGCAGCGGCACAGGCCCATTCGCCAGCGGCGTGCAGATCACCGACGGAACGCAGATCGTCTCCAACAATGGCGGTCTGATCGATATCCGCGGCACCGTGAGCGGACCGGCGGGCGGCATGAGCCCGAACCTGCAGGACGACATTGGCGTGCTGATCGCCGATGGCGCCGTGATGGCAACGGGGCAAACGGGCTCGATCCAGATAGCCGGTTCGACCAACACGGCCGACCCTGGCCTCGCGATCGGCGTGCCGCCGTCCTCCGGGACAAGCGACCCCACGATATCGACGGCGCACCCCGGTTCCATCACGCTGCGCGCATCGAATGACGGCACGACTAGCAGCCTGTTCATCAGCAACTCGACGTTGTCGTCGCCCGGCGGCACGTTGTCGATCATGCCCGCGACGGTCGATCCGAATACGTTCGCGATCGTCGCGCAGAACGCCACGCCGATCACGCTTTTTGGAACCGGCGGCCTGAGCATCGATGCGGAGACGTTCTCGGCGTTCTCTTCGATCCCGAACATTGTGCTGGGTTCGACCACCCAGACGGGACTCATCACGGTGAACGGCGTGTGCGCATCGGACAGCTCGGTCTGCGTGCTGACACGCCCGGGCCTCGCGAACAATCTGACGCTGTCCAATCCGGGATCGGGCAGCCAGGGCATCACGCTTCCGTTCGGCCTCTCGACGCCCGGCCAAACTCTCGCGCTCGTTTCCGGCGGTCCCGTCACCGACCCGGGCGGCATTCAGGCCGCGAGCCTGCTGCTTTCGGGTCCCGGCACCTTCACGCTGACCGATCCGCAAAACGACGTCGGCGTGCTGGCGATGGTCAACGCCGGTAACGTGAACTTTACGAACTCACACGGGTTCGTCATCGGCCCCGTGGTCAGCCAGACATTCAATTCCAACACGAGCCAGTTGACCACGCTCGATGGCACCAACTCAACGTTGACGGGCAACCTCATCGCTCAGGCCACGACGGGCAATATCGGGCTGGGCGGTCCGGGCACCAGCCTGAGCGCGGGCGGCACGATCGATCTGGTCATGGAAAGCGGTGTGTTCAACGCGGCGGGTTCCGGCACGATCGTCGCCGACAACGGCTGGCGGATCTGGGCGAGCACATGGGTGAGCGAGACGCGCGGCAACGTTCAGCCCAATACCGCGCAGCCCAATTTCTATGGCTGCATGTTCGGCGCCGGTTGCAGCTGGGGCGGGGCGGTGCCGACTACTGGCAATCATTACGTGTATCTCGCAAGACCGACCGTGACGGTGACCGCCGATGGCAAGACGCGTATTGCCGGTGCGCCCAATCCGGTGTTCACGTTTACCGCCAGCGGTCTGATCAACGGCGACACCGCCGCCGGCGCGCTGACGGGCACGCTAACGTCGCCCGCCAACCAGAACTCACCGCCTGGGAAGTATCCGATCCTTTCAAACCTCGGGTCGAACGTCGGCTATATCGTGATCGAGGTGCCGGGCACGCTGACGGTGACGCAGTTGATCGATCCTGTTTCGCAAGCCGGCTTGCAGCAGTTCTTCAGCAACCAGGAGCAAACCTTCGTCTACGAGAACAACCTGCAGGGCACCAACATCTGTATCGGTTCGAATCAGCCGCTCTTCACCACCGCGCCGCCGGGGGACACTCAGGACATCCTCGCTGTCGAATGGAAGCGCGTGCGATCGCAACCCAATCTGAACAGTTGCATGTTGCTGAACGGTCAACATGGATGCGGAGACTTCTAGCGTTATCGTGCACGATTCAGGCAGGCGGCGCATTCATGAAGGCGCCACCTGCAGCACCGTAGATTGAGTGTCGTCCGGATCGTCGATCCACACGGCCAGTGCGCTGAAGTTGTCGTGGCTGGCGGGCGCGATCTTGTGCACGCGCGCAGCGAGCGCGCCCAGCCATGCGTCGGGGGTCGCGGCTTCGCCAAGCGTCTTGCTCATGTAAGTCTCGTCGACGTACTCCCACAGCCCATCGCTGCAAAGCAGGAAAGCATCGCGATCGAGCAGGCCGAACGTGCCATCGAAGCCGACGATATCCAGCTCGCCAGCTGTGCCGAGCGCGGCGAGCAACACGTTGCGGCGCGGATGATGGCGCGCCTGCTCAGGCGTGATCAGACGCGCATCGATCATCTCCTGAACGAGGCTATGGTCGCGTGTTTGCACGCTGACGTGCCCGCCACGAAAACAATAGAGCCGCGAATCGCCGCAGTGTGCCCACGCTGCCGTGCGCAGTTCGCAGTCGATCGCAAGCAGCACGACCGTCGAGCGCATGTCTTTCAGCGCGGCGTCGCCACGTGCCTGTTCTTCCAGGATGTTCGCGTTCGCGTGGCCGATCGCTTTGACGAGACGTTGGCCCGTCGGCGGCAACTCGGCGACCGTCAGGTAGCGCAGATCCGCGAGCACGCTATTGACGACGATCGCCGATGCCGTATCGCCGCCACCGTGTCCGCCCGCACCGTCAGCGAGCACGCAATAGTAAAGGCGCTCGCTCGACCAGTCGCCCAGCGCGTCCTCGTTGCGCTTTCGGCCGCCTGGGTCGCTCAGGCTTGCTGTGGCAAGTTGCACAGGAAGCCTCTGCTCGGATCGGGTTCAACTGCCGGGGCGCGCGACTGTTCGGAGAGGATGCCCAGAACGAACAGGATCGCGACGCGATTCTCCGCGGCGATGTCGATGCCGAGCGTGTGCTGGATCCACTCGCCGATGCTGGTCGCCGCGAAATCGGCCGGCAGTGAGCTTTTTTTCAGCGTTACGCCGAGCTTGCGGGCGCGATAGTGATACGACGCAATCCGATAGCGTGCGGCGATCCGCGACAGCCCGCCCTTTTCATTCGACAGCCACCCCAGACTACCCGCCAGCAGCAACTGGTCGAACTCGTCGATCCCCGCAATGAAACGCGCCGCGGACTCCCGCACGGTTCGCTCGTCCAGACCGTACTGCGCCAGCACCGAGCCGACAGGATCGCTTTGCACGGCCGCTTGCTGCTCGACCTCGGCTAGCACGTCGTCATCGTCGAACGAGACGTTGCGTTGATGACCGGCATTGCGCAGGCAGTCGATCAGATAGCGGCGAAAGTACGCGCACACCGCATGACCGTTCGATGGCGCGCTATGCAGTGGGAAGGCTTCCGGGTGCGCATGCGCGGCTTCGAGCCGGAAGACCTTGAAGTAGATGAACTGGGAAATGAGTTCTTCCTTGTCTTCGCCTAGCGCCTGCAACTCGAACGGGTGATATCCCTGCAATGCGCGGCGCACGACTGTATAGATCGATGCCATCTCGTCCTGATTCAGGCAGGTGCGCCTCTGCCACAGGTCCGACAACGCACTGTCGCAGACGCTATCGGCCGACCGTGCGCTTTCAATGTGTGTCACATGTCACCCCGCATGATGAGCACAGCGTCACGCTGTGCAGATTTGAATACCCGATGTGCGTCTGTTCGATTGGAGCAGGGGAAACCGGAATGCGGATACGACTGTCAGCTCACTGTTGTCGAGCGTGACTCAAAGAGACAGTTATTCACTGCGAAACTGCGCAGGGCAATGCTCTAGGTATTGCACATCAGACAACAAAACCTATATGAGGGTTTACCTTGTCGCATTCCCTGGCGCGACTTTTTAAATTTCATAAAGCTGAAACGTTTGTTGATGGCAATCACGTTGATTGATGAGTAATTTGTTATCAATGGATAGACGATGTTGCATTCCGCTCGATGAGCAAAAGACCGCAGGCTACGTACATCTTGCGTTTTTTTCAGGTGTTTAGAAACTGTTATTTCAATCGGATTTGCGGGTCGTTCCTTTCAAGTTTGTGACCACGGCGGCGCTCCTTTTCTTTTAAATATTGCGTGCTATGCTCATATCGGTCTGTTGTGAAATGTTCGTAGAGGAACACTGCGGCATCGCGAATTTTTATCGGGATTCCAAATTTGATTTGTTGTAAATCGGTTTGAGGAAGACCGGATTCGGAAGTTAACGTGGCGTGACGCGTCGCGAGGCGTGGGCACGCTAAAACTATTCGTTTCAGACTGAAGCCGACACAACAATGGCCACGCTCGATGCCGGGGTACTGCTCGCCGAAATATCGCCTGACAGTCCCTGCGGGGACGATGTCGAGTACGACCCGATGTTTCTCGAACTCGAACAGGTCGTGCATGGCAAACCGGAAGTTCAGTATGGCGACACCGTAGTCGCCGCCACACCGCCTGACTGGAAAGCAGCCCAGGCCCTTGCGCTCGAACTGTTCAACAAAAGCCGCGACCTGCGCGTCGCTGCGCATCTTGCGCGCGCGGTCCTGAACCGCCAGGGCTTCACTGGTCTCGCCGAAGGAATGGCGTTGATCGAAGGTCTGCTCGAGCGGCATTGGGATCACGTCTATCCGCAACTCGACCCTGACGACGATAACGATCCGACCGCGCGCATCAATGCGCTCGCCGTGCTTGTCGAACAGTCGGGAATGTTGCTGGATGTGCGCGATACAGCGCTTGCCGCGTCGCGCACGCACGGCATCGTCAGGCTGCGCGATATCGAATATGCGACGGGAGAAACGCCCGTACCTGACGGGGTCGAGCCGCCATCGCTCGCCTCGATCGACGCGGCAATCGCCGACGTGCGAGACGAAGCGGCGACTACGCACGCCGCGTTGCTCGCAGCGCGCCAAAGCAACACTCGCATCGAAACGCTGTTGACGGAACGCGTCGGCGCAGCCCAGGCGATCGACCTGTCGCCGCTGTCGCGTCTGTTGCAACAGGCGGCCGGCTTCCTTGGCGAGCGGGTCAGCGACGCCAATGAGCAGACAGCAGGCGAAGCACCCGTCGGCGAGGGCATGGATGATGCAGCCGCCGCCCCAGGCGCGGCAACGCGTGCGGCGCCCAGTGGAGAAGTCAACAGCCGGCAGGACGTCATCCGCCTGCTGGACAAGATCTGCGCGTATTACGAAAAGCACGAGCCGTCGAGTCCGGTGCCGTTGTTGCTGACACGGGCGCGCCGTCTGGTGGATAAGAGCTTCATCGAAATATTGCAGGACCTCGCGCCGGAAGGTCTCGGTCAGGCCCGGCAGGTTGGCGGTATCGAAGAATAGTCGTCGGGGAGTTGCTCAGCATCGTAACTGATACGCTGCTCCGCCTCTCGACGGTGCAGCTTCAACCAGGGGAACTGTCGTGGCCAAGGAAAGCAGTCAGAAATTCATTGCACGCAATCGCGCGCCGCGCGTGCAGATCGAGTATGACGTCGAGGTTTACGGCTCGGAGAAGAAGGTGAATCTGCCCTTCGTGATGGGCGTGATGGCCGATCTCTCCGGACAGCCAGCGGATCCGCTCGCGCCGGTTGCGGACCGCAAGTTTCTGGAAATCGACGTCGACAATTTCGATGAGCGCTTGAAGTCGATGAAGCCGCGCGTCGCGGTCCAGGTGCCGAACATGCTGACGGGCGAAGGCAATATGGCCGTCGACATGACCTTCGAGAGCATGGACGACTTCTCGCCTGCCGCAGTCGCACGCAAGGTCGACGCGCTGTCGAAGCTGCTGGAGGCACGCGGCCAGTTGCAGAACCTCTTGACTTACATGGACGGCAAGACGGGCGCCGAGGAATTGATCGCGAAGGTGCTGAACGACCCGGCTTTGCTGCAATCGCTCGCATCCGCGCCGAAACCACAGGAATAAGCGCGACTAACAGTGGAGTCTGACCATGGCCGAACCCACCCCTGAAGGACAAGCCCAGCAGACCGAGGGCACGCTCGAGATGAGCGACTTCGCGAATCTGCTGCAAAAGGAATTCAAGCCGAAAAGCGATAAGGCAAAGGAAGCCGTCGAGACGGCAGTGCGCACGCTAGCGGAACAGGCGCTGCGCGACACCGCCGTGATTTCCAACGACGTGCTGGTGACCATCGAGAGCCTGATCGCCCAGATCGACAAGAAGCTCAGTGAGCAGATCAACCTGATCATCCACTCAGAGGAGTTCCAGAAAGTAGAGAGCGCGTGGCGCGGTCTGCACTATCTGGTGAACAACACCGAGACGGACGAAACGCTAAAGATTCGCGTGATGAACATTTCGAAGGGCGAACTGCACAAGACGCTCAAGAAATACAAAGGCACCGCCTGGGACCAGAGCCCGTTCTTCAAGAAGCTCTATGAGGAAGAATATGGCCAGTTCGGCGGCGAGCCCTATGGATCGCTGGTCGCCGATTACTACTTCGACAACAGCGGGCCGGATGTCGACCTGTTGACGCAGATGGCGAAGATATCCGCTGCCGCCCATGCGCCGTTCATCGCTGCCGCGGACCCGTCGGTGATGTTGATGGATTCGTGGCAGGAGCTGGCGAATCCGCGCGACCTGACGAAGATCTTCCAGACGCCCGAGCATGCGGCGTGGCGCTCGCTGCGCGAATCGGAAGACTCACGCTATATCGGCCTTGCGATGCCGCGCTTTCTCGCGCGTGCGCCGTACGGCGCGAAGACCAACCCGGTCGAAGAATTCGACTTCGAGGAAGATACCGCGGGCGCGGACAGCGGCAAGTACACGTGGGCCAACGCAGCCTATGCGATGGCGACCAACATCAACCGCTCGTTCAAGATGTACGGCTGGTGCTCGCGGATTCGCGGCATCGAGTCGGGCGGCGCGGTCGAAGGTTTGCCCGTGCATTCGTTCCCGACCGACGACGGCGGCGTCGACATGAAGTGCCCGACCGAAATCGCGATCAGCGACCGGCGCGAGGCGGAGTTGGCGAAGAACGGCTTCATGCCGCTCGTGCACAAGAAGAACTCGGATTTTGCCGCGTTTATCGGTGCGCAATCGTTGCATAAGCCGGCCGAATACGAAGATGCCGACGCGACCGCGAATGCGAATCTGGCTGCGCGACTGCCGTATCTGTTCGCATGCAGCCGCTTCGCGCATTACCTGAAGTGCATCGTGCGCGACAAGATCGGCAGCTTCAAGGAAAAGGACGACATGCAGCGCTGGCTGCAGAACTGGATTCTGCAATATGTCGATGGCGATCCAGCCCATTCCACAGAGGAGTCAAAGGCCCGCCGGCCGCTTGCCGCAGCGGAAGTCGTGATCGAAGAAGTCGAAGGCAATCCGGGTTACTACACGTCGAAGTTTTTCCTGCGTCCGCATTATCAGTTGGAAGGCCTGACCGTGTCGTTGCGGCTGGTCTCGAAGCTTCCGTCCGCCAAGGCGGCATGACGGAATTCCATTGTCAGTGGTGAACCGATTTGATTGGAGAAGAACATGGCCGTCGATATGTTCATTAAGTTGGGCGACATCAAGGGTGAGTCTCAGGACAAGGCCCATAAGGATGAGATCGATGTACTCGCGTGGAGCTGGGGGCTGAGCCAGAGCGGCACGATGCACCTGGGCACGGGCGGCGGTGCCGGCAAGGTGAACGTGCAGGACATATCGTTCACCAAGTACGTCGACAAGTCGACACCGACGATCATGCTGTCCTGCGCAAAGGGCTCGCACATAGACTCGGTGATTTTGACCGTGCGAAAAGCGGGGGGCGACAATCCGCTCGAGTACTACAAGGTCACGCTGACCGCGTGCCTGATCAGCTCGTATTCGACGGGCGGCTCGGGTGGTGAGGACCGCTTCACCGAAAACGTGACGCTGAACTTCGAGCAGTTTCATGTCGAATATCAGCCGCAGAACGCAAAGGGCGCGAAGGAAGGCGGGGTCGTCGAGATGAAGTGGAACATCGTGAAGAACGATCCAACCAACGGCTAGCGGCAGCGTACCGCCGTGCCCGGGGCGTGTGGCGCGGCGGCACTGCGATGCCATGGCACAGGCGATGGCATCGCAGTGTGGTTCGGCAGCCTTGACCCGGCCTGACGGAGCGACTGACATGACGGCAGAAGAAAGCTTGCGCGAGGGCAATCTGGACGAATGCCTGCGCTTGTTGCAAATGCAGGTTCGCAACGATCCGTCGAAGGCGGCCCACCGCGTGTTCCTGTTCCAGTTGCTCGCAGTGCTCGGCGCATGGGACCGCGCGTTGACACAACTCAATGTGGCCGGCGATCTCGACGCCGCGGCATTGCCAATGGTTCAAATGTATCGCGAGGCGCTGCAATGTGAAGCGCTGCGCGAAGCAGTCTTCAACGGTGCGCGTGCGCCATTGATTTTCGGCGAGCCGACCAGCTGGCTCGCGTTGCTGGTCGAAGCGTTGCGGCTCGATGCCGCAGGCGACCACGCAGCGGCCGTGGCCGCACGCGAGCAGGCGCTTGGCGATGCGCCCGCCACCTCGGGCAGCGTGAACGGCGAACCGTTCGAATGGATCGCCGATGCCGACACACGGCTCGGACCGACGCTCGAAACGGTGCTCAACGGCCGTTACTACTGGGTGCCGTTTTTCCGCATCAAGCGCATCGAGATCGAGGCGCCCGTCGACCTGCGCGACCGGGTCTGGACGCCGGCGGTGTTCACCTGGGCCAACGATGGCCAGGCGGTCGGACTGATTCCGACGCGCTACGCCGGCACACTGGCCGAAAAGAAACATGCGTTGTGGCTCGCGCACCTGACCGAATGGATTGGCAGCGATGCGGCAGACGCGCGCCCAGTCGGACAACGAATGCTGACAACCGACGCGAACGACTATGCGTTGCTCGATATCCGCACGATCGAACTCGCGGTAGAGGCTCCGTCAGGCAGCGAGGGCGGCGCTGGCGCCGCGCCGGATCATGGCTGAGCTGAGCTCGCGTGACCGGCTGCAACCGTCGCTGCTCGACCGGCTGACCGACCACGAGCCCGAGGTCAAGCAGGAGGCGCGCGAACGCCGCGTGCTGTCGATACGCGCACTGCGTCAGAGCGTGCAGCGCGATCTCGCGTGGCTGCTCAATGCGAACGGCCTTTCGTCGGTGCAGGATGTGTCGGGCTATCCGTATGTCAGCACGTCGGTGTTGAACTACGGCTTTCCCGACATCGCCGGCAAGACCGCCTCGGGTGTCGATCCGGCGAAGCTGGAAAAACATGTGCGCGATGCGATCTGGGCATTCGAGCCGCGCATCTTGCGCGAGACAGTGCGCGTGACGGCGATCCAGGTCGAAGAGACCACAGCCCAGCACAACACCGTGTCGTTTTTGATCGAGGGAGATCTGTGGGCACAGCCGTACCCGGAGCGACTCTATTTCAGGACTGAACTGGATCTGGAGGCCGGGGAAATCAGAGTGATCGACCAAAGCGGCGCGCGCTGAACACATGAACCCGGAACTGATCAAATACTACAGCGCGGAACTCCAGCACCTGCGGGAAATGGGCGGCGAGTTCGCCAAAGAATATCCGAAGATCGCCGGGCGGCTGGGGCTCGAAAGCCTCGAATGCGCGGACCCTTATGTCGAGCGCCTGCTCGAAGGTTTCAGCTTTCTCGCCGCGCGTGTGCAACTGAAGATCGATGCGGAGTTTCCACGTTTCACGCAGCATCTCGCTGAACTTGTCTACCCGCATTATCTGGCGCCGACGCCGTCGATGGCCGTCGTGCAGATCCGGCCCGATCTGAGCAACTCCGGCCTCGCGGAAGGGGTAAAGATTGCGCGCGGCAGCGCGTTGCGCAGCCTGCTCGACAAGAACGGTTCGACGCGTTGCGAATATCGCAGCGCGCACGACCTGACGCTGTGGCCGCTCGAAATCGCCGACGCGAAGTTCTTCACCCATTCGGGGTCGCTGGGCGGTGCCGATATCGCATTGCCGGCAGGCGTCAAAGCGGGCCTGCGGCTGCGCCTGCGCGCGACGGGGGGGCTGAAGATCAACCAGCTGAAGCTCGACAAACTGGCGCTCTACCTGCGCGGCACCGACTCGATGCCGACGCGCCTCTACGAGCGCCTCGTCGGCTCGGCGATGGGCGTCGTCGTGATGCCCGTGTCGCGGCCCGCGACCTGGCACGCGCAATTGCCCGCGACGGCCGTCGCGCCGATGGGCTTCGCGGAAGACGAAGCGCTATTGCCCATCAGCAAGCAATCGTTTCAGGGTTACCGGCTGCTGCAGGAGTATTTCGCGTTCGCGGCGCGTTTCATGTTCGTCTCGATCGACGGGTTGCAGCAGGCGCTGCGCCGTTGCGGCGACAACGAGGTCGAAGTGATCGTGCTGTTGAAGCGCGGTGACCCGATGCTGGAGCAGGCGGTCGACGCATCGAATTTCGCGCTCTACTGCACGCCCGCCGTCAACCTGTTTCCGCGCCGGACCGACCGCATCGCGCTATCCGCCGAGCAGTTCGAATACCACGTGGTGGCCGACCGCACGCGGCCGATGGACTTCGAGATCTACCGGATTGAGGAGGTCACCGGCTATGGCGCAGGTGCCGCTGCCGAGCAGAAGTTCGAGCCGTTCTATCACGCGCGTGACCTGGGCGCCGGCTATGGCGCAGGCGCGTACTACCAGGTGCGGCGCGACAAGCGCGTGCGCTCGTCGCGCCAGGCCGAGCGCGGACCGCGCACCAGCTATCTCGGCAGCGAGACCTTCATCGCGCTTGTGGACGCGGCGAACGCGCCGTTTCGCGGTGATTTGCGCCAGCTTGGGTTGCAGGTGCTTTGCACGAATCGCGACCTGCCGCTCACTTTGTCGATTGGCGTTGGCGCGAGTGATTTCACACTCGACGTCGAGGCGCCCATCGAAAGCGTGCGCTGCGTGAGCGGCCCGAGCCGGCCGCTGCCGTCGTATGCGCATGGCGCGGTCGCGTGGCGGCTCTTGAGTCACCTGTCGCTGAACTATGCATCGCTCGTCGATAGCGACGCGAAAGAGGGTGCCCGCGCCATGCGCGATCTGCTGAGCCTCTATTGCCCGGTCGACGATCCCGCGGCGCAGCGGATGATCGAAGGCTTGCATTCGATCGAATCGCATCCCGTCACGCGGCGTCTGCCCTGTGCCGGGCCCATCGTGTTCGGACGCGGGCTCGCGATCACGCTGACTCTCGACGACGCGGCTTTCGAAGGCGCCGGCGCCTTTTTGCTCGGCGCCGTGCTGTCGCACTACTTTGCGCAATACGTGTCGATCAATTCGTTCGCCGAGACGGTGGTCAGAACGCTGTCGCGCGGCGAGATCATGCGCTGGCCAGCGAGGGTCGGACAATGCCGGACGCTCTGACCCTGCTGCGCGAGCTCGAAGCGCACGCCTACCGCTTCGATTTCTTCCAAGCCCTGAGGCTCATCGAGAATGCCTACCGGGACAAGCCGCGGATCGGCGAATCGCTGCGCCCGCGCGATGACGCGGTGCGTTTTTCGCAGGAGCCCGAGCTGATCTTTCACCCGACCACGCTCGGTGAGTTGAGGCCGTCTCACGACGGCCACCCGGCGCGACTGGCGGTGAATTTTTTTGGCCTCATGGGGCCGCACGGCCCGATGCCCGTGCACCTGACCGAGTACGTGCGCGACCGCGCACGCAATGCCAACGATCCAACCTTTGCGCGCTTTCTCGACATCTTTCATCACCGGATGGTGTCGCTGTTCTATCGCGCCTGGGCCAATGCGCAGCCGACCGTGAGCCTCGACCGGCCGGAGCGCGACCGCTTTTCCGTTTATGTGGGCAGCACGTTTGGTCTGGGTGAAGCGGCGCTTCGCGAGCGCGATGCGGTGCCCGACTTCGCGAAGCTGCATTTCGCCGGCCTGCTGTCCGGTCCGACTCGCCCCGCCGAGGGCCTGCAACTGATCCTTGAGCGCTTTTTCAACCTGCCGGTGCGGATCGAGCAATGGGTCGGCCACTGGATGGAACTGCCGCGCGACACGCTATCGCGCCTGGGCGCGAGGGACGGCTCGGCGTCGCTCGGCATCTCGACGCTGCTCGGCGCGCGCGTGTGGGATTGCCAGCACAAGTTCCGCATCGTCGTCGGGCCGTTGACGCTCGCCGACTACGAACGTTTCCTGCCCGGCGGTGACAGCCTGCGGCGCCTCACCGACTGGGTGCGCAACTACGTGCGCGACGGCCTCGATTGGGACGTGAACCTCTGGCTCAAACAGGAGGACGTGCCACGCCTCGCACTGGGACGCCGCGCCCGGCTTGGCTACACGAGCTGGCTGCTGAGCAGCCCGGCCGCGCAGGACCAGCGTCAGTTGCGGTTGCATCCCGCTTCGTTGTCCGGACGGCCCGCCGAGCCCGCGCGTAGCGACGCACGGGCGAGCGAGCCGGCATCCCAACACTCATCGAAGGACTAGAAAAATGGCCGAAATCAAACGTGCAGCGTTGTTCGGCAAGCTGAACAAGCTGGCCTATCGCGCAATCGAAAGCGCAAACGTGTTCTGCAAGTTGCGCGGCAATCCGTATATCGAGATCGTGCACTGGTTCCACCAGGTCCTGCAGTTGCAGGACTCGGATCTGCATCGCATCGTCAAGCACTTCGGCATCGAGCCATCGGCGCTCGCGCGCGATCTGACGGACGCGCTCGACCGGCTGCCGCGCGGCGC
>Ga0137385_10004070_pt1 | contig 12755 bp, 18 predicted proteins | sample SagtaG_FD_104921 | JGI IMG/M metagenome (GOLD analysis project Ga0137385, IMG submission 104921) | Vadose zone soil microbial communities from Sagehorn Ranch, Mendocino, California, USA - Sage2_R_80_16 metaG | ecosystem: Environmental > Terrestrial > Soil > Vadose zone | place: USA: California...
GCAACATAACCAATTTCCCAAGAATTTCTCCTCCCACTTATTTATGAACCCCGCTCATGAATTTCATAAGTCCGAACCATGTGTATTTTTTGAAGGGGACTATCGATATGGATTTGGCTGTAGTGGTCAATATATTAGACATTAATCGATCCCTCAGTTGGATATAAGCAGACTCCGCTTACCCGCTCCTGCCCGCCGTGACACAATGATTTTAGTAGACCGCAACTCACGACGAGTTTCCTTTCAGTTAGGCATTGTTCCTTGGAAGCCCAGTACAGAAGTATGTGCTCTTGGCATTGAACTACGATCTCTGCATTACTCAGAAACCTCGGAACGGGACTCTAACTTAGCTCTCCCGCTCTCACTGGTCTCGCTTGGCATCCCACGACTATGAGAGCCTCGTGCTGACTCATCCCTGAACTCCCTTAGAGGGTTTGAATTCGCTGGGTCACATTGCCATGTGTCTCATTACCTTTGTGTTAATAACTTCTCCAAGAGTCGTCGGCGGGTGTTTTACTCGGCTCTGTGACTGATTTATCCCAAGACTCTGTGGGTTTTTAGGGCTTGGCATCCTCGTCGTTAACACATGCACCCCCATGCGTGCGCTCAACTTCGACACAATGTTGTCCGCGTGGCACCCACCCCTGCTATTCTCGCGAGCTCACCGCTATCAGGCCCTATGCTAGCTCGTGACCGAGAGGTTGAGGTTTATAAACAGTGCATTGTTCACCACTTTGATCTTCAGCTGCAAGTCTATCCCGCAGGTCCTCTATCGTCTCCTTCTGTCGTGCCCATTAATAACCAATGGCCTCGTTCTCTAAGCTCCTCTCCTCTGTGCTCATTGCGCTTCTCTATGCCTCCACCACGAGCGCTACGCCGTGGTCTTCGACTTCGAAGCATGTCACTCATCGTACGCGCACCGTTGGTGCCGACGGGAGCCTTAAGCTTGAGGCGTTCCACCCCGAGTCAGCTTTCGAGGTCTGCTTCCACCTCTTTACGTATCGTCATAGTTCTGTCTACTGACATGATGAGTAGGGATTCGGTGTTGAGGGATTGGATCACCCCCTCGCACGTCGTGCTGGAAACTTCGACATCAAAGCCGCCTCGGTGTCCTTCCTTGCATCTAAGTTGGGTATTAAACAAAACGACATTCAGTTCCGTACGAGCGCAAAGGCAGAAGTGGCGCAGCACGCATTCCTGAAGCAGCAGATTGTTTGTCATTTCATTCCTTTTTCGTAGTCGTGATGACTTAGGAAACATGTGCAGGATGGGGTACCGGTCGCCAACGCGGTTGCAAACATCGCTTTCAACGACGACGGCAAGGTCTTGTCATTCGGCTCTTCTTTCGTCAAGCCTTGTAAGTCTGCCCGAATATTTCGACAACCACGAAGGGTTATTGACTGAGTTGATTTTATGAAGCTGGCTCTGTGGACCAAACACCTACTGTATCCCTCAGCGACGCGATCGCTACAGCCGAGAAGGCACTGGACGGTACCCACAACGGACACCCCGCAACGCTTGAGTTCCTTATACAGCCTGATGGCTCGGCTGCTCTCACGCACGTCATACAAATTCAAAATGAGAGTGCGGGAACATGGGTGGAGGCTTTTGTGGACGCGCACTCGAACAAGGTGCTCTCTGTGACAGACTTCGTTGCGAAATCCTCGGTCAGTTCGGGGGGGTGGCTGGGCTCTTCCTATTCTAACCGTTTCCGTTTCCTTTTCTTCCTTTATGCAGTACCTCGTTCTCCCAATCACTAAGGAGATCCCCACTCAGGGTTTCGAGACCCTCTTTGACCCCCAGGATTTGACAGCGTCTCCCCTCGGCTGGCACAATGATGGCACGACGTCCACGACTGTGACCGCGTGAGCACGCATTTTTGTCACCGGGGTTACAGTACCCTGACATTCCGGTAGCGGCAACAACGTCATCGCGAGCCTTCCTGCGCCCCAGACCTCACCTGTTCTGAACTTCATCTACAACTATAATTTTTCCCAGGCCCCGACCACCGCGACGAACCTCAACGCGGCAGTTGTGAACGCATTCTATGTCGTGAACACGGTCCACGACTATACGTATAGATATGGCTTCACGGAGGCCACCTTCAACTTCCAGACGAATAACTTTGGAAAGGGTGGACTAGGCAACGATCCCGTCACGGTGAGCGTGCAGGACCCTGCAGGTAAAGACAACGCCGACTTTGCGACTCCTCCCGAGTACGTCCATCGCTTTTCGAATTGGTCGATGGGCATTTCTGACACAAATCAGTGGCCTGTCTGGTCACATGCGGATGTTCCTGTGGGATTTCACCCCCGTAAGTCCACCGCGTTCGATCTCTGGCCGCACGGATTGCTGAATCATTCCCCAGATCGAGCGTGATGGCGCTATCGAGAATGATATCGTGATCCATGAGAACACACACGGCGTTACCAACCGTATGACCGGTGGCGGAAGTGGACGCTGCCTGCAAACCACCGAGTCTGGCGGCATGGGTGAGGGATGGTCTGATGCCATGGCCGAGTAAGTCCTCGACCCGCTCCGCGCACGCACTTTCTAAGCTCTGGTGTAAAGCTGGAACGTGCAGCAAGGCACCACAACCGTCGATTTCGTATTGGGCCAGTGGGTCATCAACGACCCTGCTGGCATCCGCACCCACCCGTACTCGACTTCTGCGTGAGTGTACACAGCGACTGTTCGCCAGGACCTGGTCGCTTAGCCCATTGACTCCAAAAAGCACGACGAACCCGCTTCGCTACTCGAGCTTGAAGACTCTGACTGAGGTTCACGGTATGCGCCATCTCTCTTTCTTCCGGATATCGATGATTCGTCTGATACACGGGCAGGCATCGGCGAGGTCTGGGCGAACATGCTTCACAATGTATATGCCCCGCTCGTCACTGCCCACGGATTTTCTACGACGGCGCGCACGAACCCGGGTGGCACGGAGGGCAACATCGTCTATCTGCACCTCTTCCTGGATGCCCTGCTTCTCCAGCCGTGCAACCCTACATGTGAGGATTTCTCGTTTTCGCCGTACTCGGCGTGTGTCTTGCCGCGTTGACGCTGACGGGGAATGGACAGTCCTCTCGGCCCGCGACGCGTGGATCCAGGCGGACGCAAACCGATATGCCGGGGCGAACAAGTGCTTGTTATGGCATGCATTCGCGAGCAGGGGCCTGGGTGTGAATGCGGCGAACCATAATGACGATTCTACTGTCCCCGCGGGCTGCTAATCTTATTTCTATTTACTTTACGGTACCAAAAGGGGGATGTGAGGTGAGGGGCAGGCGTGTGGCGTCATGGAAGTGTGTATTGTCACTTGGTTGACACTGTATTCTGCAAATCGTACGTTGTCGTCCGCTCGGTCGTACGAAATCATTACCATTACGGGTTTTTGTCTTTCAACCGTATGTCATTCCTTGCGGGTCGCCAGAGCGTGAAAAATAGGTATCGCAAGGTTTTTAATGATTGGGGTGCTTTCATCTGAGTCGTGGACTGCTGTCATCCCCGGGCTTGATTCGTCTTGTTCCATTAGCGTGGCTCTGCGACCGTTGGGAGTCGGGAACGGACCAGCGGACGAAAAGGTAGTGCCGGACATTACCAAAGATACAGCTATATTCGATTCAGGCGTTCTAACGAAGATTGATACTTATTGGCAAAAGGGTAATGAGACTATCTCATACTTGGCGCTTCCTTTTTTCTTTTTTTCAATTTTAGAGAACGAGAATGACTTGAATGGACCGCAAGGCGCAGCGGACCTTCATGCTTCGAGTGTGAGCTCCGAGGGTTAGAGAAAACAGTCTGTCGTGGGTCTTCACTGTAGGAAATGGGCAAGCAACCGGGGTTCAGGAGCTCGGCGGGAGAAGTCCGAGACGCGGCGCGCGAGGTGAACAGAAGTGCGCGAGCACTGGGATGCGAGGGCACAAAAGGGACGCTAGATAGACACAATACACTCAGGAGTCGCACGCGTGTATGAGCAACGACTGATATTCACCTAGATAGACACAACACACTTTCTGGGCATAAGCCCGAGCCTGTTACAGCAGTTTGCGGATCATCTTTACAGTAAGAGTCATTGCTCTGCTCTCCGTTTTAGGTTTGGTGTGGCGTCTGGAAGGGAACGGGAACGGCGCATGGCATAGTCGAAGTGTACTAGCTTTTGTGCAACTAAGAGGTAACTAAGTTGGAAAACTGCATAGAGAATAGGCGAAAGCACGAAATGGTTCTCGATCGTAAATGAGGGGTTTACGTTTCCGAGGCATGGTCGCGACGGGTGGGCGGGGCCCTCCCGGAGCGAGCTGATGGAGGTTGGAAAAACATGGGCTTCATCATCGATCCCTTGGAAATTACTGGGCGTGGCGGGTGGGCGAAATAAGAGTGTTCTGGTTCCTTGAACCAGTCGAGAGTTTGGGTGGACGAATGGCGGCACGAAAATGAGGAACGAGTACGTGCCGCCTCATTCGTTCACTCCGAAGACTACGTGACATTCTCCGGTAGTAAGTTACAGTATACGTATGCCGCCGCTCCTTCCTCACTCCGGCCAAGAACGGCCATAGGCCGTGGGCAGTTTTTTTCCAAAATTGGCAAGTGGATGGGCTGATCTGCCCAGTGTGCTGCAAGGTGTGCTGGCTTAGTTTTTGTGGCATATCTCTCTCAATTCCTACGGAATCATCACGACCATTGGACTTGGCACTGGCAACTCACGGTGAGTTCCTTTCAATTGGGCCCATCGGTTCCTGTCGGTCTTGACCTTGGTTGCTGTCGGGCTTCTTGGAATCCCAGTATGGAAGTAAGCTCGGAAGTATGTGCTCTTGGCATTGAACTACGATTTCTACATTTGCCCGAAACCTCGGAACGGGACTCCGACTTGGCTCTCCCGCTCTCACTGCTCTCGCTTGGCGTCCCACGACTACGAGAGCCTCGTGCTGATCAATCCCTGAACGCCCTCAGAGGGTCTGAATTCGCTGGGTCACATTGCCATGTGTGTCTCATTACCTTCAAGTTCGTGTCAATAGCTTCTCCAAGAGTCGTCGGCGGTTTTTTTTTTACTAAGCCCTGGGTCTGATTTATCCCAAGACTGTGTGGGTTTTTTGGGCTTGGCATCTTCGAGCATTCTCTGTTCGTACCTACTACTCCGTTGTTGGCACATGGACCTCCATGCATGCGCTCAACTTCAACACAACATTGTCCGCGTGACACCCACCCCTGCTGTTCTCGCGGGCTTACCGTTATCAGGCACTATGCTAGCTCGTGACCGAGGGGATGAGGTTTATAAACAATGCATCGTTCGCCACTCCGATCTTTAACTGCAAGTTTACCTCGCAGTTCTTCCTTCTGTCGTGCACATTAATCACCAATGGCCTCGTTCTCTAAGTTCCTCTACTCTGTGCTCATTGCGCTTCTTTATGCCTCCACCACGAGCGCTACCCCGTTGCTTTCGACCTCGAGGCATGCCACTCATCGTACGCGCACCGTTGGTGCCGACGGGAGCCTCAAGCTTGAGACGTTCCACCCCGAGTCAACTTTCCAGGTCTGCTTCTACTTCTTTGCGTATCGTGATAGTTCTCTCTGCTTCTCTCTGCTGACATGCTGAGCAGGTATTCGGTGTTGAGGGATTGGATCACCCCCTCGCACGTCGTGCTGGAAACTTCGACATCAAAGCCGCCTCGGTGTCCTTCCTTGCGTCTAAGTTGGGTATTCATCAAAACGATATTCAGTTCCGTACGAGTGCGAAGGCAGAAGTGGCGCAGCACGCCTTCCTGAAGCAGCAGATTGTGTGTCGATCCCTTCCTTTTTCTTAATCGTGACAACTTAGGAAACATGGGACAGGATGGGGTACCTGTCGCCAATGCGGTTGCCAACATCGCTTTCAACGACGACGGCAAGGTCTTGTCATTCGGCTCTTCTTTCGTCAAGCCTTGTAAGTCAGCGCGAATATTTGGACGACCACGAGGGGTTGTTGACCGAGTTGATTTTATGAAGCTGGCTCTGCGGACCAAACACCTACTGTATCGCTCAGCGACGCGATCGCTACAGCAGAGAAGGCACTGGATGGCACCCACAACGGACACCCCGCAACGCTTGAGTTCCTGATACAGCCTGATGGCTCGGCTGCTCTCACGCACGTTATACAAATTCAAAATGAGAGTGCGGGAACATGGGTGGAGGCGTTTGTAGATGCGCACTCGAACAAGGTGCTCTCCGTGACGGACTTCGTTGCGAAAGCCTCGGTAAGTTAGGGGGAGTGATTGGGATCTTCCTTCCTATTTTAACCTTTTTCTTTTCTCTCTTTATGCAGTACCGCGTCTGGGACCCCACTCATGGTTTCCACACCGTCTTCGACCCCCAGGATTTGACTGCGTCTCCCCTCGGTTGGCACAGCGATGGGACCACCAACACGACTGTGACCGCGTGAGTACCCTTTTTTATCACCAGGGTTCCAGTACCTTGACATTCCGGCCACGGTAGCGGCAACAACGTCTTCGCGGCTAAAGGCACCACTCTTACGCCCCAGTCCTCTCCTGTTCTTAACTTCATCTACAACTATGATATTTCCCAGCCCCCGACCACCATGACGAACGCCAACGCGGCAGTTACGAACGCATTCTACTACGTGAACACGGTCCACGACTATACGTACAGATATGGCTTCACAGAGGCCACGTTCAATTTCCAGACGAATAACTTTGGAAAGGGTGGACGAGGCAACGATCGCGTCACGGTGAGCGTGCAGGACCCTGCAGGTATCGACAACGCCGACTTCGCGACTCCCCCCGAGTACGTCCATCGCTTTTCGAATTGGTCGATGGGAATTTCTGACACAAAGCAGTGGCCAGTCTGGTCACATGCGGATGTTCCTGTGGGATTTCACCACCGTAAGCCCACCGCGTTCGATCTCTGGTCACACGTATTGCTGAATCATTCGCCAGCCCGAACGTGATGGTGCCATCGAAAATGATTTCGTGATCCATGAGAACACGCACGGCGTTACCAACCGTATGACTGGTGGCGGAACTGGAAGCTGCCTGCAAACCACCGAGTCTGGCGGCATGGGCGAGGGTTGGTCTGATGCCATGGCCGAGTAAGTTTTCGATCCTCTCCGCGCACGCACTTTCTAAGGTCTGGTGTAAAGCTGGTTCTTCCAACTTGGCGGCCCCACAACCGTCGATTTCGTATTGGGCCAGTTCGTCATCAACAACCCTGCTGGCATCCGCACCCACCCGTACTCGACTTCTGCGTGAGTGTACACAACGACTGTTCGCCAGGACCTGTTCGCTTAGCCCATCGACTCCAAAAAAGCACGACGAACCCGCTTCGCTACTCGAGCTTGAAGACTCTGACTGAGGTTCATGGTACGCGCCATCTCTCTTTCTTCCGGATATTGCCTGTTCATCTGATACATGGGCAGGCATCGGCGAGGTCTGGGCGAACATGCTCCATAACGTGTATGCTCCGCTCGTCACTGCCCACGGGTGGTCTGGGACGGCGCGCACGAACCCGGGTGGCGCGGAGGGGAACATCGTCTTTCTGCACCTCTTCATTGACGCCCTGCTTCTCCAGCCGTGCAACCCTACATGTAAAGCTTTCTCGTTTTCGCCGAACTCGGCGTGTGTCGCCGCGTTGACGCTGATGGGGAATGGACAGTCCTCCAGGCCCGGGATGCGTGGATCCAGGCGGACGCAAATCGATATGGCGGCGCGAACTTATGCTTGTTATGGAATGCATTTGCGAGCAGGGGCCTGGGTGTGAATGCGGCGAACCATAATGACGACTCTACTGTCCCCGCGGGCTGCTAAGCTTATTTTACGGTACCAAAAAGGGGATGGGAGGTAAGGGGCAGGCATGTGGCGGTGTAGAAGTGTGTATTTTCACTTAGTTGGGCCTGTATTCTGCAAAATTTTGCAAATCGTACGATATGTATATCATTAAGGGATGTTGGCTTTCAGTCGAATGTCCTTCCTTGCGGGTCGCGAGAGCGAGAGATGGGTATCGCAAGGTAGTTTTTTACGATTGGGGTGCTTTCATCGTGTATTACTGTCATCCCTGGATCGTCTTGTTCCATTTCAAGTTAGCGCGGCTCCGCGACCCCTTCCTTGGGCGTCGGGACCGGACCGGCGGACGAAAATGCAACGCTGGACGATACCAAAGATGCAGCTATACTCGATTCAGGTGTGCTATTGAAGATCAATCAATACTGGCGAAAGAGTAATGAGTGTCTCAGACAAGGTCTCATACTCGGCACTTATATTTTTTTTTTCAATTTTGGAGAACGAGAATGACTTGGATAGATCGCAAGGCGCAGCGGACCTTCGAGCTTCAAGTTTGACTTCCGGGGGTGAGCGAAAACAGTCTGTCGTTGGTTCTCGCTGTAGGAAATGGGCAGGCGATCGGGAGCTCGGGAGACACGGACGAGATGAACAGACGTGCGCGACCTGGGATGCGAGGGCACAAAAGGGATACTAGATAGACAAAACTCGAATACATTCGGGAATTGCACCCCTGTATGAGCAACGACTGATACCGGTATTCACCTAGATAGACAGAATACAATACCTCAGGCTGGGCATACGGCTTGCCATTGGAAAGGGTGAGGTTATAATGTCGCAAAATTGGGAGGGGGATTATAATCATTTAGTGATGTAGTCTTGATATAATTGGATTTAATCACAGAAAAATGGGCATTATAATCTTGTTATAATCAGTCAACGAGCATTATAATAATTATAATCCCCTTCCCAATTTTGCGACATTATAGCAGATAGCAGAGTCAAGTTACTCGTTATCAGAATTAAGACAGTCATGTGTGAAGTCAAATGGTCTGAACGCAGACCCAAGACAGCTTATCGAATTGAAGTAGACCCGAGTCCGAGTCGAACGCAGTCACACAATGTACTTACTGTATATGTAATCAAACAGCCTCTCAAAATTAAACTGCACTTCCCACAGGCACAGGCACAGGGCGGCCTCATAGGCCTCATCCGTCGCTCAAAGACTACGTTCTACTAGTATACCGCTTGTTCCTCGCTCCATCCTAGAACGGTCAAATCCCCACTGTACAGCTACAAAATTGGACTTGGCAACTCACGATGAGTTTCCTTTCAGTTAGGCATCGGAGTGGCATCGGTTCCCGATGGTTGACCCCGGTTGCTACCGGGCTTCTTGAAAGCCCGATATGGAAGTATGTGCTCTTGGCATTGAACTACAACCTCTGCATTACTCAAAACCTCCGAACGTGACTCCGACTAAGCTCTCTCGCTCTCACTGCTCTCGCGTGGCGTCCCACGACTATGAGAGCCTCGTGCTGACCAATCCCTGAACGCCCTCAGAGGTCTGAATTCGCTGTGTCACATTGCCATGTGTGTCTCGTTACCTCCGTGTTAATAGCACCTCCAAGAGTCGATTTTTTACTCAGCTCCGTGAGTTAGTGACTTATTTGTCCCAAGATTGTGGGTTTTTTGGGCTTGGCATCTTCGAGCATGCTTGTTCGTACCTACTACTCCATCGTTGGCACATGCACCTCCATGCGTGCGCTCAACCTCGACACAACATTGTTCGCGTGGCACCCCCTTGTTATCGCGAGCTCCTCGCTATCAGGCACGATGCTAGCTCCTGACTGAGGAGATGAGGTTTATAAGGAGTGCATTGTTCACCACTCTGGTCTTCAGCTGTAAGTCTATCTTGCAGGTCCTCTATCGTCTCCTCCTGTCGTGCCCATTAATCACCAATGGCCTCGTTCTCCAAGCTCCTCTCCTCTGTGTTCATTGCGCTTCTTTATGCCTCCACCACCACCGCGAACCCGTGGCCTTCGACCTCCAAGCATGCCACTCATCGTACGCGCACACTTGGTGCTGACGGGAGCCTCAAGCTTGAGACGTTCCACCCCGAGTCAACTTTCCAGGTCTGCTTCTACCTCTGCGTATTGTGACAGTTCTGTCTGCTGACATGCTGAGCAGGGATTCGGTGTTGAGGGATTGGATCACCCCCTCGCACGTCGTGCAGGCAACTTCGACATCAAAGCCGCCTCGGTGTCCTTCCTTGCGTCTAAGTTGGGTATTCATCAAAACGATATTCAGTTCCGTACGAGCGCGAAGGCAGAAGTGGCGCAGCACGCCTTCCTGAAGCAGCAGATCGTGTGTCGATTCCTTCCTTTTTCTTAATCGTGACGACTTACGAAACATGTGGCAGGATGGGGTACCTGTCGCCAATGCGGTTGCCAACATCGCTTTCAACGACGACGGCAAGGTCTTGTCATTCGGCTCTTCTTTCGTCAAGCCTTGTAAGTCTGCACGAATATTTGGACGACCACGAGGGGTTGTTGACTGAGTTGATTTTATAAAGCTGGCTCTGCGGACCATACTCCTACTGTATCGCTCAGCGATGCGATCGCTACAGCAGAGAAGGCACTGGATGGTACCCACAATGGACACCCCGCAACGCTTGAGTTCCTGATACAGCCTGACGGCTCCGCTACTCTCACGCACGTTATACAAATTCAAAATGAGAGTGCGGGAACATGGGTGGAGGCGTTTGTGGACGCGCACTCGAACAAGGTGCTCTCTGTGATAGACTTCGTTGCGAAATCCTCGGTCAGTTCGGGGGAGTGGCTGGGCTCTCCCCATTCTAACTGTTTCCCATTCCCCTTCTTTCTTTATGCAGTACCTCGTTCTCCCAATCAATAAGGAGGTCCTCACTCAGGGTTTCGAGACACTCACCGACCCCCAGGATTTGACTGCGTCTCCCCTCGGCTGGCACAATGATGGCACGACGTCCACGACTGTGACCTCGTGAGTACCCATTCTTACCACCGGGTTTACAGTACCCTGACATTCCGGTAGCGGCAACAACGTCTTTGCGGCTAAAGGCACCACTGCTACGTCCCAGACCTCCGCTACTCTTAACTTCATCTACACCCAGAATGCTGCTCAGGATCCGACCGTCGCGGCAAACGTCGGCGCGGCAGTTACGAATGCATTCTACATCGTGAACACGGTCCACGACACTACGTACAGATATGGCTTCACGGAGGCGACCTTCAACTTCCAGACGAATAACTTTGGAAAGGGTGGACTAGGGAACGATCCCGTCACGGTGAGCGTGCAAGACCCTGCGGGTATCGATAACGCCGACTTCGCGACCCCCGCTGAGTACGTCCACTGCTTTTCGAGTTGGTCGATGGGCATTTCTGACACAAAGAAGTGGCCAGTCTGGTCACATGCGTATGTTCCTGTGGGACTTCACTACCGTAAGTCCACTGCGTTCGATCTCTGGCCACACGTGTTGCTGAATCATTTGCCAGCCCGATCGTGATGGTGCGCTCGAAAATGATATCGTGATCCATGAGAACACACACGGCGTTACCAACCGAATGACCGGCGGTGGAACTGGACGCTGCCTGCAAACCACCGAGTCTGGCGGCATGGGTGAGGGTTGGTCTGATACCATGGCCGAGTAAGTCCTCGATCCGCTCCGCGCACGCACTTTCTAAGCTCTGGTGTAAAGCTGGAACGCGCAAGGCCCCACAACTGCCGATTTCGTATTGGGCCAGTACGTCATCAACAACCCTGCTGGCATCCGCAGCCATCCGTACTCGACTTCTGCGTGAGTATACACAACGACTGTTCGCCACGACCTAATCGCTCATCCCATCGACTCTAAACAAAGCACGACCAACCCGCTTCGCTACTCGACCTTGAAGACTCTACACGAGGTTCACGGTACGCCCCCTCTCTTTTTTCCGGATATCGCCTGTTCGTCTGATACACGGTCAGCCATCGGCGAGGTCTGGGCCAACATGCTCCACAACGTGTATGCATCGCTCGTCACTGCCCACGGGTTTTCTGCGACGGCGCGCACTAACCCGGGCGGTACGGAGGGAAACATCGTCTTTCTGCACCTCTTCCTGGACGCCCTGCTTCTCCAGCCGTGCAGCCCTACATGTAAGGCTTTCTCGTTTTCGCCGTACTCGGCGTGTGTCTTGTCGCGTTGACGCTGACGGGAAATGGACAGTCCTCACGGCCCGCGATGCGTGGATCCAGGCGGACGCAAACCGATATGCTGGCGCGAACTTTTGCTTGTTGTGGAATGCATTCGCGAGCAGGGGACTGGGTGTGAATGCGGCTAAACATAACGACGACTCTACAGTCCCCGCGGGCTGTTAAGCCTAATTTATATTAACTTTCCAGTACCATAGGAGGAGAGGGGCAGGCGTGTGGCGTTGGGAAGTGTATTTTTACTTGGTTGACACTGCATTCTGTAAATCGTACGTTGTCGTACGAATCATTATCGTTAAGGGTATTTGTCTTTCAACCGGATGTCCTTCCTCGTGGGTTGCGAGAGCGTGAAAGATAGATCGCAAGGAAGGTTTTTAATGATTGGGGTGTTTTCACGATCTGAGTCGTGGATTGCCGTCACGGTCTTCCCCGGTCCTGGACCGTCATCACTAATTATAAGACGGATCACTGGCAATCATAAGACGCTCCAGAATTTTGCGACAGTCAAGTTGACACATTGACATCATACATACCTTGCCCCACCCTGGCAACCGGCGAGTGAGCGGCTCAAGTGGCCGAGCTTGGGTTCGAGCGGTGTTTTCAATGTAGGGCGTGATGCGTGACAGTCCGTGACAGTCCGACAGTTGTTGACTTTTCGCAGCCTGTAACGCTCCCAAAAAGGAAGGTTCGTAAACGTAAGCTTTGACGTGCCTGGCTTTCCCACTTAAAGTTACAACTCAGAAAGTAGTCTTTTTTGTCAGCAAC
>Ga0137385_10004077_pt1 | contig 12751 bp, 9 predicted proteins | sample SagtaG_FD_104921 | JGI IMG/M metagenome (GOLD analysis project Ga0137385, IMG submission 104921) | Vadose zone soil microbial communities from Sagehorn Ranch, Mendocino, California, USA - Sage2_R_80_16 metaG | ecosystem: Environmental > Terrestrial > Soil > Vadose zone | place: USA: California...
AGATCGTCGACGACCTGATCGACGACATGCTGGCCGGGCCGAACCCGACGGACCTACTGACGGCGTTCGCGCTGCCGGCGCCGTCGCTGGTGGTGTCCATCGCGCGCATCCAGCCGGGCGGTTCCGGCCGCAGCGCCCTGGACCGCCACACGTCCTCGCGCACCGGCCGGTACAGCGCGGAGTGGCCGGCCAACACGGCGGTCCGGTTGTCCTGCCACGGCGTTGCGGCGCGGGTGGCGTGGTAGGCGGTGGCGATGGCCACCTGGTCCACGCCGAGTTCGACGACGCGGTCGACGAAGGTGGGATCGCCCAAAACGTCCCAGGGATACGCGTAACCGGTCACCCGCATCGCGTGCTCCTCACCATCGCGCGATGTTCGGCTGGAAGTCCGGCTCGTAGTGGCGCATGTAGCCGGCGTCGTTGCGCGCGGTCAGGCCGCAGCGCAGGTAGTTCTCGTGCGCGCGGGCCAGCGCGTCGGTGTCCAGCTCGACACCGAGCCCGGCGGTCCTGGGCACCGCGATCGCGCCGTCGTGGAACTCCAGCGCGCCGGGCACGATCACGTCCTCGACCTTCCAGGGCCAGTGCGTGTCGCAGGCGTAGGTCAGGTGCGGGGTCGCGGCGGCCACGTGCACCATCGCGGCCAGGCTGATCCCGAGGTGGCTGTTGGAGTGCATGGACAGGCCCATGCCGAACGTCTGGCACAGCACCGACAGTGACTGGGTCAGTCGCAGGCCGCCCCAGTAGTGGTGGTCGGACAGCACGATCCCGACCGCCCGCTCGGCAACGGCAGGCGGCAGGTCGGCCCACCTGACCACGCACATGTTGGTGGCCAGCGGCATGTTCGCTGCGGCGGCGACCTGGGCCATGCCCGGAATGCCCGGTGTCGGGTCCTCCAGGTACTCCAGCACGCCGTCGAGCTCGCGGGCCACCTGGATGCCGGTTTCCGGTGTCCAGGCGCCGTTCGGGTCGATCCGCAGCGGGGTGTCCGGGAAGGCGTCGGCCAGTGCGTGGACGGCGGCGATCTCCTGATCCGGCGGGAACACGCCGCCCTTGAGCTTGATGGAGCCGAAGCCGTAGCGGTCCACCATCGTGCGTGCTTCGTCCACAATGGAGTCCGGTGTCGCGACGTCGCCCCAGTCGTCGGTGCGGCCGTCGACATGGGCGCCGAACTTGTAGAACAGGTAGGCGGAGAAGTCGACGCGGTCGCGAGCGGCGCCGCCGAGCAGGTCCACCACCGGCCGGTCCAGCGCGCGGCCCTGGGCGTCCAGGCAGGCCACCTCGAACAGCGAGTAGGCCTGCGCCTCGGTCTTGTCACCGGAGAACGCGCCGGTCAGGCCGTGCTGGTCGGCATAGACCCGGCCGCCGGTCGAGTAGGCGACCACGGCGCGCAGGCCGGGCAGGTCGAACACGTCGTGCCCGACCAGGTGTCCGGCCACCCGCCGCGCCACGTCGAGGAAGCCGCCGTCGCCGTAGGACTCGCCGAGGCCGACCACGCCGTCCTCACAGACCAGCCGCAGGATCGTGCGCAGCGCCCACGGCTCGTGCACGCCCATCACGTTGCGCAGCGGTGGATCGGCGAACGCGACCGGCGTCAGTTCGACACGCTGGATCTTCATCCGGCAACCCTGGCCTCGGTCATGCTCGCCACCAGGTCCAGGCCGGCGGTGAGGATGCGCTCCAGCCGGTCGATCTGGTCGGGGCTCGGGTCGCGCAGCGGCGGCCGGACACCGCCGACCTTCGCGCCACGCAGCCGGGCGCCCGCCTTCACCAGGGACACCGCGAATCCCGGCGTCTCGTCGCGCAGGGCCACCAGCGGCAGGTAGAAGGCACGCAGCAACTCGTCCACGGTCGCGTCGTCGCCGACGTCGAGGGCACGGTGGAAGGCATGCGCGATGTTCGGCGCGAAGCAGTGCACTGCGGAGGAATAGATGCGCACGCCGATCGCGCGGTAGGCGCGGGCGGAGACCTCGGCCGTCGGCAGGCCGTTGAGGAACAGGAACTCGTCCGCCCTCGGGTGGCCGCTGCCCCGGACGCTGGTCACGATCCGCGTCATCACGTCGACATCGCCGATGCCGTCCTTGAGGCCGACCACGTTCGGCACGTCCAGCAACGCCCTCGCCGTCTCCGGGGTGAAGACGCCGGACGAACGGTGATACACGATCACCGGGACGTCCCTGTCCCGCACGACGTACCGAACGTGGTCAACCAACCCGGCCGGCGGACCAGACACCAGGTAGGGGGGCAGCAGCAGTACGCCGTCCGCCCCCTCGCCCTCGGCCATGGTCACGCCGGCCCTGGCCAGCTCCGGCCCGCCACCGGCGCCAACCAAGACAGGAACCCGCCCCGACACGACGTCCCGGGTTCGGCGCAGCACGGCCCGTACCTCGTGCGGCGCCAGCGCGCTGAACTCGCCGGTCCCGCACGCGACGAACACCGCACCGGCCCCCGCGTCGAGGTGGCCCTCGACCTGTTCGGCCAGTACGTCCAGGTCCAGCTCGAGCGTCTCGGTGAACGGAGTCAGCGGGAAGGCAAGCAGGCCGGAGAGTTCGGTCGGGTACCGGGTCATGTCACGCTCTCTCATCGTGTCGAGGTGGCGGCTTCGCGAAACCGTATTCACATACAAGAACGATGACATGTAGCTGAACAAACATCAAGTAGAGGAATCTTGTTCCAGAAGTTAGTGTGGTGGCTCACAGGTGTCAACGGCTGCCTGGGGGACGAGGATTCGGTGGGACACCCGAGGGAGGAAGTCGTTATGCCACGACGGGCCGCGGTGCAGGCGATCCACGACGAAACAACCCAGGAGGTCGTGCCCACCGAGGCCGGTGAGGAGTCCGGCACCGGCGTGAAAAGTGCACGGCGGACGATCGACCTGCTGGAGACGTTCGCCGAGAACCCGGCCTGGACGTCACTGGCCGACCTGCACGTCCGCACCGGGTTCCCCCGGTCCAGCCTGCACGGCCTGCTGCGCACGCTGCGCGACGCGGGCTGGATCGAGACCGACACCGGTGGCACCCGGTTCCGGCTCGGCGTCCGGGCGCTGATCTGCGGCACCGCGTACCTCGACCGCGACCCGGCGATGCCGCACGCCACCGAGGCGCTGGAACGGGTGCGGGAGAAGACCGGCTTCACCGCGCACTATGCCCGGCTCTCCGGCGCACAGGTGGTGTACCTGGAGACCAGGGAGTCCCGGCACTCGATGCACCTGGTGTCCCGCGTCGGCCGCACGCTGCCCGCCTACGCCACCTCGCTGGGCAAGGCGCTGCTGGCCGAACTGACCGAGAGCGAGCTGACCGGGCTGCTGCCGCAGTCGCTGGCGCCGCTGACCGAGAACACGATCACGTCACGGGACAAGCTGCGCGACGAGCTCGCTGTCGTGCGCGAGCGCGGCTACTCCTTCGAGCACGAGGAGGGCACGACCGGCGTCGCGTGCGTCGCCGCCGTCGTCCCGTACCGGATTCCCGCGACGGACGCGCTGAGCTGCTCGATGCCGGCCGACCAGGCGACGGAGTCGGAGACCCGGCGGATCGGCGAACTGCTGGCCGAGGTCACCGACGACCTCAGCCAGCGGCTGCGCCGGGCCGGTATCCGGTGACCGCACAACTCCACCAGAAGGGGACGGTCCGTTGACCGAGGAACGGGTGCTCATCACCGGCGCGTCCGGTGGGGTCGGGAAGTTCATGCGGACCCGGTTGCGCCGGCAGGACCGGTGCTTACGGCTGATGGACATCGTGCCGCCGGCCCCCGCCGAGGAAGACGAGCCGGTGGAGATCGTCACCGGCTCGATCAACGATCCGGCCACCCTGGCCACGGCGTTCGACGGCGTGACCGCGCTGATCCACCTCGGCGGGCAGAGCCGCGAGGACACCTGGGCGAACATCCTGTCGACCAACATCGACGGCACCCACAACGTGCTGGAGGCCGCCCGGGTGGCCGGGGTGCGGCGGGTGATCCTGGCCTCCAGCAACCACTCCGTCGGCTTCCGGGTCATCGGCGAGGACGGCCCGGACGGCTTGCGCGCGGACTCGTCCCCCCGGCCGGACACCTATTACGGGGTCAGCAAGGCGGCCATCGAGGCACTGGGCGCGCTGTACCACCACCGGTTCGGCATGGACGTCATCTGCGTGCGGATCGGGACGTGTTTCGTGGCGCCGTGGGACATCCGTGGCCTGTCCACGTGGCTGTCGCCGGACGACGCGGGCCGCTTGTTCGAGGCGTGCCTGACCGCCCCCAGCCCCGGTTACCGGATCATCTGGGGGGTCTCGGACAACACGCGGCGGGTGTCCTCGCTGCGCGAGGCCGAGGAACTGGGCTACCGCAGCGAGGACAACGCGGAGAAGTTCGCCGCCGAGATCATCGACAAGGTCGGCGCGCCAACGGGACCGATCTCGGGCTTCATCGGCGGCGGTTTCACCACCATTCCGCTGGGCGTCCACGACCCGCTATAGCACCCCGACTTGCCCACAACCCGCCAGTATCCACAGCCCGCTGACTTATCCACAGCCACCGGGCAAACACCCCATGTCGCCCCGCTAAACCGATAGACTGTAATCGGGGGCGCCCCTGTGGCTGCCGGTTCGATTTGCGCGGCGGCTGGCGGCTGTGTGTGGTTCGTGGCTGTTCACCACGTTACCGGGAGCTCGGCGAGACCACCGGTCAGCAGGTTCGACCGCCAGCGCAGATCCTCGAACGGCACGGCGAGCCGCAGATTCGGGAAGCGGACGGGGAGGCGTTCGAACACCGCCGTCAGCTCAGCCCGTGCCAGCGCGGCGCCGATGCAGTAGCGGGCGCCGTGGCCGAAGCTGAGGTGCGGATTGGCTTGCTGGTGGCCGATGTCCATCCGGTCGGGGTCGGTGAAGGCCTGCTGGTCCTGGTTGGCCACGCCGATCGCGAGCAGCACGGCTTCGCCCGCCGCGATTCGCGTCCCGCTGATCTCCACGTCGGTCTTGGCGTAGCGGAGTATGCCGCCGTTGCCGCCACCACCCAGGCTCAGCCGCAGGATCTCCTCGACCGCGGCCGGTGCCTTCGTCGGATCCTCGGCCAGCGACTGGTACTGGCCGGTGGTGTGCAACAGGAGCAGGGTGCCCATGTCGATCCGGACGACCGTGGTCTCGTGGCCTGCGAACAGCACGATGGCGCCGAGGCCGGCGATCTCGTCGTCGGTCAGCGTGCCGTCCTCGACCGTGAGCAGTTCGGACAGCATGTCGTTGCCCGGCTCGGTTCGCTTGCGGCGCACCAGGTCCCGCACGTAGTCGATCAGCTTTTCATATGAACCCGCGGACAGGGCGTTGTCGTTCAGGTCGGCCATGCCGGTGGACAGCGTGCGGAAGTGCTCGCGGTCGGCGTAGGGCACGCCGAGCAGTTCACAGATCACCAGCACGGGCAGTGGGAACGACAGCGCCTCGTGCAGGTCGACCGGTGGCTTGCTGGTCGCCAGCTTCGTGAGCAGGTCGTCGACCAGTTCCTCGACCCTCGGCTTGAGCAGCCGCATCCGGCGCGCGGAGAACCTCGGCACCAGGCGGGAGCGCATCAGGGCGTGGTCGGTGGCCTCGGTGTCGAACCCGTCCGACGCGCCGCCGAGCACCACGGACTGCGAGATCCGCGCGGCCTCGTCCGGCTTCGGGTGCGACCGGCCGAGGCGCGGGTCCGCGAACAGGGTCTTGACCTCGTCGTACCGGGTGACCAGCCAGGCCTCGTCGCCGGTCGCGGTGCGGACCCTGGTGATCGGGCCCTCAGCCTGGAGTTCGCGCATCCGGGGCGCGACGTCGAGCACGTTCGGTCGGTCGAACGGCAGCGTGGGTAGGTCCATTTCGTGCTCCCTTCGATCGGTTCGCGAACTATACTTCTGCGTATAGATACTTGTGTCAACATCCGTTGGGTGGACACTGTGGCCATGTCCACCGAGGGCGCCACCCGCCGACTGCCCAGGGCGCAGCGGCGGGCACAGATCCTGACGGCGGCCACGTCGGCCTTTGCCCGATCCGGCTTCGCCGCGACGAGCCTGGACGACGTGGCGGCCGAGGCCGGCGTCACGCGGATGGTCGTCTACACCCACTTCGAGTCGAAAACCGCGCTCTACCAGGCGGTACTGGACCGAATGCAGGACCGCCTGCACGACGCGACCGGCGCCCCCGACTACGACCGCTTCAGCGTCGCGGGCCTGCTGGACGTCGCCGCGGCCGATCCGGCCGGTTTCCGCCTGCTGTTCCACCACGCCGCCAGGGAACCCGAGTTCCGCGCCGAGGTCGACCGCATCCGAGCCGGCGGCTACGAGGTCGCCCACCGGTACCTCGCGGCGGACATCCCCGATCCGGCCTGGGCCGCCTGGGCCTGCCACCTCGTCCCGATCGTCGTGCAGGAGGCGGTGATCGCCTGGCTGGACGCCGGCCAACCCGACCCGGACACCGCGGCGGAACGAATCACGCGGGTGATCGCCGGTATCAGGGCTGCCGCCGTTCCCTAGATCACGTCCGGATGTTCCAGCAGCCATCTGGCCAAGTCGACGATGCGGCGATGACCCCAGTCGCAGACGGTGTAGTAGATCGGCACGGCGGCCGTGTACGGGACCAGTGCCCGGTGTTCCTCGTCCGTGAGTTCGGATCCCGCGTTGCTTTCGTAGGCCTTGAGGAATTGTGGTACCTCCGGCCACGGAAATGTGGCCGGGTCCCCGGTTTCCTGGTGGTCGAACAGCGCGTAGGCGAGTGCGTAGGCGAGGTCGTGGATTCTCGGTCCCGGGGCGGCACCACCGAGGTCGAGATAGAATGACCTACCCGATTTCTGCCGGATATTGTCCGGGTGGGTGTCGTTGTGGATCAGATGGGTGGTCAGGCGATCCCACGGTACCCATTGGCGGCGGAGCATTCGGATGAGTTCTTCCTCGTCCGCCGTGTCCGGCTTTCCCGCGGCGCGATTGAGGTCGAACCAGCGGCGCAGCGTCCGCGGTGACACGCAGGTTCTGATCTGGGGTCGCGGTCGTGCTTGGTGCAGAGTCGACATCGCTCGGTGGAGGCTGCCGATCGCCTCGAACAACGCGATGCCCGTGGCCGGCATGGGGTCCGGAACGTATTCCTCGAGTTGCGCCCAGACCGCGCCGCACCGGAGCACCGGTCCGACCGGGGCGGCGACACGGAGTCCCTCGTCCGCCAGGTACCTGCGGAGTTCCTGGTCGGCCAAGATGTGACGGCGGCTGACGAACGGCTTGTTCACCCGGAGCACGACGCCCAGATCGTCCAGCAGGAGGTTGAGGCTGTCCGAGCCGCCCAAGTCGACGACTCTTGTCCCCGGTGCGAGCCGCGCGATCAGTTCACCCACGCCCGGATCGGCCACTGTTGGTCGCCCGGGCTGCAGGTCGTGTCGCCGATACCAGGCACGTTGGACGGGATGTCCGATCACGGTGCCATTGTCACGGCACCAGCCACGGCGCTCCACCGAGTTTCCGCGCGGCCGAGGTGCCCTTTGGTGGCGCTGTTCACCCAATCCGGCGCCATGTCTGTCCAGCGGCATCGGATCTGGCCGTTCCGCAGCGGTTGACCAGGGACGGTGCCAGGTGTGTTGACGCTTGCTCGCTACTCTCGCGAGCCGCATGCTCACAACTCCCGGTTCACCACGCTGAACCGACGCACCGTTTCGAACCCCAGCCGGTGATTCACGTCCGCCATGTGCGTGTTGGACGCCCCGGTGAAGGTCGACACCAGCTCGGCTTCAACCTTGTCGGCGGTGAACCACCGCAGCATCGCCGCCTTCATCGCCAGGCCGAGCCTGTGCCCGCGATGCGCGGCGAGCACCGCGGTATCGCCCTGCATCAACCTTTCCGGTTGCACCGGTCGTGCCTCCAACTCGGTCAGGCCCGCTACCTGGCCGTGCGCGTCGACCGCGACGACGGTCCGGTACTCGATGCCGCGCTCGCGGTAGTCGGCCTCGACCCGGCGGACGCGGTCCACCGACCAGTCCGGCGCGGCCAGAGCGGACTCGCCGAGCGGGGCATCACCGATGGCGCCGCGGGCCTTCGCGTATGCCTCGACGAGGTCGTTCGGGGCTTCACCGATCCAGCGCACCAGCCGGTATCCCTCGGGCACGGTGGCATCCCATCGCCGGCGGTCGACCTCGCCCAGCTTCATGATCTGCAGCATCGTGGTGTGCACGAACCGGAAACCCAGTCCCCGAGCCCAGCTCTCGCCGGGACCGCCGAGGGTGACGTGCCACCCCTCCATCCGGGCTCGGCCTCGCTCCCGCAACACCGGTTCGAGCGCGTGCAGCAGCTCCGTGCCGATGCCTTGCCGACGCAGGGCCGGGTGCACGTTGATCTGCACGATGGCGAGGTGCTCGTTGCCGTCGACCGGCAGATTCACGATTGCCCTGGCGGCTAGCCGGTCGCCCCGGCGCGCCGTCCACACCAGCTGCTCACTGACCGGCACCTACGGCCCGCGCAGCCCGAAGATCGTCCCCTGCCTGGTCGGCGCCGGCAGCTCCGGATATTCGAGCTGGTAGGCCAACAACCGCAGCTCGTGAAGCTCGTCCCACTCGGCGTCGCTCGCCCGGTCGACGTCGAACGGCCGTACCTCAAGCATCGGTCTCTCCCCCAGAGTCACAACCCGTCCAGTTCCCGGTCTACCACGGAGTACCGGCGCGCGTGGCGAAACCCGGTGATGGCTGACATCGACCATGTACTGGTCGGCGATGGCAGTGGAGACCCATATTCCCGCCAGCCGAAGGCGTTCCGACGAGCGCTCCGCAAGGTAGACCCGAACGCCGCAACCTAGACCAGAACCACGCAAGGTTCATGCTGACAGGACAACCAGATCAGGCCACCACAGGCCACCTGCGAGTCAAGTCAACTTGCCACAGGCCAGATCTTCTGACCGTCGACAACGTCGCCCGCTTTTCCGAACCAATCAGCTTACAACAAAACGTGGTCCGGGAGGCTGGCTTGCCTCCCGGACCACGGACTTGTCCACAGGTACCCCCGGTTATCCACAACCGGTTCCAAGCCACCGAAATCGCCGCCCAAATCGACTAGACTGGGACAGGGGACGCCCCCCTAGGGATGGGCGGGGGCTGCCCTTGAGGCGATTGCGCGTGATTTTAGCTTGGTTTCAAAATCTGGGTCAGATTTTGGGGAACAGGTCCCGTTGTACTGGTAGGACGCCCGAGATTCCTGGTGCTCCCTTGCTCATGGACTGGGCGCCCTGCAGCATCGACGCGGGTGCGGCGGTCACGTGCTGGATGGGCAGGTCCGAGACCTTGCCGACGGCCGCGTTGGCCAGCGGCAGCTTCGGCACGCTGGGCAGTTGGCCCGGGCTGACGCCCTGCACCGGCAGGCTCTGCGGCTGTGCGCCGCCCAACCCACTGAGTGCGCCGACCAACGGCAGGCCATTGGTCAGACCACCGGTCAAGCCACCGCCGGTCAAGCCGCCAGTCAAGCCGCTGGTCAGGCCGTTGCCGGTCAGACCACTGGTCAGGCCACCGTTGGTCAAGCCACTGGTCAGACCACCATTCGTCAAGCCACTGGTCAGGCCGCCGCCAGTCAGGCCGTGGCCACCGGTGACGCCGGACAGGAGCGAGGTCGCCGGGAGCTGGTCCAGCAGGCCGACACCGGGCAGACCGGCACCGGGCAGGCTGGGCGCGGCCGGCGTGCTGGTGCCGTAACCGAGGACGCCGCCGACGATCGGCAGTGCCATCTCGTTGTTGTCCTGCGTGGCGAAGCCGTTGTTCAGCACGCTGTTGTCCTCGACCAACGTGTCGGCCGAGCCCAGGATGCCCGGGTTCACGTCGACGACGTCGATGTCGGCGCCCAGCGGGGTGTTGAAGTTGTACGCGCTGAGCGAGCCGCCACCGTTGGTCGTGGTGTCGCCGCCGTTGTTGATCACGGCCTCGTTGTCCGCGATGCCGGTCGCGTGGCCGACCGCGCTGACGGCGTTGCCGTACAGGTCGGGGTCCAGCACGACCGGGAGCTCGATCGCGTTGCCGGAGCCGGAGCCGTCGACCGAGGTGGTCGTCGCGCTGCCGCCGCTGGTCAGGGCCGAGTCGTTGGTGCCGTTGGCCCACGCGTTCGACCCGGCCGCGACCGCGTCGCCGAATCCCTGGTTGCTGACCGTGTCGGGGACGGCGATCGCGTTGCCCGACAGCGAGCTGTAGTCACCGGTGGTGGTGACATCGCCGCCGGCCTTGGAGTTCGTGGTGTTGCCGGTGTTGCTGCCGACGATGCCGACGCCGGACACGGCGTTGCCGAACGCCTGGTCCACGACCTGGTTGGACACCACGGCCACGTTGCCCGACAGGCTGCCGCCGCTACCGGTGCTGCTGGCGTCGCCGCCCGCGGTGGAGGTGGTGCTGTTGTTGGTCAGCGTGCCGCCGTTGCCCACGACCGTGCCCGTGTCGCCGAAGACCTGGGTGGGCGTCGACGACGGGACGTACACGATGTTGCCCGCAGCGGTGGCGTTGCGGCCGGTCGCCTCGGGCGGCCCGCCGGCCGTGGTGGTCGTGTTGCTGTCGGTGTTGGCGGTGGCGTTGCCGACACCGGAGACCGCGTCACCGAACACCTGCGCCGGCACGGCGGTCGGGACGGACACGATGTTGCTGGTCCCGGTGCCGCCGTCGTCGTGCGTGTTGGGCGTGCCGCCGGAGGTGACCGTCTTGGTCTCGGTGGCGCCGGACACCGCCTGGCCACCTGCGCCGACCGAGGCCCCGTAGCCCTCGACCGGCACCGTGGTCGGCGTCTGGCCCAGGTTGCCCGACAGGGTCCCGTTGTTGCCGGTCGTGCCGTTGTAGCCGCCGGTCGTGGACGTCACGTTGTTGTTGCACTGACCGGCCGCGCCACCGACGCCACCCGCCGCCGCGCCGCACGCGTCGACCGCGCCTGCCGGCGGCACGCTCGCCGAGTTGCCCGACAGCGTCGAGTTGTTGCCGTTGGTCAGCGTGGTCCCACCGGCCGTCGAGCTGGTGTTGTTGGTGTGGTTGCTGGTCGCGTTGCCGACGCCGACCGCGCCGTTGCCGCCACCGCTGGTCGGCAGCGCCACCGGGGCGTCCACGAAGTTGCCGGACCCGGTCGAGCCGTTGCCGGTCGTGCTGCTCAGCCCACCGGCCGAGTCAGTGCTGTTGTTGGTGCTGGTCGCGGACTGGTTGCCGACCAGGCCGCCCGCGTTGTCGTCCACCGACACCGGGCCGGACAGCTGCGGCTGCGCGACGTTGCCGGACGCGGTGGACGGGTCACCTGTGGTGCGTGCCCAGCTCGGGTGGCCCCACAGGCCGATGTTGTTGGCGCCGGTGGTGCCGGCCGTCGAGTTCGCGGTGCTCTGCGACGTGGACGACGCGTTGCCGATGCCGCTGATGCCGTTGCCGTCGAGCTGGAAGGGCACCGCGACGGGCACGCCGCCGATGGTGCCGGCACCGGTGCCCGAGTCGCCACCGGTACCCAGCGATCCGTTGGAGACCGCGTCCGACTCGCTCGCCGAGTTGGCGGCCGCGTTCCCGCCGCCGGCGATGGCGTTGTTCGCGACCTGCACCGGGGTGGCCACCTGGGCCGCGCCGATGGTGCCGGACACGGTGCCGCCGTCACCGCTGGTGGTGATGTCGCCGCCGGTCAGGCCACTCTGCCCGGCCACGCTCTGCGAGGACGCGTTGCCGACCGCGGCGATCGCGTTCCCGGTGCCCTGCACCGGAATCGCGCCGTTGGCCGCCACCACGTTGCCGGCCAGCGCGTTGTTGGCGCCGTCGGTGTGGATCGGGTCTGTGTAGCCCTCCTGCTGGCTGCACATGTAGTCCTCGTGCGCGTCACCGCCGACCGCGATCGCGTTGCCGCACAGCTGCACCGGCACGACCACGTCGGCGACGACCTTGTTGCCACGGAACAGATCGTGGCCACCCAGCGCCTGCAGGCTCGGTTGCGCCTGCCGCACCAGCGGGTTGGCCTGCGCGGTGACCGCCTCGCTCTGCGGCACGACGCCGCTGATGTCGCCGGTGCTGATGTTCCGGTTGACCGACGGCGTCTCGTACTGGCCGAGCGGGGTGCCCAGCGCGTTGTGGCCGGCGTCGATCGGGACCGAGACCCCGGCGTCGACGGGACCCGGCGGTGTGTCCGGGTTGACGGACTCGTCTGCCGAAGCGATGCCCGTACCGAGCATCAGCAGACCACCGGTCACGAGCGCGGTTTGAAGACCGCGCCGTACCCAGGTGTGCATGGATTCTCCTCTCGTGTTCCCTTGCGGGAGGGATCGGGCGGCCGGACGCGATGCGTCGGGGCAAGCGGCCGCCCGGGTCATGGGTGCGCGGGCGAAGCCCGCGTCAGGGGCGGTGGCAGCAGCCAAAACAGGCGCGGGTCAAACCCGGCCGGGGGCCGCGTGCGGTGTCAGTCGGGAGAGGTGCCCGGCTGGTGGCCGGGGGCCACGGGTAGCCGTGGCGCACTCGACGTGCCGACCGCATTCGGTACGGCGCCGACGAGATCCACGAAGGGCTGCAGCGCGCCACCGGAACCACCAGTGGGACCGCCGGATCCGTGCGCGCCAGCATCCGACGAGCTGGCCGGCTGCGCGGGCGGCAGCGGGTGCGCCGGTGCGCCGGGCACCGACGTGGCGGTGCGGCTACCGGATCGCTGCTGGCCATCGGCCGTGTACCGGTGCTGTGTCAGCGGCCGGATGAACTGGCTGATGACGAGCTGCTGGACCGGATTGCCGACAACGGCAGCCGGCGCGCCCGCCGGACCGACCGGCACCGCAGGCACCAGGACGGCAACGGGGAGCACCGAAGGCACGACCCG
>Ga0137385_10004078_pt1 | contig 12749 bp, 10 predicted proteins | sample SagtaG_FD_104921 | JGI IMG/M metagenome (GOLD analysis project Ga0137385, IMG submission 104921) | Vadose zone soil microbial communities from Sagehorn Ranch, Mendocino, California, USA - Sage2_R_80_16 metaG | ecosystem: Environmental > Terrestrial > Soil > Vadose zone | place: USA: California...
GCACCCAAGATGGGTGAAAAAGTGAATCTGGTACAACGGGAAAAGTGAACCCGGCGTCATAGCGTACGCAACGGGAGTACGCTGCCAGAAATTGGGCGAGCGGTTCTCGCATGGCCGAGTCGGCGCGGCGACGGGTTGCTAAGGCACCTGCCCGTCGGAAGGTCGCGAGATACTCGTCTACCCGCAGGTCCCCCCCCGTCTAGCCAGGATCAAGCCACATGCAGCCTGAAATCGACGCCCAGCTCAGCAACTTCCACGTAGACGACCCGTCACGCGACTTCCCGAGAGTCATGCGCGGGTACGACCAGCACGCGGTCGATGAGTACCTCAAGCGGGTCGACGGTGACCTCCACGGGTACCGCGAATCGCTCCACGCGAAGGAACTCGAGCTGGCCGAGGCGCACCGCCAGCTCCGGGAGCAGGAGCGCCCAACCTATGCGGGCCTTGGTTCCCGCATCGAGCAACTGCTCCGACTCGCCGAGGAACAGGCCACCGAGATTGTCCAGGAGGCCCGCTCGGCAGCGAATGAGCTGCAGGCCGCCGCCAAGGTGGACGCGGCTGAGCTGCGCGCCGCTGCCGAGAACGAAGCGGCGGAACTGCGGGCGCTCGCCAAGCGGGAGACGGATGACCTGCGCGGCTCGGCCGAGCGGGAGGCGGACGCGATCAGGACGAGCGCGCGCCGCGAGTCCGATGAGCTGACCTCGACCACCGAGCGCGAGGTCGCCAAGCTCCGCGCCATCGCCGACCACGAGGTGGCGGAGAAGCGCGCTGGTGTCGAGCGTGACATCGCCAAGCTCCGCACCACCACGGAGCGCGAGGTCGCCCAGCTGAAGGCATCCGCCAAGAGGGAGCGTGATGAGATCCTCACCACCTCCAAGCGCCAGGCGGATGAGATGCGGACCCAGGCGCAGCGCATCCGTGAGGAGAGCGAAGCGCAGCGGGCCCAGGCCGAGGCCGAGTTCGAGATCCAGCTCGCCACCCGCCGTGAGGAGTCGGAGCGGCAGGAGGCAGAACGCCTGGCGGGAGCGCAGGCAGCGACCCAGAAGCTGGTCACGGAAGCCGAGCAGCGTGCCGCCACGGCGGAACAGCGTGCCGCCAAGGCCAGCGCACAGGCGGACCAGACCCGGCGCGACGCCGACCAGCACTCCAAGCAGCTCGTCGGCAACGCCAAGAAGAACGCCGACCAGATCGTCGCCCAGTCCAAGGCCCAGGCGGACCAGCTCCTGGCCGACACTAAGAACGAGATCGAGCGCCACCGCGTAGCGGCCCAGCGTGAGGTCGATGAGCTGACGAAGCAGAAGGAGAGCATCTCCTCTCACCTCGCTCAGATCAGCCAGCTGCTCGGCACGCAGATGCCAGGCCTGGACGCACTCAAGGCCGGCGCCCGCGCCTCCGTCGCGGCCGGCCAGGCACCCAAGGCCGTGGCTGCCCCAGGGCCAGCCCACGCGAAGCGGGAAGAACAACCGCGTCAGGGCGGAGCACCCGCTCAGGCCGGCAAGCAGCCCGTTCCGGCAAAGGCTGCCAAGGGCAACGAAGAGGACTGGTGGACTGAGTAGCCTCAGCGCAACGACGAACACCTATGGCTGAGGGGCCGGCGCTCACGCGCCGGCCCCTCAGCCATTTTGCTGCGAATGCGTCTGGGCCGGTTTCAGCGGTACTCGCGAAGAACAACCTCCGCTGCTCAGCAGCTTGGCTCAGCCGAGGGCTGTCTGACCGCCGTCGACGACGAGCACCTGGCCGGTCATGTAGGAGGAGGCGTCACTGGCCAGGAAGACCGCCGGACCAGTCATCTCTTCCGCCCGCCCCCAGCGCCGCATGGGCACCGATGCGACGGTGGCCTTCCCCGCCGTTTCGTCTTCCCACAGATCGCGGTTCAGGTCGGTGGCAGTCCAGCCCGGGCACAGTGCGTTGACGCGCACGCCGTGCGCTGCCCATTCGGTCGCGAGCGACTTCGTGAGCGAGATCAAGCCTGCCTTGGCCGCGCCGTAAGGGGCGAGCATCGGCGAGCCGATCAGTCCGGCCACCGAAGCGACGTTTATGACGGAGCCCTGGCCACGTTCCGCCAGGTGCCCGCCGAGTTCGTGGCACACGTACATGGCGGAGGTCAGGTTGAGCCTGATGAGCTTCTCCCATCCTGTCAGCCGCAGGTCCAGGAAGGGCACCACGAAGTTGGACCCGCCCGCGTTGTTGACCACGATGTCCACGTGACCGAGCCGTTCGATGGCTGCTGCGGCCGCTCCGGCCACCGCCTCCTGCTGGGTGACGTCGGCGGGGATGACGAATGCCTTGCGGCCACGGTCGGTGACGCGCGCGGCGGTGGCGGCCAGACCTTCTTCGCTGCGTGCCACCAGGGCCACGTCCGCTCCCGATTCCGCGAGCGCGACCGCGATCTCCTGGCCGATGCCGCGGGACGCGCCAGTGACGAATGCCTTCTTGCCAGTCAGGTCGAAGAGGCTCACTCTCAGTCCTTCCACTCGGTGGGAAGTGGCCACGCCTCCGGGTTGACCCGGCGGACGATTTCCCCCAGAACGATGCGCACCGACGGCTCACCCAGCCAGAGATGTTTGGCCCGTTCCACTGCCACCAGTTCCGCCTGCGGGACCCGTGCGAATCGTTCCCGCGCCGGGCCAGGCCGCAGGTAGTCATCGAGTTCGGGGACCATGACCAGCATGGGCTTGCCTGAGGCTGCCCAGGCGTCAAGGTCTGCGTCGCATGCACGGATCAGCGGGGGTGACAGCAGGATCGCCCCCTCCACCGCCGGGGCGTTGCCCCACCTGAGCGCCAGTTCCGTGCCGAACGACCAGCCCAGCAGCCAGAGCCTCGGCAGCCCGGCGGCGGTGCACCAGGCGATGGCGGCGGCCACGTCGTCGCGTTCTGCGTCTCCCCCACCGAATTCGCCTTCGCTGCGGCCCTGCTCGGAGGCGGTGCCGCGGGTGTTGAAACGTAGCACCGCCAGATCGGCGAGCGCGGGCAGCCGGTAAGACGCCTTGCGGATCAGGTGGCTGTCCATCATTCCGCCCTGGGTGGGCAGTGGATGAAGGCAGACGAGGGTGGCGACCGGGTCCCGGGCCGCGGGCCGTGCCAGCTCGCCGACCAGCGAAAGCCCGTCCGCGGTGCGCAAGGTGATCCGCTCACGCCGCGCGGGCAGCACCGTGCTCGCCCTGATTTCCGGCACCCCGCGCCTCACCTGCCTCCCCGGCGGCTGGGCGGGTGGCGTTCCAGCCGCCCCTTCCAGCAGGGACTGTGCCAGTGCCTGCGCTCAGCCAGTCCCGGCGTGTAGGCCGGCCACACCACCACGTGAGCGGTGCCAGGCCGGATCTCCTGATCGCAGCCCGGGCACCGGTATGTCTTCCCAGCCGCGGCACCGGGGGTGGCCCGGACCATCCATTCCCCATCGGGTGCCGACTCGATTCGCTCCGGGCCAAGCCGGAGCGCCGGCCCCTCGGAATCCGTTTCTCCACCGGCTTGGGCAGTTCGCCCCCGTGCCAGACCCCCGCGCGGCTTGCGCGGGATTTCCGCTGGCAGACGCCGGGCTTTGCGTGGGCTCACGGGCGTCACTGTAGGGCATCGCACCCGGCCGCTCATCCCGCGGTCATCAGTAAGGCGGGCTCGGGATGGAACGCCATGCGGCGGCGGCATGCTATTGCCCGTTTCGGCCTTAACGCCATACAACGCCCCGGTTCCCGCGCGGCTGCGTGGAGGCGATCAGCAAGGTGATGGTCATAGCGGATTCTCCGTCGTCAGCGAGCCCAACCCTGTCCACCTCGATCCTGACCCTGTCCACCTCGATCCCGCCTGACCGCTCGCAGCCTTGCCTGATCCCTGTCGCTCGCGCCAGTCCGTGATCATCGCCCCGGTACCGTCCAGGGTCCGTGATCGACCGGCCGACGGGAAGGGCAAGAAAGGAGCAGCTCATGAGGCGACTGTTGGTGACCCTCCCGGTTGCCACGCTCTTTATCGGGCTTGGATTGGCCCCTGCTGTGTCTGCGGGTACCAGCCATGTGAAGAAGCCCGAGTGCGCGGACAACGCAGCCATCTGTGCCGAGGTATACAAGTCCATCGGCTACCAGAATGGCTACACGGGCCACGATGAGCCCTCTCTGCTCTTCTACTCCGGCACCGCAGGGTCGGGGAATGACATGACCTACCAACTGACCCTGCCGAAGGATCCGCCTACCCGCCAACCCAGAACGGGACCGGCGGAACGTTCAACTTCCAGCTCCACCCAACGTTCTGGTTCGGAATGGCAATCTGCAACGACCAGTCCGCCCCAAACCCAGGAGGTAGCTCGGTCGGGCCGAATGTTCTCTGCAAGCCCGGCAGCGACACGGACATCTACAACAGCTCCGACCCGTCGAAGTCGCACTACATCGGGTTGCACCCGGGCACGGCATTCATGGAGATGCAGATCTACCCGCCAGGCTGGGTACCGTTCCAGTCCGGTGGCATCAGCTGCGACGCCCATCAGTGGTGTGCGGCACTTGTCATCTGGAGTCTCGCCCAGAACCAGAACACCGGCAAATCTCTCAACACCCGGTGCGCGTCGATCACCGGTGTCGAGTACCCCAACTTCGCGTTCATTACCAAAGACGGCGTACCCCAGGCCCCGGCCAACCCCGTCGATGCGACAGCGGCCACCTTCACCCCCAACTCGTCCAAAGACCTCTTCATGAACTCAGGGGAAAACTCAGGGGGATGCTGTAACTGTCGGCTTCAGAGACAGCGCAAGCGGCCTCGTCGTGACGATGAATGACCACACGTCCGGTCAGACGGCCCGAACACCACCGAGGATGCCATGCTGCACCCAAGCCCCCGTGGTGGTAACCAGCCCGGTGACGAACGGCAGTAATTACCAGCAGGCTGCCTTCGAAGCCGATCTGCCACGTATCGAGCGCTCGGACTTCGGCGGAGCCTGCAGCGGAAGCACGGGACCGAACTGCGTGAACCCGCCTCCGGGCGCCACGTTCTACCCATCTACAGCACAACCACCGTCGGCACGAGCTGTGCTTGGCAGCTTGGCGGTACGAACATCCCCGGTACCACCAACACCTTTGGCGGATCGTCGGCGACCGAGTATGGCCAGCAGCTTCTCAAGCTGGCCTATCCATCCGTCGGCGGACCCGTCTTCGTCTACGAAGATTTCCGCAACATCCTCTCCACCAACCCCTGCCCGTCGACCTGAGCCGCGTCAGCGGTGCCCTGCTCAGCTCACTCAGTGAGCTGGGCAGGGCCACGGGAGCTCAGCGAGAGCTGAGCAGCGGCCCTGACCGGGGAGAGGCCCGTCACACCGGGCTGCGGCCCTGACCGGGGGGCGCGCCGTCACACCGGGCTGCCCCCCGGTCCCGCCGCCAGGCGCCGCTCTTAACTCACGCCGTAGCCGTGGGGCCGCTACAGTAACCTCCCGTGCGGCTCGTTATCGCCCGGTGCACCGTGGACTACGTGGGACGGCTAACCGCCCATCTGCCGTCCGCACTCCGGCTCCTCATCGTCAAGGCTGACAGCTCGGTCCTGGTTCACTCCGACGGCGGTTCCTACAAGCCGCTCAACTGGATGTCGCCGCCGTGCCGACTGGAGGAAGCTCCCGGCTCCTGGCGGGTGATCAGCAAAGGCGGCGAGGAACTGCGGATCACGGTCGAGGAGATCCTGCATGACTCCAGCCATGAGCTGGGAGTCGATCCAGGGCTCGTCAAGGACGGTGTGGAAGCCCACCTGCAGGAGCTACTGGCTGCGCAGGTGCATGTCCTTGGCGATGGCTGGCGGCTGGTCCGCCGGGAGTTCCCCACCGCGATCGGGCCGGTGGACCTCATGTGCCGGGACGCCGGCTCAGCGGCGATCGCGGTGGAGATCAAGCGGCGTGGTGACATTGACGGGGTTGAGCAGCTGACCCGCTACCTCGACCTGCTCAACCGCGATCCGTTGCTCGCGCCTGTGCGCGGGGTGTTCGCCGCCCAGGAGATCAAGCCCCAGGCAAAGGTGCTCGCGGAAGACCGCGGCATCCGGTGCGTCACCCTCGACTACGATGCCCTGCGCGGTGCCGAGGATGGCTCCCTGCGGCTGTTCTGACCCCGTTCGCGGCGAGATTTCCCGCTTGTGGAGAACCAGTGGTGCGCGCCACAGTGTCCAGTTGCGGGCCTGATGCCCGGGGAATCTTGCGAAACCTGTTTTGACCTCGAAAGAAGTTCTGCTCGAATTGTTCATCCTGCTGCGGTCCGGCTGGTTACGATGCGCTGTTATGGCCCTTGACCAAGAGGCCGGCTCGGCGCTGCCGGTCCGCACCTCCCGTTACCGCCGCACCGGGCGCCACTCCAGCCCGCACCAGTTGTCGCTGCCTTCTGATGCGCCAGCGCTGGTAATCGCGGTTCCCGGGGCTGCAAACCCGGTGAGCGACGACATCGCTTACGGTGTTGCAAACCTCGCCAGCTCATCCTGCCCAGGTGCCGACGTCCGCATCGGCTACGTCGGGGGCCGCAAGCACCATCTTGCCGAGGTTCTCCACGACGTCCTGGGTGAGGGCAGGCCACCAGCGGTAATCGTCCCGCTGCTGGCATTTCCGCATCCAGAGACCGATGCCGCGATCGCGAGGATCGCTTCGACGGCAGGCGGGCCCGTGGTGGTCGCTGGCCACCTCGGACCGCATCCACTGCTGGCGGAAGCCGTCCACGTGCGCCTCGCCGAGGCCGGTCTGGCCCGCGCGGGCAGAGCCGGCCGGATCAGCATCGTGACCGCTGCCGACGGGCTCATCGTCGGTGCTGCCGGCAACCAGGTGACCGTCCAGGCAGCCGGAGTAGTGGCGGTCCTGATGGCGTCTCGGCTGACGCTTCCCGTCGCCCCCGCATCCTTGACCGATCAGGGCAGTCTCATGGAGGCCACCAACCAGCTACGGGCTGCGCGCGTGGCACGCGTTGCCGTGGCGCCGTGCGTGATCGGGCCGGAACTGCCGCCGGGCACGTTGGAGGCCATCACGGCACGCACCGGAGCGGCGTGCGCGCGCCCACTGGGCGGTCATCCCACGGTTGGCCAGCTCGTAGCAATCCGGTACGGAGCCGCCCTGGCCGACCCGAGGATGGCCAGCATCACCGGCCTGCAATTAGGCGTGCCGACCGACCCGGAGGTGCTCGCACGACGGTAACGCGGCCCGGTTGCGGCGGCGTATACGACGGGGCGGTCAGGTATCCAGCACCGCGGCGTTGACGGCGCGGGCGGCAGCGGCGAGTTCGGGGACCTCGACCACGGTGACCCCCGCCTCCCGAAGCAGCGTTGCGCCGCCCCCAGCGGCGAACACCGGCGGCTCGAGCCACGCAATCACCACCCGGCGGACGTCGGCCGCGATGATGAGCTCAGCGCAGGGGCGCGGCCGGGAGGCCCGATAGCGGCACGGCTCCAGGGAGCTGTAAAGGGTGGCCGCCAGCCCAAGCGCAGCCACACCGCCGCCCGCGCCCCTCCCGGCATCGGCACCGGTCCCGGCGTCAGCCCAGGTCCCGGCATCAGCACCACTCCCAGCGCCCGGGCCGGTCCCGGCATCAGGGCGCGCACCGCGCAGGGAACGAGCCTGGGTTTTGCCATGCAGTTTGGCCAGGGCAGCTTCCTCGGCGTGGTCGTGCGGGTCGCTCTCCCGGGAGTAACCGGTGGCCAGCACCGACCCGTCGGCGCCGACCAGGACCGCTCCGACGGCGAACGCCGTCTGCGACGGCGGGCAGCGCCTCGACAGAGCGATCGCCTGCTCCAGCCACCGCCGGTCTGCATCGGTCGCCGCAGGCCCGCTGCCAGGCTCAGTCATCCGTGCCGCCAGCACCCGTCCCGGCCGAGCAGGTAGCGCAGCAGCACCACGTCGTCGAGCCGGCGCACGTCGGTGAGCTCCATGGGCCGGCCGGGACCAAACGGGTAACTCGCCGGCGCAGCAAAACGCGGAGCGCCAGCATCCCCCACAAAGAACGGCGCAACCACCAGCTGGAGCTCATCAACAAGCCCCTCAGCCAGGAGCTCAGCGCCCAGCCTGGCCCCACCTTCGACCAGCAAGCGGCCGATTCCGCGGCCTGCCAGGTGCTCCAGAACAGCCCCGAGCGGCAGTGGCGGGGGCAGGGGGGTTACTTGCGCCAGATCGTTCAGTGTGTTCTGAATTTTGACGGCCAGCGGGGCGGGGCAGTACACCAGCCGCAACAGTCCCGGGGGCCCGGCAAAGAACGCCGCGCCCGGGTCAAGGTCGCCGCTGGCGGTGACGGTCACCCGCGCTGGCTCCGGGGGCAGCCCCCGGGCCGTGCGGGCCGCCCGGTGCGCTGGTGAGCGGATCCGCAGCCGTGGGTTGTCCCGGCGGATCGTGCCAGCGCCCACCATGATCGCGTCCGATCGGGCCCGCTCGCCGTCCACCCGGTCGAGGTCCGCACTGCCGGACAAGATCAGCCGCCCAGGCCCGGCCGAGTCTAGGCAGCCGTCGACCGACATCGCGCAGCTGAGCAGCACGTACGGGCGTGTGGTCACCAGGTCCTCGCTCCGGGTTTCCCGGCTGCGTCCGGCAGCCTGCCACAACGCTATCTGGGCGGGGGCTGGCGTGGTTTACTTGCGTGCGAGCGGGGGTGCGGATCGGCGGGGCCGGATCAGGTGGTGAGGACAACATGGACACGGTGTGGGCGCAGGGGCAGGCCAAGGTGGTAGAGACTTTCGACTCGGTCAACCCAGCGACCTTGGAGGTGGTTGCCACCTTCCCGGTCCAGGGCCAGGAAGCCGTGGACAGCGCGGTCGGGCGCGCCCGCGAGGCCGCACGCTGGTGGGCGGGACTGGGCTGGAAGGAGCGCCGGACCAGGCTGCTCCAGTGGAAGTCGTACCTGATCCGGTACATCGGCCGGCTCGCCGAGCTCGTCCACAACGAGACCGGCAAGCCGCTCGCCGATGCCCAGCTGGAGATCGTTCTGGCGGTCGTCCACATCGACTGGGCCGCGCGCAACGCCGAGGATGTCCTTGGCCCACACAAGGTGCGCAGCGGCCTGCTGATGCTCAACCAGGCATCCAGCGTGGAGCACGTCCCGCTGGGCGTGGTTGGCGTGATCGGGCCCTGGAACTACCCCGTTTTCACGCCCCTGGGCTCGATCGTCTACGCGCTCGCCGCCGGCAACGCCGTGGTGTTCAAGCCGAGCGAGTTCACCCCGGCGGTGGGCGGCTGGCTGGTCAGTTCGTTCGGCGAAATCGTGCCCGAGGAGCCGGTGTTCCAGACGGTGACCGGCTCGGGCGAGACCGGCGAGGCCCTCGCCCTCAGCGCCGTTGACAAGATCGCGTTCACCGGGTCCAGCGCCACCGCCCGCAAGGTGATGGCCGCCTGCGCGCAGAACCTCACGCCCATGGTCGCCGAGTGCGGTGGCAAGGACGCCCTGCTGGTGGCAGCGGACGCGAACCTGGACGCGGCCGCCGACGCCGCCGCCTGGGGGGCGCTGTCCAATGCCGGGCAGACATGCACCGGGGTCGAACGGGTCTACGTCGTAGACGCCGTCTACAACGCCTTTCTGGAAAAATTGACAGAACGGATTGCCCGCATTCGCCCCGGTGACGACCGCGAAGCTGACTACGGGCCAATGACAATGCCGGGTCAGGTCGACGTGGTTGAAGATCACGTCGCGGACGCCCTCGCCCGGGGCGGGCAAGCCGCCCTGGGCGGCATGCAGAGCGTGCGCCGGCCCTACGTGGAACCGGTGATCCTCACCGGCGTACCCGAGCAGAGCCTCGCGGCGCAGGATGAGACGTTCGGTCCCACCGTGAGCGTGACCAGGGTTTCCGACTTGGCCGAGGGGGTCGCGCTAGCCAACGCCAGCCGGTACGCGCTTGGTTCGGCGGTGTTCTCCAAGCGCAAGAAGCAGGCCATGTCCGCGGCGCGGGCGCTCCGAAGCGGCATGACCTCGATCAACTCGGTGATCGCGTTCGCGGCTGTGCCGGCACTGCCGTTTGGCGGGAGCGGGGAGTCAGGTTTTGGGCGCATTCATGGCGAGGACGGGTTGCGGGAGTTCACTCGTGCCAAGGCGATCACGCGCCAGCGGCGCAAGCCGCCGATGAACCTCACGTCGTTCTCGCGCACGGACAAGGACCTGAAGCGCCTGCTGTCCCTCACCACCCTCCTCCACGGCAAGCGCTACAGCTGACACGCCAGCCGCAAACTAACACCTCCGCGGCAAGAGCGACACCCAACGCGTCCACCTCCCCGGCAAGCGCTACAGCAAACGCGTCGCCCCGTTCCGCTGGCGTCGCCCCCGTCCCGTTCCGCTGGCGTCGCCCCCGTCCCGTTCCGCTGGCGTCGCCCCCGTCCCGTTCCGCTGGCGTCGCCCCCGTCCCGTTCCGCTGGCGACGGCCCGATCCGCTGGTGATCATGGGAATACTGGTGCTGCGCCCCCACCAATCCCATGATCACGAGTAGTGCCACAAGCCTGCGGGGATTTGTCCGTCCACCTGCCTAATGAAGCTCCGCCGCAGGCATGGGCTCGGGCTCTTCGAGGACGGGGTCGACCGGCGCCAGCGGCGCCCGGCCGATGATCAGGTCCGCCGCCCGCTCCGCGATCGCGATGGTCGGGGCATTGGTGTTGCCGCGGGGCACGACGGGCATCACTGAGGCGTCAACCACGCGCAGGCCCTCGGCTCCTCGGACCCGCAGTTCAGGGTCAACCACGCTGGTCAGCTTGGTGAGCGCCAGCCGCGAGTCGCCGCCCATCGCGCAGGTCCCCACCGGGTGGTAGAGCGTTACCAGGTCACTGCGGATGAACTCGCGCATCTCCGCATCCGTGCGCACATCAGGGCCAGGCGAAAGCTCCGCCTTGCAGACCTTCCCGAGTGCGCCAGTGGCGGCGAACTCACGGGCCATGCTGATCCCTTCGACCAGCGGCTCGATGTCGGAGCTGTCGGACAAGTAGGCGGGATCGATCACTGGCTTGTGCCGGGGGTCAGCGTTGCGCAGCCAGACCTGGCCGCGGCTCCTAACCTCGACCAGCGCGATGAGCAGCGAGAACGCCCTGATCCTAGGGTCGGCGAGACCGCCGCGCTGATACGGCGTCGGCAATGCGTGCCACTGCAGATCGGGAGCTTGCAGGGAGGGCCGGGTGCGGCTGAACCCGCCCGCCTCCGCCACGTTCGACGTCAGCGGGCCCGAGTGGCGGAACCGCCAGCGGAGCAGGGCACGCGGGCTGTTCTTCTCCCACAGGCCTGCGGTCTTGGGAGTACGCCACATGGCTGTGACCACCGGGTGGTCGGAGAGATTCGACCCGACGCCGGGGCTGTCCACCAGGACCGGGATGCCAAGATCGCGCAGGTGGTCGGCGGGGCCGATACCGGACAGCATGAGCAGGTGCGGGCTGCCGATCGCGCCCGCCGAGAGGATGACTTCACCCTCGACGCGGGCCGTCTCCTCCTTGCCATGCAGCAGGTAACGCACGCCGGCGGCGCGGCCACCCTCCACCAGGATCCCGGTGACCCGCGCGTCGGTCTGCACCGCGAGGTTGGGTCGCGGCAACGCTGGGCGCAGGTAGGCATCCGCCGTCGAGCAGCGCCGCCCATCTCGCTGCGTTACCTGGTAGAAGCCACAGCCGTCCTGCTCTGCCGCGTTGAAATCGGTGTTGGCGGGCAGGCCGCATTCTCGCGCGGAAGCGACGAAAGCCTTGGTCAGCGCCGACTGGTAGGCGAGATCTGAAACCGAGAGCGGCCCTGTCCCGCCGTGATAGGCGCTGGCGCCCCGCGAGTTGCTCTCGGCCCGGATGAAGTACGGAATGAGGTCGGAGTAACCCCAGCCGATACAGCCGTACTCGTCCCGCCAGGTGTCGTAGTCGTGGCGGCTGCCGCGGATGTAGATCATCGCGTTCATGGAGGACGAGCCGCCGAGCATGCGTCCCCGGGGCCAGTAGATGGACCGGCCCGCCGCCCGCTTCTGCGGCACCGTGCGGAAGTCCCAGTCGTAGGTGCTCTGGAACAGCAGGTTCAGCGCCGCCGGGATATGGATCTCGTCTGCATCGTCGGGCGGGCCAGCCTCCAGCAGCAGCACGCGCGTGGAAGGGTTCTCGGTGAGGCGCGAAGCAAGGACGCAGCCAGCGCTGCCGGCACCGACGATCACATAGTCGTACACAGCTATCTCTACCTCATGACCACAGTTCGGGCGGGGCGGCATTGCCGGGAACCCCGGGACCGGCCGGAGGCGGGCCCGCAGCCAGGTAGTACAGCCCAGCCCTCAGGCGCGCCCGGGGATGGCTGCCAGCCGGGATGCGGGACCTTACTCCGGGTACGCCCCGAGGCGAGGCGAATCGGACAAGGGTTCCCGAACAGGCTCTGCGGGATAACCCTACTCGCGGGCCTGCCTCGCGGCCAGCCGACCGCGCCGGGCTCTGGGACAACCCGGATCGTGCGTAGCACTGGAGAGCTGCCAGCACGGCTCAAACGGTACTCACGGATCGGCCGGGAGCCGCGCGCCTGAGTCTGGCGGCACGGCGGCGGCTCGTGGCCCTGTCAGTGCCCGTCGCGGCGGCCGCGGCGCTGACCGAGTGGGGGTTTCGGCGGGTTCCTGGCGTCCAGCCCACGGTTTGTCCCCCGTGCTGCTCACCGCGCCACAGTGGGCCGGACTGGGAGCGGCCTTTGTCTTCGGGTTCGCCGCCGGGCTAGTGTTGATCAGTCGGCACGAACGGATGCTGCGGCTGGTCGCAACGGGGCAGGGCAACGCCGTTTAGGCAGGGCAACGCCGTTGAGGGCAGGGCAACGCCGTTGAGGGCAGGGCAACGCCGTTGAGGGCAGGGCAA
>Ga0137385_10004082_pt1 | contig 12743 bp, 7 predicted proteins | sample SagtaG_FD_104921 | JGI IMG/M metagenome (GOLD analysis project Ga0137385, IMG submission 104921) | Vadose zone soil microbial communities from Sagehorn Ranch, Mendocino, California, USA - Sage2_R_80_16 metaG | ecosystem: Environmental > Terrestrial > Soil > Vadose zone | place: USA: California...
GATGCACGGGATAAATCAAACGCGGATATTTCTGTCGCACTAGCCTCAGTTTACCGCCCCCAGAGAGCGAACACGACTCCAAGCCCCTACTGGCGCGGTCGTGCCTGGTGGAGGGTTGTATGACTACGCGCTGCGATAGCGCTCGAGGCCGAGGTTCTCGACGATTTTGCGCTGCACCGGGTCCATGTCCGCGAGGACGGTTCGCACGAAGGGCTTCTTGGAGCCAGATCCGGCGGGGGTAGAGGAGCGTCACCTCGTAAGTATCGGTGAGTGTGTCCATCATCTCCACAACGCTTAAGGGGATGCCGGCCTTGGCGAGCTTGCGCCGCAACAGGTTGAGCAGCAACAGGGCGAGCACGCAGTAGAAGGAGTGCACCCTGGAGCTTCTGGTCCGTCCAGTGGAAGGTGGGTCGGAAGGTTAGATAGTGCGGATCCTTTACACGTCGAAAGTTGGCTTCGATGTGGTGTTGGGAGCGGTAGGCGAGAACGATCTGCTCATCGGGCCAGTCGGTGCGGTCGGTGAAGAGCAAAGTCTTGCCCAGCAGGGTCGCGCGGGGCTGCTGATAAGCCTTATCCCGAAAGTGGAAGGAGAGTCGCGGCAGGCCCGCGCGCCTCTTGCGCACCTGAACGGCAAAGAGATCCGCCAGGTGGCGACCTCGCAGAATCTCCTTCACCTTCTTCTGCACCCCCTCGACGGTTGGCGCTTTCCCCCGGGAATCGTTGCGGCGATTTGCGAGCCGGATCCTGAGTTTCTGCAATTTTCCGCTTGCGCTTGGCGATCTCGCGCGAAATGGTTTGCGTCTGGGAGTCGAAGAGCTGTTGGTTGAAGGTGCACAGGATGGTGCGCTCGATTCCGAAGACCACTTTACAGGTCCGGTAGGACCAGACGGCAGGGAGCTGGGTGGGATCGAGTCTCTGCATCACTTTGCGTGAGATGCTCAGTAGATCCTCGTGCTGGGTGGGAACTAAGGAGCCCACGAAGTGAAAGGGGCTGTCCCCGACCTGCTCCAGGTTTTCCTTGGAGTTGTTGCCTTTGTTTAAAACCAGAGTGATGTCGTAAGCCCCGTGGGTCATAGAACGCAGCGTTCGAACAGTTCCGCGGCGACGCTGTGGAAGGTTACGGAGTCGTGCTGATTCCCCGCATAGGTGTGATGAAACAGGGGAACCTCGCCATCGGAGGTAGCCAGGAGGGGCCAGGCCCAGAATCCGAAGGTTATCTCTCGTCCCTCTTTGCTGTGACCTTGTTGCGGTAGCTTGGCGCCGGCATTGACACTGTCCAAGAAGGTGAAAAAGTTGGTGGCGTCAAAGAGCAGGCAATGCAAATCCAGACCGAAACGCGAAACCGCGGCGCGGGAAAGATCTCGTTCGATGCCACGATTTGCTTTTCATCGACGCGTTCCCTGTTGTCTCAAAACCGCTGACTGGTGAGTTGTCCGGAAGACAGGGGCAGGAGGCGGTGCAGAGCGGTTTTCTGGTACCAATCCGCGATCTGGGCTTTGCTACAAGGGGCGATGCAGCGGTTGAGGGCTGCGATCAGCGATCAGGAGGTAGTGACCGACGGAGGGTCCTGGGCACCCCGTTTGGACACGTGCCGATCAGCGGTGGCGAGGGGCTCGATGGCCTGAGCCATATCCCACACGGCTGCGGAGGCGCCGAATTCATAGATGGCGACCCGGAGCGGTTCGGGACGCATCGGGCGATCGAGGATGCTTTGCGGAGGGCCGAGGTAGATGGTCGAAACAATCTTGGGCTGGACGCGCTGCCATTCGCATAAGTAATAATAGGGTTTGCCGCGAATGACCTTTTGGTGAGGCTCGGTATATTGTTAGGTCGTACTATACGCTACAGGTAGTATGTCAAGAGCAAAAAGACCCAACATAATGGTTAGATAGACAGGAAAACTGCACAAGATAGGAGTCTACCGCCAAGGAATCGGATTTACAAAAGTTAGGTCATAACAAATCCTGCTACATGGACTGAGGCGAGGTGGGGCACAATGCGGCGCAGAGGATCTGGGCGACTCAGCTTCGCGGAGATCAAGCCAGCGGGTCAGGAACGGAGAATCTGTTCCGCACCGCTCGCCAAATATCAGAGATGCGCGAGCACAGGCGGATATGTTAAATCACATGCGGAAATGTTCGCGAGGATAGGAGGGCTTCATGAGAAAGGACAGTCGCCAGTTAATGGATCGCCGAGACGTTCTGAAATCCTCCGCCGGCATCTTGGGAACGTCGTTGCTCACGCCTGACGCCATGAAGTTGTATCCGAAGAATGTCAACGCGAACTCGCGGCCCTCCGATTTGAAAATCACCGATCTTCGGGTGGCGACGATTGTGAAGCCGGGGCCAAGCCCTTGCTCCATTATTCGAATCGACACCAACCAGGGCGTGAGCGGACTCGGCGAAGTCCGCGATGGCGCGAGTCCAACCTACGCGCTCTTCCTGAAGAGCCGCATTGTGGGCGAGAACCCTCTCCAGATCGACAAACTTTTCCGCAAAATCAAGCAATTTGGCGGACACGCGCGGCAGGCCGGTGGAGTCTGCTCCATCGAGATGGCGCTGTGGGATATCGCCGGCAAGGCTTACGGCGCGCCTGTGTATGCGATGCTCGGCGGAAAATTTCGCGACAAGATTCGCATCTATGCGGACACGGAAGAATCAAAGGACGCCAAGATCTACGCGCAGCGCATGAAAGAACGCAAAGAAAAAATGGGCATGACCTGGCTAAAGATGGATTTGGGCATCGAAATGGTGGCGGACACTCCGGGCATGGTGACGAATCCTTCGGATCTAAATCAACGGGAGAGGGATCAACTGCCGCATCCGTTTTTGGCCATTGAAGTCACCGACAAAGGGATTGGCATGCTCGAGCAGTATGTAGCCGCGGTACGCGACGCGGTCGGCATGGAAATCCCGCTCTCGATGGACCACTTGGGTCACCTCGGCGTCAAGTCGATCATCCGGCTGGGCAGGGCTTACGAAAAATATAATTTGGCGTGGATGGAAGACGTGATTCCGTGGAATTACACCGAGCTGCTCAAGCAGATTTCAGACCAAAGCCCAACGCCGATTCTCACGGGCGAAGATACTTATCTCAAAGAGCCATTTCGCGTTTTATGCGAGGCCCACGCCGTGAGCAAAATTCATCCGGACCTCGCCACTTCCGGCGGGATCCTGGAGACGCACAAGATCGGAGACATGGCTGAAGAGTTTGGCGTGCCCATGGCTATGCACTACGCTGGAACACCGATCGGCTGTATGGCTTCCGTGCATTGCGCCGCGGCGACGCAGAATTTCCTCGCGTTGGAAAACCACTCGCTGGATGTGCCGTGGTGGTCGTCGATGGTCGAAGAAGGAGTCAAGACTCCAATTGTCGAGCACGGCTGGATCGCCGTACCGGACCTCCCGGGGCTCGGTGTGACTCTGAACGAAGCTGTTGTGCGACAGCACCTCGCTTCGGGCACGGGCTACTTCGACCCAACGCCCCAATGGGATAACGAACATTCGTGGGATCGGCTGTGGAGCTGAGAAGAGAACATTGCCGCTAATATCCGGCCCGATGGGAGTAACTGGCCCGTGCCCGTAATTGTGCTAGCTTGCGAAAAACCGTGATTCGGGGCGGCCTTCCTAGGGCTTGGACGATTCGACCCCAGGTCAAGATTCACATTTTCTCGAATCACCTAACCAGTCGGTACGAGCGGTATTTTTCTGGGCGCATTTATGACACCTTGGGGCACAGAAAGTGGATGATCATGCTCAATTTTTTTGACACGTCCCCAGTCGTCAATACATGTGGGCTAAAAACAAGTTTTCGGCGAGAAGGCAAGCCTTCGTAATGATACTGTAGCGTATAGCGGTGCCTAATTATTGATGCGCAATCAGCTATTGTAAGGAAACAACGACAAGGATTGATTAATGATTGAGAAAATTATTGACAAGCCTGGTTCCATAGGATTATAAGGCGCTGTGTGGTGCGGGGAACTTCCGGCAGTGAACACTTTTGTTCTGACCCTCATTGGGGTGATTTCGGGTTGGAATTTGCTTCCTTAAGGTTTGCGGGTTAATTGGGGTGAGATGCTGCGCTTTGTTTGAGTGCAATCAACGTGAATCACCGTGATCGTAGGTTTTGACTGATCGCGGAGGAGGGATCAGCATGGCTCACGTGTCCCGTCGCTTGGTTCAAATTCTCGGATTGAGCATGTTGGTATTGGTAGGTGCAAGTAACCTGCAGGCCCAATCGGACCGCGGTACCGTCACTGGAGAAGTTATTGATCCTAGCGGCGCCACAATTCCCGGGGTGTCAATAACTGCCACAAACGTCGGCACAGCCCTGGGCATCACGGTGATTTCCAGCTCGAGCGGAAATTACACGATCCCGCTTTTGCGGCCAGGAATCTACGACATTACGGCTGAAAAGGCTGGTTTCAAGAGGTACGTGCGTAGTGGCGTGGTTGTGGAAGTTGGACAGATCCTGGCGATAGGCATTCAGATGCAGATCGGAGAACGGACTGAAAGAGTTGAGGTCACTTCGGAGGCACCCCAGATCGAAAAGAACAGCTCCGATCGTGGCGCCGTAGTTAATGGGAGGGACGTGGTTGAGTTGCCCATTCTCGGCCAAGGCGAACAACGGAATCCCGGATTTTTTATGACTCTGGTTCCGGGCGTGACGGGCAGGGGAACTTCAGGCGGCGGATCACCCCGGATGCTGAATACGACAGTCAACGGGAGCCAAAGCGCCAGTAACGAATTTCAACTTGACGGAGCCCTGATTGGCAATGCCGCTGAATGGGCCGGGGACTTTCGCAATATACCATTCCCGCAGGATGCCGTCGCGGAATTCAAAGTGATTACGCTTCTTCCTCCCGCGGAATTCGGAAGGACAGGTCAGGGGATTACGACCTTTACGCTCAAATCCGGTTCCAATCAATTGCACGGCAGTGCCTATGAATTCCTCCGCAATGAAAAACTGGACGCCATCCCATTCTTTGTCAACTCGTCGCCTCCGGGCTGTGATGCCAATGGAAAAAAACAACCTCCATTTGTCCAACCGTGCCGGAGCGTCAACAAGCAGAATGAATTCGGCTTTACGGCTGGCGGACCCGTGGTGATTCCGAAGATCTATAACGGCAAGGACAAGACCTTTTTCTTCGGCTGGTACCAAGGTTTCCGATTGCGCAAACAACCCAACCAAAGCTTGGATACGCTTCCGACCGCGGCCATGCGCGGCGGTGATCTGAGCAATATCCTTGGCCCTCAAATCTCGACTTGCGGTACTGGAGCCCAGGCGTGTTTTGATGCGTTAGGACGGCCGGTGTATGCGGGAGAGATTTATGATCCTGCAACACAACGAAGCGTTGCCGCAGGCGCGACGGATCCAGTAACGGGACTGCCAAACACAAGCGGGTCGGCTGCTCTGATACGGGATGCCTTCGGTTTCAACAATGTTACCGGGTTTCCGATTGCGGGGATGGCCAATATCATCCCGGCCTCACGAATCGATCCCGTCGCAGCGAAGATTTTTACCTATTTTCCGGATCCGGTTCTGCCTGGACGGCAGTTCGGCTATACGGATAACTGGATAACTTCCTATTTGTCACTACAGAATAACAATCAGTGGGGAGCCAAGATCGATCACGCTATTTCCCAGAAGGACCGGATCAGCGGGGAGTTCATCTGGTCGAAAATATATAATCCCTCTGGTGGAAGGTGGCCCGGCGCCATTGGGGATGGCGGGATTTCCACGACGCACCAGTATGTGGCGCGTGTCAGTCAGGACCTGATTTTCACTCCAACTCTTCTTAATCATTGGACGCTCGGCTTCAATCGCTGGGCCAGTAGTTCTGTCTCGGCTGCCGGAACGGGTTGGCCGGCAACCCTGGGATTTAATGGCGTGCCTCAGACGGGGCCGGGAACTGTCTTTCCGGGCTTGAATATCGGCGGCTTGGGAAACACCTACGGGAACGGCGGGGAAGGGTATGATGTCACCAACGCGTACACAATTGACGAGAGTTTGAGTTGGACTAAGGGCAAACACGCGATCAAAGGCGGTTTTGGTTACATCAAAATGCAACAAAACGATGGTGGATTCGGCCGTCAGTCCGGATACCTGACATTCAACGCCGGTCAAACCTCATTGGCAGGGCCCTGGTACTCCGATAGCTGCAGTCCAGGTAGTGCGTGCCCTGGGATGGGAGCGGCAAGCTTTCTACTGGGGCTCGGCAGCTATGGTGAAGCCGACGTCTACGCTGCCAAAAACGCCGATAGAATGGGCCAGTATTCCGCTTACGTGCAGGACGACTTTAAAATGAATTCGAGGCTCACTTTGAATGTTGGTCTTCGCTATGATCTGCTCCTGCCCGTCGTAAACAAATACAATCAATTTTCGTGGATGGATCCCACAGTAATGAACACCACATACCATGTTCTGGGCGCGATGGTTTTCGCGACGCCCGGACGGCGCACTGGTGCGAGCACGTTCACAAAAGGTTTTGGCCCACGCATCGGGCTTGCCTACGCCTTTAACGATAAAACGGCTTTGCGCACCGGCTACGGAATACTCTATACGACAGGGGGCGCTCAGCGCTCCAGCCGAGGCTGCTGCAGCCAAGGGGGGTTCAATTCCACAAACAATCTTGGCGAGGACACCAGCACGGGGTTCACAGGACTCTTGCCGTCCTTCACGCTCGCTGGTGGTTGGCCGGCATCGAAATTCCCGGTGCCTCCGTTTATCGATCAGAATTATGCAATTGGCGGTGCGCCTCACCCAATTTTTCCGGGAGACGGACGTCCGCCCGATATTCAGAACTGGACGCTTAGTATCCAGAGGCAATTGCCGGGCCAAGTCCTGCTCGACGTGGCCTATGTCGGTACGGCAGGGCGGCACCTTGTGAGCCGCTTGAGGCCGACCAATCAGTTGAACAGCAAATACATACTTGATCCTACGATTGCCGGAACTTCGCAGGCGACTAGTCCACTTTTCAAGCTTATCAGCGATCCGTCTGTGCAGGCACTTTCCGTAGTCCAGGCCATGGCAGTCGATCCTGCCACCGGTGATCATTCCCCATTTCCGGGATTTCAAGCGCTGATGGCCGGCAATGCCACTCTCGGCCAGGCATTGCGTCCGTTCCCGCAGTATACGCAAGAGGCTAATTTTCAGATGCGAGATTTGATGGAAGGAGTCGGCGTCTCGGACTATCACGCTCTGCAAGTGCAGGCGCGGAAACAGTTTTCGCAGGGCTTAAGCTTCCTCGTATCCTATACCTGGTCCAAGACACTGACGAATGCCGAAAGCAGCTTCAACGAGTTTTCCGGATTCACGCAAGATGCTTACAACATCAAAGCCGAAAAAGCTCTGAGTATTAACGACTACCCCAATAACTTGGTGCTTTCCTACGAATACCAATTCCCGTTCGGTCCCGGGAAAAGGTTCGCGCATGTCGGTGGCCCGGCAGGCAAGGTTGTAGGAGGCTGGAGTGTGGCGGGAATCCATCAATACCAGAGCGGACGACCGAACATGATATATACCGGAACCAATCCGTACGCTCCTTATATTGGAGAAAACGGATTCCTCATGCGACCCAACGTGGTGCCGGGCGTGCCTCAAAGATCGCCTGCTTTCCTAAACGGGACCTTCGATCCGAACGGTACTGTCGTCAACGGACTTGACCAGGGCGCTCTGCTGAACCTCAATGCCTGGAGCTACCCCGCTTGGGGACAACTTGGCAACGCACCTCGGTCGAACGGCGGCATTCGCTTGCCCGCATACTACAATGAAGACATCTCCTTCGCGAAGCGCACCTTAGCGACCGAACGCGTCAACATTCAGTTCCGCGCGGATTTCCTGAATATTTTCAATCGTGTGGTCTTGGGTCCCGATCAGGGTGGAGATCAGTACGATTCAGCGCTGCAGAGTAACGCGCTAGCCTGGGGCTTTGGCGGATTTGGTCACCTGACGAGCCAAGGAAATTATCCCCGGGAAATTCAGTTCGGGCTGAAGATTAGCTACTAACTTTAGTCACTTAGATTTGACGAGGATGAGTTCGCTCCGCCGTGGGTTCGCTTCAGGAGCCAAAGAACTGCCCGGTGGGTGTGCGCTATATGTGGGATCGAAACGCAATCTTATTAATCGTCTTGGCTTCCTGCTTTGGTTTGCTTTTGCGGTGTCTCGCGTAGTCTGAATTCGTCCTCTTCCTGACCTTTCTTGATCAATTCCTCAAAAATCCGCAATTGCGCGGCACTGTTCTTCTTATCACCCAAATGGGCATAGAGTCCATACAGCTGATAATGCGCCTCTTTGTAATTGGGATTGAGCTGCAACGCTTTATTAAACGCTTCGAGCGCCCGCTGGTCCTCGCCTGTCCCTGCGTAGCACTTTCCCAGCAGAAAGTATGCCTCCTTCAATTCAGGATATGCAGCCGTGACCATTTGTAGAAGCGGGATTGCTTCCCGATAATTCTTCTGGTTGGTCAGAATGTCGGCCAGATAATAGCCGGCCAGAGCGTGGTTGGGTTCTTCCCGCAATGCCAGTCTGAGCTGATCCTGCGCGTTCTGAATGTCGTTTTTGCGCCAGTAAACCTGTCCTAACGCGAAATGCAGACCGGGGAATTTCGGGTCCTTTCGCAAGACCTCCTTGAATTCACGGATGGCATCGTCGAATCGTTCACTGTCTTCATAAACCTCGGCGTTGATCGCATGCAGGTATTCTGAATCGGGATAGCGTTTCGCCAGTTTCTCGCCGGATTTTTGCGCCGCGGCTCTGTAATCCACAACCAACTGGTAAAGGACTGGCGCGTCGTCGGGATAATCGGCCAGCAGGCCTTCCAGTTCCTGGATGGCTTCAAACAGGTGGCCCGAGGAACTCTGAGCCAGGGCGAGCAGATGACGCGCTTGAGGATCTTTAGGATTGCTGGCGAGCTCCTTTTGCATGGCGTCAATAGTCTTCTCGAAATCGTTGAGGGCGTAATACGAAGTTCCCACCAACCCATTCACACCGGGGTAAAGCGGAGCCCGCTTGAGTATGCTCTGGAAGATTTCAATGGACTCGGCGTACTTGCCTTCTGCCTGACAAACCACGGCCAAGGCCTTCAGGATCTCTGGGTCATCCGGCGCATCGACCAGAGCCTGGCGATAGAGCTTTTCGGCGCCGGCAAAGTCGCGAGCTTTCTGTAGCTCAGCTGCTTGAGAAAGCAAAGAGTCTGTTGTCTGCGGCTTTGCCCATGCGGCGGTCGCGAACATGGCGATGCCCAGAAGCAAATGAGCCGCAATCAACGTGCAAACAAGTCGCCTCAAGTTGGATTGCCGTTCGCCGGGCATTGCAAGTGCGATCTTCGCGGTCGTCAATTCTTAGTCGCCTCCCTATCTTTGTGGAATCCCCCAATTCTTTTCGTCTTGAGTTCACGTTCCTGGGCGTACAGCCGCTCAAACGTTTCCATTTCAGTCCGGGATTTGTCTGGCTGATTCAGCCGCTTGTAGATTCGTCCAAGTTGGTAATGGACACTTTTGTCGTTCTGGTCTAGTTCGGCAGCTCTCTCGAGGAGTTTTACCGCATCCTGAAGTTTCCCCTCGGCCGCGTAGCACTTTCCCAACAAATAATATCCCTTCATGTAGTTTGGCTCGGCGGCCACTACGATCTCCAGCAGCGGGACCGCATCCGAGACGTTGGAGGCTTTCAGCAGGATGTCTGCCAAATAGAAGTTCGCTCTGGGGAGGTTAGGATCTTCGGCCAGCGCCAGGCGCAATTCCTTCTCCGCGTTTGGATAGTCCACCTTGTAGTAGTAGGCCTCGCCCAGGCCGAAATGGACACCGGGAAAATTCGGGTTCTGCGCCAGCACCTGCTTGAACTCGTAAATCGCCTCAGGATATTTCTCCTGCTCAACATGGCTTTGCGCGCGCAGCGCCAGGATGTATACCGAATTTTGATCCAGATTGCTCAACTGGTCGATGGCCTCCAGGGTGGATGACTTCAGGAACCGGATCAACTGATAGAGCACCTGTTTGTCATTCGGATCCTGCTCGAGCAGAATTTCGTATTGCCGCAAGGCATCGGCGTTGCGGTTCAATGAACGATACGCCTGCGCTTCATAGAAATGCGCTCGGCGATACTTGGGGTTCGCCTCGAGTTCCTTGTCAAAATACGAAATGGATTTTTCGAACTGGTTTAGCCCGAAATACGAGAGCCCCAGATAGAAATTCACTTCGGGATACTGAGGAGCGCCGGCGAGTACTTTCTGAAAAGTGTCGATGGATTCGTTAAACTTCAATTCGGTCTGATAAATGATTCCCAATCGCTTAAAGATTTCGGGCTGGTTGGGGTATTTGCCCGCCGCTTCCAGATAGATTTTCTCTGCTCCCGCAAAATCCTCACGCTTCTCTGCTTCCCCGGCAATCCGAAGGTATTCCTCCGGGCTCTGGTCTTGAGATAAGAGTCGGCCGCTGCCCATAGAAAGCAGGAATACCAGCGGCAGAACACCGAAGATGGAGTGATGTTTCGGCGAATTAAGCATGAGACCTAATTATATTATGGGCCGTGATTCGAAACCTCTCAGCCGCCCTGCTCACGCGCTGAAAACTCGGCGCGAATGGAACTTCGTTCGGCGCCTCCGCCGGCGCTCGTACCAGTTGGAAGTTCCGCTTCACCGCTCCTCTTTCCTGGTAAATAGAGCTGACCAGCCCGGCGGATCAGAGTGACCTTCCTCCTTGTTGCTTTCGAGGCGAACTTCCCGGAGCCATTCCAGATCAAATGACTCCAGGAAATCGTATCGGATCTCTTCTTCCGTCACGCCGGAAGCGGTGGCATTCGCTTCGTGTTCGTTAACACGAGAAGCCAGAAGCAGAAACTTTGTGCCAGGATGCGAAAGCGCCCGCAACGATTCAAGATACGCCGGCAAGTTCTGGTCTCTCACCACGTGATAGCAACCGCGATCGTAGATAAAGTCAAAAGGCTTCAGCTCGGGAGGACGTAATACGTCGGCGAGAAGCCATTGCACTGAAACCCCTGCCGCCGCACCTTTGCGCTGCGCCTGGCCCAGGGCGGTTGGCGCGATATCGATTCCAGTAACATCGAACCCTTTGGCGGCGAGATAAATTGCGTCTGACCCTGAACCACAGCATAAGTCAACGGCGCGGCCGGGCCGGACTTTACCCTCGGTGACAACTTTCACCAATTCGTCGGCTGGGCGCCCGATGTCCCACACCGGAGGGTGACTGCCGCGGTAATCCACGTCCCAAAGTTCCAACAGACTCGTTCCTTTGGGACCGTGTGGAAGCACGCCGGCGGCAAACGGCCGATTCTTCAGCACGGTTTTATGGTTCGCGGTCGAGATCTCGATTGTGCCCGCTCCCTGGTCAGCCGTCGGTAACACCATCTGGAAAGTTCGGTTTCTCGCGGAGACGGTCAAGCGCGTCTGGTCGTTGTGAATCGCCAGCGCGGATTGCATCTGACTGTTCTTAACCCCGTGGGGTCGTACCTCAAAGATATGAATGAAACGGGCCGGACCGGAAATCCGCCGATTCGTCGCTTCGATCGTGAAATTGACGCAGCGAGATTCGGCGCCGGAGCTGGGTTTCGCCCGAACTACACCGGTTGCCGGTAGCAGCGTTTCCCATGATATGTCTCCTGTTGGCTCTTGAACCTCGCCTTTCCGCCCCGATACTCTTGGCACTCCTATTGAACACAAACGCCAACCTTCAGGCAATGCTCCATCGAGAGTGAGGATCTGGTCATCCACAACAACAATGGATGGTTTCAACGCGATGACGCGTCGAACCAAATGGGCCCTTGGAGCTTTATCCGAGGCGGAATTGGATTCCGGCAACGCCATCGTGCCAACCGCGTATGTAAACGATGCATTCTCCTCAAACACCGTCATCGCCGATCCCGAGCTCTCGTTGCCAAAAATCAAGCCGGAGATCGGGGCGTACGTATCGCCAGCACCCAGTGAACGCGCGACATTCGCCAATTCGCGTGCGTCGACAGCTGGAAGGACCAGGGCTCGATCACGTGCTCCACAAGCAGGGCAACATAGCGCATGGCTGGTTAGCGTCGCAATCAGCTGTGGGTTTATCCAGCATAAGAGAAGGACGACACCGAACTTTTTGAGGCCAAACATTGATACCAGAGTTCAATGGACGGGCGCCGGAGCAAAACGCTGGCGACTACGCTGTTCTCTGCCTGACTTTCGCTACTTGACGGCTCAGGATGATAGCACGGTCCCAGTCCTGCCACAATCCACGGTGCTTGTCCGCTTGTCCAGCTTGTCCAGGGCTTGTCCGCGCTTGTCCGCAGCAGGTTCGGAACTTTGGCAGGGGAAGCTTTTTGGGCAGCAGAAGATTGTTTATTGAGACTCCCCACGCCAAAAGGCGGGGGATTCTTTGGAGCACGGGCCGCCGCTGCGCGGGGTTATGTGAGCCTGAAACTCAACTAGAGCCGGAGCCCCTCAGATCAGACTTGCTCAATTTAGATTTAGAATCTCCATTACAATTTGGCTCGGCAGCTAAGGCCGCATTTAATCTGGAGCGTTCCTGCCCGATTTGGAGCATGGCTCCGGTAGTGGCGATTATGTAGATGGTGGCGGGCGTTGTCCTGAAAAGGAGAACGGCCCGACCCCGCTGGGGACTTTGAGCCAACCGGGCCGGGCCAAGTTGAATTTGACATAGGAAGGTTAGCATGAAAGCCAAACCACAGGAGAAAAACAAAAGAGCAACCAACCATCCAACACAGCACCATTGGCACGAGATGAACCGCAA
>Ga0137385_10004084_pt1 | contig 12742 bp, 6 predicted proteins | sample SagtaG_FD_104921 | JGI IMG/M metagenome (GOLD analysis project Ga0137385, IMG submission 104921) | Vadose zone soil microbial communities from Sagehorn Ranch, Mendocino, California, USA - Sage2_R_80_16 metaG | ecosystem: Environmental > Terrestrial > Soil > Vadose zone | place: USA: California...
CATCCCGGGCGAGAAGCGCTGGCCGGAGGACAGGGCGATCGCGGGCGTCGCGACCGGCGGCGGCTCGGTCGCCGCCGGCGCGATCGAGGTGCTCCAGACCGACGCCGGCGGCCTCGCCCCCGCACTGCCGCACCTGGCCAACTCGCTCAACGGCCACGCGACGGCCTACGCCGCCGAGCAGGGCCTGACGCTGGACGACGACGTGCCGCCGTTCGTGGCGCTGGCCTCGGAACACCGGATCGCGCTGGTGGACCGGCTGTGCAAGCCGGGGCACCCGGAGAAGCAGATCTGGGTGAACCTGGCCGTGTTCAGCAACATGGCGTTCGACACCGGCACGCACCTGAGCACCCCGGAGGCGCTGGCCGCCGGGCACCCCGGCCTGACCCACATCGGTTTCCGCAAGCCGGACGCCGACGGCATCTGGCGGTTCCCGGACTACACCTACCACCGGCAGCTCGCGCAGCCGCACCCGGACACGACCCCATCAGGGAGCCCGGCATGACCACTTCGGAGACCACCGACGTGCTGGTGATCGGCAGCGGCTTCGGCGGCGCGATCACCGCGTACCACCTCGCGGCCGGCGGTGCCCGGGTCACCGTGCTGGAGCGGGGGCCGTGGCTGACGGCGGACGAGTTCGACCACGACTTCAAGCTGGGCTCGTCGACGACGCGGATCTTCGACTTCACCGTCGGCGACGGCATGAGCGTGCTGGGCGGCAACTGCGTCGGCGGCGGCAGCGTCGTCTACTTCGCCGCCATGCCGCGCGCGCCGAAGTTCATCTTCGACCGCAAGGGCAGCATCGGCCGCCGCATGTGGCCGTCGTCGGTCAGCCGGGACTCGTTGGAGCCGTGGTACGACCGGATCGAGGAAGCCCTGCCGGTCTACAAGCAGGAGTGGTCGGACGTGCCATTCGCGGGCGGCCTGTTCGGTGCGGCCTGCGCGCACGCCGGTCGTACCGCGAACGCCGTGCCCACCTCGGTCGACGCGAGCAAGTGCACCAACTGCAACTGGATGATGGCCGGCTGCAAGTTCGACGCGAAGCGCTCGATGCTGTTGAACTATTTGCCGGCTGCTATCGCACATGGCGCGGTGATCAAGCCGCTGCACGAGGTACAGCAGATCGAACGGAACGCGGACGGCGGCTACCGGGTCAGTTACAACGTCCTTGACGACGTGGACTATCGCGTGACGCTGGACAGCGGCACGATCGACGCGAAGATCGTGGTCGTCGCGGCTGGTGCCGGCGCGACCCCGGCGATCCTGCAGCGGTCCGAGGCGCATCTGGGCACCATGCCCGACGCCGTCGGCAAGTACTTCTCCGGCAACGGCGAGCGCCTGAACACCGCGATCCTCAACGAGGACAAGGTCCGCGACATTCTCGGCCTCACCCGCGACGACGGCATTCCCTACAGCGCGAACCAGATCGGCAAGGGCCCGGTCGTCGCCACGTGGGACAACCTCGATGGCAGCCTGCCGGAGTACAAGCGCTACTCGTTGGAGCAGCTGTACTTCCCGCCGGGCCTTGGCACGATCCTGGTGCAGGTGCCCGACGCCACCGGGCCGTCCTGGTTCGGCGCGCAGAAGAAGGAACTGATGCGCGAGTGGCAGAACTGGCTGACGATCTTCACCATGATCGAGGACGACAACGAGGGTGTGTTCGGCCCGCCGCCGACCACCGGCAACTCGTGGCGCGTCTCGCAGCAGATGTTCGGCCTCGGCACGCTGAAGTACGACCCGCGTCAGACCACATTGGACGCATGGGACATGACCGACGCGGCGGTGCGCGACATCATGGAACGCGACGGCCTGTCGCGGGTGATGCCGTGGACCAACGACCTGATCGGGGCCTACACCGTGCACCCGCTGGCGTCCTGCCGCATCGGCGACGACCCGGCCACGTCCGCTTTGGACGACGCGCACGAGCTGCGCGGCCACCCCGGCATCTTCGTGACGGACGGCTCGTCGGTGCCCAGCGCCCTGACCGTCAACCCGGCGATGACCATCGCGGCGCTGGCCGAGCGGGCGGTGCCGGCCATCGTCCGCGCGGCGCAGCAACGCGGAGTCGACGTGAAGTACGGCGCCCCCTCCCCCGGCGGCGAGACCGCCGGGCGGCGTGGCGTCAGCAAGCTCGTCAAGAACTGAAGATCCATCGCGCGCAGCCGGCCCGACCGTGACGGTTGGGCCGGCTGCCCGGCAGAGGAGGCCCCGAATGGCCACGCTGATCGGCAAGGCGCTGCGGACCTCGCTGAACCAGGTCCGCTACCTCGAACCCGTCCGGCCCGCCGCCGCGACACCGCGGGTGGCCGCCGTCTACCAGCAGGTGGAACGCGACTTCGGCATGCTGGCCCCGCCGATCGCGCTGCACTCCCCCGCGCCCGGCCCGCTCGCGGCGAGCTGGATCCTGCTGCGGGAAACGTTGCTGGCCAAGGGTTTGGTGGATCGGGCCACCAAGGAGGTCGTCGCCGCAACGGTGTCCCAGGACAACGGCTGCCCGTATTGTGTGGCCGTGCACGGCGCGACCCTGGACGGCCTGGTGCGCCGGACGAACGAGCTCGACTCGATCACCGACCCGGCGATGCGGGCCATCGCGTCCTGGACCCACGCGAGTGCGACCGCCGACTCGGCAGAAGACCACGAGGTCCCGTTTCCGGCCGACCACGCACCGGAACTGATCGGCGTCGCCGTCACGTTCCAGTACCTCAACCGCATGGTCAACGTGTTCCTCGGCGACTCCCCACTGCCGCCGTCCCTGCGGTAGAGCATGCGCGGCCCCGCCATGAAGTTCCGCGGCGGTTTCATGCGCACGTCGGCCAGCAGGAACCACGAGCCCGGCGCGTCCGTCGATCTGCTGCCGGCCGCCGAACTGCCCGCCGACCTGGCTTGGGCCACCGGCAATCCGATCATCGCGGACGGCGTCGCGCGCGCGGCCGCGGCCATCGACGGGGTCAGCGTGCCGCCCGCCGTGCGCGATCTCCTGTCGACCCAGCTGGCCGAGTGGTGCGGGCAGCCGATGGGCATCGGCCGGCGTTGGCTCGTCGACGCCGTCGCTCCGCTGTCCCCCGCCGATCGCCCGGCCGGCCGGTTGGCGCTGCTGACCGCGCTGGCGTCCTACCAGGTCGACCACGACGTGGTGAACGCGTTCCGCGCGACCCAGCCGTACGACGAGGACGAGGCGCTGGTCGAACTGACCTCGTGGGCGAGCCTGGCCGCCGCCCGCCGGATCGGCAGCTGGACGTGGTCCCAGGTTGTGGATTCATCGCAATCCTGAACAACCACTATTCGCGCCGACCGATTGTGGAATGCGCAGTATTCATACATCGTGGCTGATCCGGACCGCTCGGCAAGGTAAGAGAAGACTCGGTCACCCCGGTGCCGGATGCTCAGTCAGGAACGAAAGCCGAACAATTCCAACGACAGCACCGCTGTCGCCGATCGGCCGTGCGCGCACGCGGGTAGGCGATGTTTCGCACAGACAGCCAGCAGTCGACGTATCGCTCCTGCGGAGGGGAGATCATGGCAGTGCCACGCGAACGCATGCGGAAGGTGATCCCTGGCCTGGCGGCCATCGTCCTTCTTGTGTCGATCTTTTTTGCCGCGCAGGCCCAGGTCGCGGTAGCCAGCGCCGACCAGGTCGCCGCGCCATACAAGTTCAAGGAACTGCCGATCGCCTTACCTCCTCATTACGACAGCCAGCAGATGAACACCGTCCGTCCGGTGAACCCGGCGTACCAGCACATCGTGTCCTGGATCTCCTCGGTCGGCGCGGGCATCGCGATCAACGACCTCACCGGCCACGGCCGGTCCGACGCGATGTGCATCGTCGACACGCGGACCAACGACGTGATCGTCACGTACACGCCGACCGCGCCCAAGGAAGACCAGTTCACGCCGTTCGTCCTCAACGCCGCGCCGCTGCCGATGGACTCGGCGATGGCGCCGACCGGCTGCACCCCCGGTGACTACAACGGGGACGGCCGGATGGACCTGCTGGTCAGCTACTGGGGCCGCACCCCGATCCTGTTCCTGGCCAAGTCGAGCGCGACGACCGTGTCGATGGCGTCCTACCAGCCGCAGGAACTCGTCCCGGAAGTCACGGTGGACGGCAAGTACCACGGCCCGCGCTGGAACACCGACACCGTGGGTGTCGGCGACTACGACGGCGACGGCCACCCGGACATCTTCGTCGGCAACTACTTCCCCGACTCCGACGTGCTCAACCCCAACGGCCTGAACAACGTCCAGATGAACCAGTCGCTGTCCAGCGCCGGCAACGGCGGCGGCGACCACATCCTGCGCTGGTACTCGGCGAGTGCCGGGGCGAAGCCGACGGCGTCCTTTGTGGAGCAACCAGGCGCCATACCGTTCACCGACGCCACCGGGTGGACCCTCGCGGTCGCCCAGGCCGACCTGACCGGCAACGGCCTGACCGAGCTGTACATCGCCAACGCCTTCGGCCACGGCCACCTGATAGTCAACCACTCGACGCCGGGCCACATCCAGTTCACCGAGGCCATCGGCGACCGCACCCCGACCACACCCAAGTCGTTCGTGCTGGGCAAGGGCTCGTTCAAGGGCATGGGCGTCGACTTCGGCGACATCAACGACAACGGCCAGTTCGACATCATGGTCAGCAACATCACGACTCAGTGGGGCCTGCAGGAGAGCAACTTCGTCTTCGTCAACCAGGCCAAGAACAACGCCGACATGGCGACCAACCTGACCAACGGCACCGCGCCGTTCACGCAGGAGGCGCAGCAGTACGGCATGGCGTGGACCGGCTGGGCGTGGGACGTGAAGTTCGGTGACTTCCTGAACAACGGCACGCTGAACTCCATCCAGGCGGACGGCTTCGTCCAGGGCACCACGGACCGCTGGAACTGGCTGCAGGAAATGGCCATGACCAACGACGACCTGCTGACCAACCCGGCAATGTGGCCGAACGTCCAGCCCGGCGACGACGTCGCGGGCCACCAGGTGACCGCGTTCTGGGCCAAGGGTCCGGACGGCAAGTACGTGGACATCAGCAAGCAGATCGGCATCACGAACGACATCCCGTCGCGCGGCATCGCCCCCGCGGACACCAGGGGCAACGGCGCGCTGGACTTCGCCGTGGCACACCAGTGGGGCGCGCCTGCCTTCTACGCCAACGACGCCACTGACCTTGGCAACTACCTTGACCTGCAGTTGTTCCGGCCCGCGGTGGGCAACGACCCGGCGATGGGCCTGGCCAACCTCGGTACCCCGGCGTACGGCGCGACCGTGAAGATCACCACGCCGGACGGCCGCACCCAGATCTCCCAGCTCGACGGCGGCAGTGGCCACGCCAGCTACCGCAGCTTCGACGTCCGCTTCGGCCTCGGTTCCTACAGCGGCCCGGTCAAGGTCGACATCGAATGGCGTGACAACGCAGGCCACCTGCACACCCAGACGCAAGCGCTCTCGACCGGCACGCACGCGCTCATGCTGACCGGTACCGCCAAGGAGGTTTCGAGCCGATGACCGCGCCCGTTCAGCAAAAACCGGATGCCAAGCCCGCCAAGGCCAAGCCCGATCCCCGCTACCTGGCGCTGCGCAACTTCGCGATGTCGATCAGCGCGTTCAACATCTTCGGCTACACCCTGCTCGGCTTCGAACAGCCGTGGATCTGGCCGATCCTCGCGGTGATCGTGGCCTACGCCACGGAGATCACGTTCGAGGTGATCAGCGCGTGGGCATACAAGCGTCCGGTCGCCTTCCGGGGCCGGGGCTTCCGTGGCCTGTACGAGTTCCTGCTGCCGGCGCACATCACGGCGCTGGCCGTGAACATGCTGACCTACGCCAACAACCAGTTCTGGCCGGTGGCGTTCGGCGTGATCGTCGGCGTCAGCGCCAAGCACGTGCTGCGGGCGCCGATCGCGGGCCGCATGAAGCACTACATGAACCCGTCGAACTTCGGCATCACGGCGGTCCTGCTGGCGTTCAGCGGCTGGGCCAGCATCGCCCCGCCGTATGAGTTCACCGAGATCGCGAACACGTACTTCCGTGTGATGATCCCGATCGTCATCGTCACCGCCGGCACCGTCCTCAACGGACTGCTGACCAAGAAGGTGCCGCTGATCGTGGGCTGGCTGGGCGCGTTCGCGATCCAGGCGTTCCTGCGGCACTGGATCTGGCACGTGGCGCTGTACTCGGCGCTGGGCGCGATGACCGGTGTCGCGTTCGTGCTGTTCACCAACTACATGATCACCGACCCCGGCACCACGCCGTTCAAGGCGCGGCCGCAGTTCATGTTCGGTTCGTCGGTGGCCATTGTCTATGGCATATTGATGCAGCTCAATGTGGTCTACACATTGTTCTTCGCCGTCTGCATCGTCTGTCTGCTGCGTGGCGTCGGCTGGTGGGGCGTCCACTTCATCTCCAAGAGCAGGGAACGCAAGGCCGCGCGCGCGGCAACGGTCCTCACCCTTCCGTCGGCTGACGGCAACCCAGAGGTGATCGCGGCATGAGTACACAGCGAATCGCGGTGGTCGGGATCGCGTGCCGCTATCCCGACGCCGAGTCGCCCACGCAGATGTGGGAGAACGTCCTCGCGGGCCGCCGGGCGTTCCGGCGGCTGCCGGACGAGCGGATGCGGCAGGAGGACTACTACTCTCCCGACCCGTCGGCGCCGGACCGGTTCTACTCCACGAAGGCCGCGGTCATCGAGGGGTGGGAGTTCGACCGGGTCAAGTACAAGATCGCCGGCAGCACCTACCGGTCGACCGACCTGACCCACTGGCTGGCGTTGGACACCGCGGCCAAGGCGCTGGCCGACGCGGGTTTCGCCGACGGCGACGGCCTGCCCCGCAAGGGCACCGGCGTGATCATCGGCAACACCCTGACCGGTGAGTTCAGCCGCGCGAACATCCTGCGGCTGCGCTGGCCCTACGTCCGCCGCACGGTCGGCGCGGCCCTGCGCGAGGAGGGCTGGGACGACGGCCAGCTGACGTTCTTCCTCAACCAGCTGGAAGCCCGCTACAAGCAACCGTTCCCGCCCATCGACGAGGACACGCTGGCCGGTGGGCTGGCCAACACCATCTCCGGCCGGATCTGCAACTACTTCGACTTCGGCGGTGGCGGATTCACCGTCGACGGTGCTTGCTCGTCGTCGCTGCTCTCGGTGGCGACGGCGTGCAACGCACTGGTCAACGGCGAGCTCGACGCCGCCATCGCGGGCGGCGTCGACCTGTCCATCGACCCGTTCGAGGTGATCGGCTTCGCCAAGACCGGCGCGCTGGCCAAGGGCGAGATGCGCGTCTACGACAAACACTCCAACGGTTTCTGGCCCGGCGAGGGCTGCGGCATGCTCGTCCTGATGCGCGACGAGGACGCGGTCGCCAAGGGACTGCGCCGGTACGCGACGATCGCGGGCTGGGGCTGGTCGTCCGACGGCAAGGGCGGCATCACCCGCCCGGAGGCCGAGGGCCACCTGCTGGCGATCAAGCGGGCCTACGCCAAGGCCGGCTTCGGCATCGACACGGTGTCCTATCTGGAGGGTCACGGCACCGGCACCGCGGTCGGCGACGAGACCGAGCTGAACGTGTTCACCACGGCCCGGCGCACAGCGGCCCCGGACGCCCCGCCGGCCGCGATCAGCACGGTCAAGGGCAACATCGGCCACACCAAGGCGGCGGCCGGCGTTGCCGGCCTGATCAAGGCCGTGCTCGCGGTGCGCCACCAGATCATCCCGCCGGGCACCAGTCACATCGAACCGGCCAAGGTGCTGACCGGCGACAAGCCGGCGCTGCGCGTGCCGAACACGGCCGAGCTGTGGCCAGACGGCCAGCCGGTGCGGGCCGCGGTGTCGTCGATGGGCTTCGGCGGCATCAACGCGCACATCGTGGTCGAGCACGCGGACGGCCCGCGCCGGGTCGCCACCGGCCACGGCACCGAGGCGCTGGTCCGGTCCCGGCAGGACTGTGAGCTGCTGCTGATCGACGCGACCAGCATCGCCGAACTACGCGGCAAGGTCGCACAGTTGGCGACACTCGTGCAGAAGCTGTCCTTCGCCGAGATCGGCGACCTCGCCGCCACGCTCCAGGCCCAACTGAGCAGCCGGCCGATTCGCGCGGCCGTCGTGGCGACGTCGCCGGAGGACGCGGAGCGTCGGTTCGGCAAGGTGCTGACGATGCTGGACAACGGTGCCCGCGCGGTTCTGGACACCTCGGACGGCGTGTTCATCGGCAGCGCCGCGACCACCCCGCGGATCGGTTTCCTGTTCCCCGGCCAGGGCGCCGGTCGGCGCGGCGACGGCGGTGCCATTCGGCGCCGGTTCGCCACCGTCGACCAGCTCTACCGCGCCAGCGGCCTGCCCACCAGCGGCGACCTGGTCGCCACGGACGTGGCGCAGCCCAGGATCGTCACCGCGTCGGTGGCGGCCCTGCGGGTGCTGGCGGACCTGGGCATCGAGGCCGTCGTCGCGGCCGGGCACAGCCTCGGCGAGCTGACCGCGCTGCACTGGGCCGGCGCCATGGACGAGGACACGCTGCTGCGCACCGCGGCGGCACGTGGCCGGATCATGGCCGACGCCAGCGACGGCGACGGCACGATGGCCAGCGTCGCGGCCGCACCCGAGCTGGTGGAACCGCTGCTGGCCGGTGAGCAGGTCGTCATCGCGGGCTACAACAGTCCACAGCAGACGGTGATCTCCGGCCAGGTGGCCGCGGTGGACCGGGTCTGCGCCAAGGCGGTCGACCGGGGCCTGAACGCGTTCAAGATCAACGTGTCGCACGCGTTCCACTCGCAGCACGTGGCACGGGCGTCCGTGGCACTACGCGCGCACCTGGAAAACGAGTACTTCACCACGCCCGCGCGGCGGATCGTGTCCACGGTCACCGCGGACACGCTGCCGGCCGACACCGACCTGCGGGACCTGCTGGCCCGCCAGGTGCTCGACCCGGTCCGCTTCACCGAGGCCGTCGAGCGGTTCGCGTCCGATGTGGACCTGATCCTGGAGGTCGGTCCCGGCAAGGTGCTGCGTGGCCTGGCCGGAGACATCGCGCCGTTCGTGCCGGCGATCTCGCTGGAGTCCGACAGCACGTCGCTGTCGGGCCTGCTCAACGCCGTGGCCGCAGCCTACGTGCTCGGCGCCCCGGTCCGGCACGACGCGCTCTACGCCGATCGGTTCACCCGGCCGTTGGCGCTGGACAAGGAGTTCCGCTTCTTCGCCAGCCCCGCCGAGGCCGCCCCGGTCGGCGACTTCGGCGCCCGGGACGTGCAGGTGGCGACCGTGCTGGCCGGCGGCGACCCCGAGCCGACCGGCGACATCGAGGTCGCGCCGGCCGAGGTCGACCCGAACGCCAGCAGCCTGGAGATCCTGCGCCAGCTCGCCGCCGAACGGGCCGAACTGCCGCTGGAGGCGGTCCGGCCGGACAGCCAGCCGTTGGACGAGCTGCACCTGTCCTCGATCACGGTCGGCCAGATCGTGAATCAGGCGTCCAAGCGCATGGGCCTGTCCGCGCCGGTGGCGACGTCGGCGTTCGCCACGTCGACGCTGGCCGAACTGGCCGAGATGCTGGACCAGCTCGCCGGCACCGCGAACGCGGCCGACGACGAGCCGGCCAGGGCCGCACAGGGTGTCGCGCCGTGGGTGCGGGCCTTCGCGGTCGATTTGGTGCCCACCGGTGCCGGCCGCCCGTCCGCGCCGGTCAGCGATGGCGACTGGCGACTGTTCGCCTCCGACCGGCACCCGGTCGCGCCGGTGCTGCTGGACGCGCTGCGCGGCGCTCGGCTGGGCAGCGGCGTGCTGCTGTGCCTGCCGAGGGACACCGACGAGCAGCACGTCGGCACCATGCTGGCGGCCGCGCGCGCGGTGCTGTCGATGTCCGCGCCGGCCCGGTTCGTCGTGCTCGGCGACCGTCGTGGCGCGGCCGGCCTGGCCAGGACCCTGTTTCTGGAATCGCCGACCATCCCCACCACCCTGGTCACCGCGCCGCTGCCGGAAACCCTGACGGCGCAGGAGATCAGCGATCTCGTCGCCATGGTCGTCACCGACGTGGCGGCGACCACCGGGTTCACCGAGGTGGACTACGACGGCGACGGCACCCGGCGGGTGCCGGTGCTGCGGCCGTACGCGATCGACAGTTCGGGCGACTTCCCGCTCGGCGATGACGACGTGCTCGTGGTCACCGGCGGCGGCAAGGGCATCACGGCGGAATGCGCGCTGTCCCTGGCCCAGAAATCGGGCGTAGCACTCGGTTTGCTCGGCCGGTCCGCACCGGAGGACGACGAGGAACTGGCCGAGAACCTGCGCCGGATGGAGTCGGCCGGCGTGCGCTTCACCTACGCGCGGGCCGACGTCACGTCGGCCGACGAGGTGAAAGCGGCCGTGGAGCAGGTCCGCCGCACCCTCGGCCCGGTCACCGCGGTACTGCACGGTGCGGGCCTCAACCAACCGCAGGGCATCGCCAGCCTGGACGAGGCCACGTTCAAGCGGACGCTGGCCCCGAAGATCGGCGGCCTGGAAGCGGTGCTCGCCGCGACCGACCCGGCCGCGCTGAAGCTGCTGGTCACGTTCGGCAGCATCATCGGCCGGGCGGGCCTGCGCGGCGAGGCGCACTACTCGACCGCGAACGACTGGCTCACGGATCTCACCCGCAAGGTCGGCGAGGACTACCCGAACTGCCGAACAGTCGCGCTGGAATGGTCCGTGTGGTCCGGCGCCGGCATGGGCGAACGGCTCGGCGTGCTGGAATCCCTGATCCGCGAAGGCATCTCGCCGATCCCCACCGAGGACGGCATCGCCATCCTGGAGCAGGTGCTCGCCGACCCGAACGCGCCCACCGCGCTCGTCGTGATGGGCCGGGCCGAAGGGCTGCCCACGATCACGCTGGAGGAACAGGAGTTGCCGCTGCTGCGGTTCCTGGACCGCCCGCAGGTCCACTACCCGGACATCGAACTGGTGGTGGACGCCGACCTCACCGGCAACGGCGATCTCTACCTGCCCGACCACCTGCTGGACGGCGACCTGCTGTTCCCCGCGGTCATCGGCATGGAGGCGATGACCCAGGCCGCGCAGGCACTCACCGGCCTGACCGGTGCACCGGTACTGGAGAACGTCGAGTTCCTCCGGCCGATCGTGGTGCCGGTCGACGGCAGCACCACGGTTCGGGTCGCCGTGCTAGCCACCGCACCCGGTGTGGTGCAGGCGGCGATCCGCAGCGGGGAGACCGACTTCCAGGCCGACCACTTCCGGGCAACCCTGCGGTTCACCGAAGGCGTACCGGTGGACCACCAGCCGGTCAGCGACGTCGCGCTCATCCCGTTGGATCCGGCCGAGGAACTGTACGGGCCGGTGTTGTTCCAGGGCCTGCGATTCCAACGTCTGGTCGGCTACCGTCGTCTGGCCGCGAAGGCGTGCGTCGCGCAGATCGCGAACCAGTCGACCGAGTCGTGGTTCTCGTCGTTCCAGCCGCAGGATCTGGTGCTGGCCGACCCGGGCACCCGGGACGCGCTGATGCACTCGATCCAGTGCAACGTCCCGGACGCGACCCTGCTCCCGGCCGGGATCGAGCGGCTGTACCTGGCCGACCCGGACGCGGTGCGGGATCTGGACGAGGTGACGCTGCACGCGAACGAACGCTCGCGCAACGGCGACACGTACATCTACGACCTGGACGTCCGCGATGCCGATGGCAACCTGGTCGAACGCTGGCAGGGCCTGAAGCTGCAGGCGGTCCGCAAGCTGGACGGCGCGGGCCCGTGGCAGCCCGTCCTGCTGGGCCCGTACCTGGAGCGGCGGACCGAGACCGTGCTGCCCGCATCGCTCTCGTGCGTGGTCCGACCGGACGAGGACGACGCGGACCAGTCGGTGGCCGCACGGCGAACCCGGACCAGCGAGGCGATCGGCTGGGCACTGGGCCGGGAAACCGAGGTCCGCTACCGCCCGGACGGCCGGCCGGAAGTCGACGGCGGTGTCCAGGTATCGGCGTCGCACGGCGCGGGTGTCACGTTCGCGGTGACCACTGTGGACGGTCCTTCGATTGCCTGTGACGTCGAGGTGGCCACTGAACGGCCGGCCGACGAATGGGAACGGCTACTCGGCCCGGACCAGTACGCACTGGCCAAGTTGGTCGCCAGGGAACGCGGCGAGGAACTGTCGCTGGCCGCCACCCGGGTGTGGGGCGCGGTCGAGTGCCTGCGCAAGGTCGGTCACGCCAGCATCGAGGCGGTCACCGTCGGCGAGCCGAGGTCGGACCGGTGGGTCGTGTTCCGTTCCGGTGCGGCCAGGATCGCCACGTTCCACACCACGTTGCGGGACGTGACCGAGCAGGTCGTGTTCACCATGCTGACGGAGGGCGACGACTGATGGAGCAGTATTTCGAACTACGCCATCTGGTTGGCTTCGAGGAGACAAACCTCGTCGGCAACGTCTACTACGTCAACTACCTACGGTGGCAGGGAAGGTGCCGGGACGCGTTCCTGGCGCACCACGCACCCGACGTACTGGCTGACCTGCGCGGCGAACTCCAGCTCTACACACTGAAAGCGGAATGCGAGTTCCTACTGGAGATCACGGCGTTCGACCAACTGGTGATCCGGATGCGCCTGGAGGACCTGACCCAGACGCAGATCGGCTTCGGTTTCGACTACGTCCGCCAGCGGGAGGGAATCGAGGAACTGGTGGCACGCGGCCGGCAACGTTTCGCGTGCATGCGCGGGTCGGCCGCGGCAGCGCGGCCGACCAGGGTACCCGAGACGTTGCGCAAGGTGTTGTCGCGCTTCG